>ERZ778516.2132-NODE-2132-length-13746-cov-4.503396_pt1 | contig 13746 bp, 11 predicted proteins | sample MGYA00510342_ERZ778516 | MGnify/ENA primary metagenome ERZ778516 (study PRJEB29527, sample SAMN07138961) | mouse gut metagenome | material: feces | host: mouse | place: China:Nanjing | collected 2016-01-25 ...
TGCCATTTACTTCAAGAACACGGCAACGGCGACGTTCTCCGTTTTTTAGTTCAATTTCGCCCAGTTCGTTATAGGCAATATTTTTTACATCGCGTACCAGCATCAAAGGACCTGCTACTTCTTCGATTGTTCTATACTCTCTTGCCATTATTCTTCACCTGCCTTATTGATACAACCATTTACTTCTTCTGAAAGTTTACCCATAATGGTTTGATATATGTCATCTATTTCGCCATCTTCCGCAAATTTAAAACGTCCGATTCTCTCTCTCACTGGAATGGAAACCAAGTCGGTAATATCAGCATTTTTTGCCAATGCTTCCATACACAAATCATAATAAGAAAGAACTGCTTTCATCATCTTAAACTGCTTATTTAGACTACAATGGGTATCGTTTTCATCAAAGCATTCCTGTTGTAAAAAGTCTTCACGAATAGAACGTGTTGTTTCCATCTTCAATCTATCTTCTGGAGAAAGTGCATCCATACCAACCAATTTTACAATTTCTTCTAACTTCGCTTCTTCTTGTAAAAGTTCCATCAACTTACTTCTCAATACAGGCCAGTCTCTATCCACATTCTTTTCATACCAGTCTTGCAGGGCATCTAAATAAAGAGAATAACTATTCAACCAGTTGATTGCTGGGAAGTGTCTCTTATAAGCAAGTTTTGCATCCAATCCCCAGAATACACTTACAATACGCAAAGTCGCCTGGGATACTGGTTCTGAAATATCTCCACCAGGAGGAGATACAGCCCCTACAACAGATAGAGAACCTTCCTTCTGTTCTTTTCCCAATACGATTACACGTCCAGCACGTTCATAAAACTGTGCTAGTCGGCTTCCAAGATAAGCTGGGTAACCTTCTTCACCGGGCATTTCCTCCAAACGTCCAGACATTTCACGCAATGCCTCTGCCCATCTGGAAGTAGAGTCTGCCAACAATACGACAGAGTATCCCATATCTCTAAAATATTCTGCGATGGTAATTCCAGTATAAACGGAGGCTTCACGCGCTGCCACTGGCATATCAGAAGTATTTGCAATCAAAACAGTTCGTTCCATCAATGACTTTCCTGTACGTGGGTCAATCAATTCTGGAAATTCATTTAGTACGTCGGTCATCTCGTTACCGCGTTCACCACAACCAATATATACTACAATGTCTGCCTGAGACCATTTTGCCAACTGATGTTGTGTAACGGTCTTTCCACTTCCAAAAGGTCCCGGAATTGCTGCCACTCCACCTTTTGCAATCGGAAACATACAATCCATATTTCTCTGACCTGTCAACAATGGCACATCTAATGTCAAATTGCGTGCAAATGGGCGCTCTTTACGCACTGGCCACTTTTGCATCATGGTTAAATTCTCAGTTCCAGCATCTGTCTTTACCACACATACTGTATCTGTAACATGAAAACTTCCCTGTTCAATTTTTTCAACGGTGCCGCTGATTCCAACAGGCACCATAATTTTATGTAATACCACATCTGTCTCTGCAACTGTTCCAATGACGTCTCCAGCTTCTACTTGTTCTCCAACCTTTACTGTTGGACAAAATTCCCATTCTTTGTCACGTTTCAATGAAGCAACTTCTACTCCGCGTTCTAGATTGTATCCAGAAACTTTACGAATATCATCCAAAGGGCGCTGAATACCATCAAAAATACCGCTGACAAGCCCAGGACCCAATTCTACGCTCAAAGGTTCTCCAGTGGATTCCACTGGTTCTCCGGTGCGCAGACCAGAAGTTTCCTCATATACCTGAATACTCGCACGGTCACCGTGCATCTCTATAATTTCACCAATCAGACGGCTGTTGCTGACGCGTACCACGTCATACATATTGGCATCGCGCATATTTTCAGCTACGACCAATGGACCGCTGATTTTTACAATGGTTCCTTTACTCATAAAATGCCTCCTATTACAGAATATTTGAGCCCACGGCTTTTTCTACCGACTGATAGACGCCTTTCATTCCGGCCCCTGTGTTTCCAAACATGCCAGGAATAGACAAAATAGCAGGGCTACTTTGAAAACGATACTTTTCAATCTCGTCAGAAATCTGTTCGGCAAGATATTCTGTAATATAAATAATTCCAAAATCACTTGTGGCAAGATTTCTAATTGTTTTTCTTGCTGTTTCTGAATCATTGGCTTCAAAGGTTGAAAATCCAACTGCTGCAAAGCTTAAAATGCTGTCCGGATCTCCGATTACTGCAATTTTAGACATATAGATTTCTCACCCTTTCGCTGATTTTTTCGGTTGGAAGATGAATACTCTTACCGTTCATAATAATTCTAATAACCTTTAATTGTGTCTGTACTGCACAATAGTAGGCAATCGCTGGCTCAATACCAAAACTGCTCAACTTTGCATCTTCTAATAAACTCAACAAATAGTCGTCACACTTTTTCTCAAATGTTGCCACTGAAGACTGATAAGCAGCGCACAATTCTTTTAATTCTGTATTTTCAAAATACTCTAAAACCTGCGCCTGAGATTTTCCCATCTGCATGGTCAGTTTGTCGATATCAATCAGCTCACAAGGGCAAAAAATCCCACCATTTAATGAGCAATCCCTTTGACTTTTGGAAAGACGTAGGGCAATTCTCATATTTGCAACGGCAATATAGGCATCTGTATAGTTGCGTACAACCTCACTTTTTGCCTGTTCTGAAAGCATTTTCATCTCTACTAACGCCTGTTTATCTAGATACAAATCTACCAACTGCCCATCGAGTGTTTCTGTCAACAACTCATATCCATAAGATATGGTTTGTGATAAAAATGGACGAATGTCATCATCAAAACGATGATTTTTAACCGCTGTATAAAGTAATTGCGGATCGGTTAGTGCCGGAGATAAATAGTATAATTCTGGTTCTTTATTGGAAATCATACTCTTTAAAATCGCTTTTAAATTATGATAGTCATGCGTTACAATCAAAAAGGAAAGTTCCTCTTTATCTGGCACAACATCCAATAAAAAATCCCATGCAGCCTGTTTGTACTCCAACAATGCCTGTTCCAATCCACCTTTGATTTCAAATCCCTTATCAGACAGCATCTGAAGTGCAGTAGTATAACTATCTGCATCGATTAGCTGTTCCATAAAAGACATACTCAACAGACGATTTTCAGCTTCTCGAATACAAGCTGTTGAATACGCATATTCTGCATCATGCATACAGCCTACACCTCCTCAATGTGATCTTGAAGCAGGGTAAATAAGCTATCGCGTATCTCATCATAGTGTTCTTCTAGCAATGCGGAAAGTGTACAGTTTTCATCAACATCCCCGTAACTTAAAATAAAGCCTCCATTGATTTCCACTGGTGTATCTGCCAATTCAATATGACAATCAGCAGCTAAACTTTCATTTAATTCTTCCAGAAAATTTTCTGGTATTCGGTTACAATCCTTACGATTTAACCGCAAAATCCCTGTTCCCTTTTGACTGCGCTGAATGAGCAGAGGTCTGAGTAGAGAGAAATAGGTCTTTGCTTTCATAGCAGTAATCGTCTTTAAAGCAGCCTGAATCCACTCTTGTACAATTTCGGATTGTACATCTAACTGCTCTTGTTTTTTCAGTGCTTCACAAGCAGCCTCTCCAGTTTGTGCAATGTGGGCACAACTGGCTTTTGCCTGGGTCAAAATTTGATTAACCTGTGTTTGTGCTGCTGTTTGAATCTGCTGTACTTCTTCTAAGGCTCTTGCTTCCTCCTCAGCCAATAATGCAGAAACAGCCGCTTTGTTATCCTCATCTATTTTTGAGAGGATTTTTGTTAAACCATCCATCGATATCCTCCTTGCATGGAGCTTAAATATTGTAGATAATCAAAATGGAGATCAGCAAAGATAAAATCGCATAGGTTTCAACCATTGCTGCCATGATGATTGCTTTTCCGCTCTCATCGGGTTTTTTTGCAATAATACCAATACCTGCTGCTGCTGTGCGTCCCTGCGCAATACCAGAAAACAATCCGCCAAGTGCCATTGGCAATGAAGCGCCTAAGTACATCAAACCTTGTGCCCAACTAAGATCCACTGCTGTTCCACCCATCAAACCAACTCTGTTTAACAAAAGTGTTGCTACCAAAAGACCATACAAACCCTGTGTACCTGGAAGCAGCTGAAGAATCAAAGCCTTACTAAATTTACTTGGGTCCTGACTTACTAGTCCAGAAGCGGATTCACCCACTTTTCCAACGCCTTTTGCAGAACCAATACCTGCTAATACTGCAGAAAGAGCTGCGCCAATCAATGCCAATGCCAATCCTAAGTTACTCATAAATATTCTCCTTTTTAAATTTAAAGTATTTTGTATTTGAACGAAGAGGCTCAAACGCCCTTCCTCCGCCTTCATAAAACTTTGAAAACAATTCTACAAACTGCAATCTGTCTGAGTGAACATAAGCACCTAACATGTTAATTCCAATATTTGCCACATGTCCTACCACGCCCAATGTAATTAACATAATGACTTGTAATACCTTATTTTCAGGCATCATGCAGAGCAAATTGATAACACTGGCAATACTTCCAGTAGCAAGACCCAATGCCAGCAATCTAGAGTAAGATAAAATATCGCTTAAATATCCTGTCGCTACGTTGTATAAACCATAAATACCACCAAAGAAACGCATAAATACATTTTTGCTGCTTCGTGATGATGTTAAAATAATACTAACCACTCCGACAATCAATATATAAGGGCTAATTTTTGTCAAAACTTCAGGAACATCGGATAAAATACCAGCACCCAAAGGGGCTGCCCCCAAGATGGTCAAATAGATTGGTACTACTTCGCAAATCGCATCAATCGGTTTGCCTTCTTTCCAAAGAATTCTGAAATTCACTGCAAGACCTAAAAACAAATGGCAAATACCAAGCCCAAAACTAAATAGCAACAATTTAATTGGGTCGTCTAGCGGTTCAAACCAAAGTGCAGTTGAATCGATTGTTACACCAAATATCGATGCAACGACCTGAGGTAAATCGCCAAACCAGCTTCCAAACAAAGCGCCCCAAATTACGGTTGAAACACCACAATACTGGAACATTTTCATACTCTTTCTCAGAGATTTTTCCAAGCGGAACTTGCTCAATACGATGGTGGTTCCAATCAAAATGACAAGTCCATATCCAGCATCGGACAACATCATACCAAAGAATAAGTAATAAAAAAACGACATGACGCTGCTGGGATCCACATCTCGTTTGTTGGGAAGTGCATACATCTCTGTAATACTTTCCACAGGCTGTGAAAATTTGCTGTTTTGCAACAGTACTGGAACTTCTTCTGACTCGTCTGGTTCAGTGACAGAAATGGCAACGTCATATTTTGATTCTAATTCACTCACCAGACCCTTGACATACTTTTGGGGAACATATCCATGAATGAAAAAGGTATTTTTTGTAAGAGAAACTCGACCCAGTGCCTGATATTTCTGAATCCTAATAGACAGATAGTCAATTACAAAACAAATATCTTCTCTGACTGTTGCAAATTCTACCAATTCCTTGAGCAAAACTTCTCTGTTTTTTTCACACTCTGCAATTTCCTTTTCGCACTGTGCAATTTCCTCAGCAGGAGTCAAATTGCTTTTAGATTGAAATGGAGAAAAATTCAATTCCGCCAACGCTTCTAAGACAGTCTGTGTCAAACTCTTATGACAGACCACCATCAAATTGGTTTGCTCTTTGCGAGAGGATATGATCTCCACAGAACAAATCGCCTCTGGGCGCAAACTTAAAATTTGATTTTCCAGTTCGCTGGTCGTATACATCCCTGACAAGGTACCAATAAAAGCTGTTGTCTGTTTTGTACCAGAAAAATTTTGAGCAAGACCAAAGTCCTTCCAAGGATTTAATGTGTCAATCTGTGTTTTTAAGCGAGAAATTCGGTTTTCTGACTCGGTCATTTTTTTTCGCTTCGCCAGAATTTTGGAGCACTCTGAAAGGGTTGCTTGATTCTTTGTCAATTTGTCAGCAAATTGAGCGGTTGTTAATTCTGTTCTGCCATTGAGAGAATCCAGCAATGATTTTTTTTCCTTTGCATATTCATCCAATACCGCAAGTGCTGATTGAGCTGTACTGAGTGCTCTTTCAAACTGTGAAATACTAGATGTAGTATTCACCTGAACCAAATCGTCATCTTCCACGCTTGTAATTTCCACTACACCACGCCGTTGCAATCGTTCTAAAATATGTTTCCTATCTGACATCATTGCAACAATTTCGATTTTTTTCATAGGTACTTTTGCCAAAAGATATCACCTTCTTTCCTTTTTTCCAATTTATTGAAATATGAGTTTTACCACAATTTCAACTGTCTGTTTGTCGAGTGCGATTGCACTTTCTCTAATTTCCTGTCTTTTGGTTTGTGCAAATGACTTTGCTGATTGTTTGTTTTTTTCTGCTTGTTCTACAGCTTGCGCAACCATCTGATCTTTTTGCTCATTGGCTTTTTTTATAGAATCCAATGCTTGTTGTTTTGCCTGGTCAATCATATCTTTTGCCTTTTGAGCGGCTTCTTCTTTGCATCGACTTAGATTTAATTGCGCATCAGATTCGTGCTGTAAAATCTGTTCAACCACCTTACTAACCATGGACTTTCTCCTTTCTATTTTTTTCATATTATTTTCTAATTTAAAGTATGATTTTATATCTAATATTATCTATTTATTATACAAGCAATTTCAAAAATATTCAACAAAAAATTACAATTTTTTTTACAAACCAAACTTTTTTATGAATAATAGTTTAAAAATTGTTTGATTGTAGATCATATTACCGCTTATCAAAATAATTTTTAGTGAATAAATCCCAAATTCAAGTCGATGATAACAAATATCACACGGATTTTACTTATCCAAAATTTTCATCCCTGAAATATTACAGATAATCCTTTCAAAACCATAAAAACTTGCATAACCAAATCAAGAAACAAAAAACACCCAAAATCGACATCTATGACAAAAAGCTGATACAAAACAACTGTATCAGCTTTCTGGTTCTTGGACTATTTCGCTTTTGTGTCAATTTCATTCAGCCACATTGCAATGGCATCCTGTAGTGATTTTGCTCCTAAATCCCCATCTTTTCTAGAACGAACTGAAACAGTTTGATTTTCAATATCCTTATCTCCAACAACTATCATATATGGAACCTTTTCCAGTTGGGCTTCTCTAATTTTATAGCCGATTTTCTCACTTCGATCATCGACTTCTACCCTCTGGATACCAGCAGCTTCTAATTGACGTTTGATCTCATAGACATAATCCAAATGACGGTCAGCAATTGGAAGCAGTTTTATTTGAATTGGAGCCAGCCACAGCGGAAATGCACCAGCATATTTTTCAATTAACAACGCCAACGTTCTTTCATAACATCCAATTGAAGTGCGATGGATAATATATGGATGTTTTTGTTCTCCATTCGCGTCGGTATATTCCATTCCAAATTTTTCTGCCAACATTTGGTCAACCTGAAGCGTAATTAAAGTATCTTCTTTTCCATGTACATTGCGGATCTGAATATCTAATTTAGGACCGTAAAAGGCAGCTTCTCCTACTCCTTCTACATATGGAATTTCTAAGTGCTCTAAAATTTTTCTCATAACGCCTTGCGCTTCATTCCATTGTTCTTCTGTTCCAATATATTTTTCGCGGTCGTCAGGATCCCACATAGAAAAGCGATAAGACACATCTTCATATAAACCCAGTGTTTTTAACATATCAATTGCAAGTTCCAGACAACTTTTAAATTCATTCTCCAATTGTGCAGGAGTACACATCAAATGCCCTTCTGAAATTGTAAATTGTCTGACACGGATTAGACCATGCATCTCACCACTGGCTTCGTTGCGAAACAGTGTTGAAGTTTCATTATAACGCAAAGGAAGTTCTCGATAAGAGCGCTTTTTGCTCAAATATGCTTGATACTGAAATGGGCAGGTCATTGGACGAAGTGCAAATACCTCACTGTCCTTTTGCTCATCTCCCAACACAAACATACCATCCTGATAATGATCCCAGTGCCCAGACAACTTATATAAATCACTTTTTGCCATAAATGGTGTTTTGGTCAACAACCAACCACGCTTTTGTTCCTCATCTTCCACAAAGCGTTGTAATAATTGAATCACTCTAGCGCCCTTTGGCAGCATAATAGGCAGTCCTTGCCCAATCAAATCAGAGGTTGTAAAAAATCCCAATTCTCTACCCAATTTGTTGTGATCGCGCTTTTTGGCTTCTTCTACCTGTGTCAAATAAGCTTCCAATTGTGCTGCTTTTGGAAAAGCGATACCATAAACACGACAAAGTTGCTGTTTATTGGCATCTCCGCGCCAATATGCTCCAGTACAGTTGGTCAATTCAATTGCCTTTAATGCAGACACTGCCATCAAGTGTGGACCCGCACAAAGATCTGTAAATTCTCCTTGCTTATAAAAACTGATAGGCTCCCCTTTTTGAGCATGTTCCTGCGCAAGCTCTACTTTATATGGTTCTTCCATATCGGTCAACAATTTGATTGCCTCTGCTGGGGGTAGTTCAAATTGTTCAATTTCCAATCCAGATTTTACAATTTTTTTCATCTCTGCCTTAATTGCCTGCAAATCTTCTGGAGAAAAAGCCTTTTCCACATCAAAATCATAATAAAAACCATTTTCAATTGCTGGACCAATGGCAAACTTCGCGGTTGGATACAAGCGCTTTACCGCTTGTGCCAATACATGAGAAGCCGTATGCCAAAACGCTTTTTTCCCTTCAGCATTGTCAAAGGTTAAAATTTCTAAACTACAATCCTTTGTCAATGGGGTTCTCAAATCGGATACAACCCCATCTATTTTACACACACATGCAGATTTATATAAACCTGCTCCCAAGTCCTTTGCGATTTCCGCAGCAGAAATGCCCTCTTGATATTCCTTTATAACGCCATCTTTTAACGCAATACAAATCATGTTATCATGCTCCTTTCCCTTTGAATTTTTTCAATATACTTAACATTTTTTGGAGCAAATAAAAAACACTTCACCCCAAATAGGGATGAAGTGTTATACTCCACGGTTCCACCCAAATTACTATAATACACATTATAGTCACTTCGTTTAACGAGATAACGGTCGTTTGCCGATGTGGTTCTCCACACTCTCCAAGGTGGTAAGCAAAATTTCAAAATAACAAAGTACTTTCAGCCTATGATACTTTTCTCTAATATTATTTACAGCGAAATGATGCCATCCTTTTCATCAATTTAAAAATATTTTTTATTATAATAACATCAGTCAAAAAAATTGTCAAGAAAATTTTTCACAAAATAAATTTTAATTATCCGCTGACATTTGTTGAAAAAGTTGCTGTGTCAACTGTTTTAACCCCTGATGTTCTGGCAAGGAGAGATCTGCATCTCGTTGTAATATCTCCTTTGCGAGCTGTTGTGTGCGCAACAGTATTTGCATGTCATCAACCATATTGGCAATTTTTAGATCCGGCAACCCATGTTGACGCTCTCCAAAAAAATCTCCTGGACCTCTGTGCTTTAAATCCTGTTCAGAGATATAAAATCCATCGCTGGACTGTGTCATAATCTTTAACCGTTCTATGGTTTGTTCCGCTTTGTGATCGCTTACCAAAATGCAATGACTTTGTACCGTTCCCCTTCCCACGCGTCCGCGAAGCTGATGAAGTTGAGACAACCCAAATAACTCTGCATTTTCAATCATCATCAATACAGCATTTGGCACATCTACTCCCACCTCAATCACCGTGGTAGAGATCAACAAATCCAATTGCTGATTCTGAAACTGCAACATCACTTCTTCTTTTTCTGTTGGCTTCATCTTTCCATGGAGAATCCCAACTCGAACGTCCTTTAATTCGGTGTTCTCCAATGTTTTTGCATATTGGTACACCGAATGTGCCTGCTGTTTTTGATCTTGCTCATCAATCAAAGGGCACACAATATAAGCCTGAAAACCCTTCTGAATGTGCTCTTTGATAAAATGATAAGCCCTTAACCGTTTGCTGCCAGTAATCAAATATGTCTTAATCGGAAGTCTCCCCTTTGGCGGTTGATCAATGATGGAAACATCCAAATCACCATAAATAATAAATGCAAGTGTTCTTGGTATTGGTGTGGCAGACATAACCAATTTATGTGGATTGGTTCCCTTTTGTGCCAGCTTTGCCCGTTGATTGACTCCAAAGCGGTGCTGTTCATCTGTAATAACCAATCCCAGACAGAAAAAGGTAACGCTGTCTTGAATCAGAGCATGTGTTCCAATCACAATCTGATACTCTCCCTGTGCAATCTTTTGCTTCATGATATTTTTTTGTTTTGCCGTCATACTTCCGGTCAACAATGCACATTGGATACCCATTGGCTCCAATATCTTACAAAAGGTATGATAATGTTGTACCGCTAAAATTTCAGTTGGCGCCATAATGGCTGTTTGATAGTGATTGTTTGCCATACAGTAAGCCAAAGCACAGGCTACCACAGTCTTTCCAGATCCCACATCGCCTTGTAACAATCGGTTCATTGGCACTTGTTTTGTGAAATCCTGTAAGCCATCTTTAATTGCACACAACTGCGCATCTGTTAGAATAAATGGAAGTTGTTTTAAAAATTCATCCAGTGCAGTATTTTGAATTGTAACTCCAGTACTTTTGCGATTTTTCTTTTTTAACAATAGCAGTCCCAATTGTAAGGAAAATAACTCTTCAAATATCAATCGCTTTTTCGCAACTTCCAGCGCCTGCATATCCTTGGGAAAATGAATGTTTTCAAAAGCATAACGAATATGACAAAGCTGCTCTGTTTGCTTGATATCAGGGGAAAGCACATCATCGAGTCGGTCTCCCCAAAGCTCCAATGCCTTACTCACATTTAATGAAATCAAATTGTTGCTCAATCCATCTGTCAAATGATAAATTGCCTTAACTGGACAATCCGTTTGCAAATTGATAAAACTGGGCGTATTCATTTCACGCCGCAGTAAATTACCTTGCAACTTACCATAAAAACAATAGGTTTGTCCCACCTGCAACTTATCAAATAAATATTTGCTGTTGTAAATCGTAATCAGCATATCAGTTGTCCCATCTGTTACAAATACCTTAAAGATAGACAGACCTTTGCGAATATACTGTTCCCCCTGTTTTTTAAAAACAGTTGCTTTTACACAACAAAACTCTCCTAATGCGCAATCCTCAATCATTTTCGCATCGGAATAATCCAGATAGGTTCTTGGAAAAAAATGCAAAAGGGAGTAGATGGTATCCACTCCCAGTTTTTGATAGAGTTTTGCGCGCTTTTCACCGACACCTTTTAAATACCGAACCGAATCGGTCAAACTTGGCACAATATCACCTTCATCTTGCTACTCTACAGAAATAATATAGTAATAAACCGGCTGACCCCCACTGACAAGGTTAATTTCATAACTGGAACCATATTTATTAGAAATAATTTGATGTACCTGTTCTGCTTGTTCGTCAGTTACATCGCAACCATAAATAATGGTAATAAAATTACTGTCTGATTTCTTCACCAAGGACTTTGTCAATTTGTAAACTGCTTTGTTCATATCATGTTCAATAAAACTCAATTTTCCATTATCCAGTGCGAGTATTTCACCCTCTTTGATATGATGCCCTTCAAATTCAGAATCTCTTGCCGCAAATGTCACCTGACCCGTTTGTACATGATCCAATGCCTTTGTCATATGAACACGGTTATCTGCAAAGGACTCCTCTGGGTCAAATGCCAACATCGCTGCAAGCCCTTGGGGAATGGTTCTGGTCTGCAATACACAAACCCGTCTATCCGCTAAATGAATGGCTTGTTCCGCTGCCATAATAATATTTTTATTATTGGGAAGCACAAATATCGTCTGTGCTGGAACAGAGTGAATTGCAGTCAAAATATCCTCTGTGCTGGGATTCATTGTCTGTCCTCCGCTGACTACCTTATCCACTCCAAGGTCCGTAAAGAGCGCGTTTAAACCTTCACCAGTGGATACCGCTACAAAGCCATACTTTCTATCTGGATCCACCTTTGCATATGCATGATTTTCCTTTGTCTGTTTGATTTCATGTTGTTTTGCCTGATATTGTTCGTGCATATTTTCAATTTTCATATTCATCAAAGTTCCAAAATGCAGCGCTTCTTCCAATGCTTTTCCAGGGTGATTGGTATGTACATGAACTTTGATAATCGAATCGTCATCTACAACCACTACACAATCGCCAATGGATTCCAAATAGGCGCGTAACTTTAACGAATTGCTGGCATCTTTATTCTTTTGTACCAAAAACTCGGTACAATAAAAAAATTTAATCTCTCCATCATAATTCATAAATGGATTGGAAACCACATTTATCTTCGCTTGTATTGGTTGTTCGATATCAATCATCTTGCCTTCTTTGAGTACAGAAAGCATTCCTTCTAAAATCACTACAAATCCCCGACCGCCTGCATCTACCACACCGGCTTTTTTGAGCACTGGCAGCATTTCGGGTGTCTGGGCAAGCGCTTTTTGCGCTGCCAATGTCATTTCTTCAAATACCACAATGGGATCATTTGTTTGATTAGAAACTTGTACCGCTTTTTCAGCAGCCATACGGGAAACCGTTAAGATTGTCCCTTCCGTTGGATTCATCACTGCTTTATAAGCATTTTCTACGCCAACTGCCAAAGCGGTGGCGATATCCTCCCCATTTGCAACATCTTTCCCCTTTAGTGCCTTTGAAAAACCCCGAAATAATAAGGATAATATCACTCCAGAATTTCCACGAGCTCCACGCAACAAAGCGGCAGCACAAGTATCTGCAACCTTGTCCACACAATCGCTTGTCAATTCCTCCAGCGCCCGTTTGCCCGCCTGAATGGTCATAGACATATTGGTACCAGTATCTCCATCTGGAACTGGAAACACATTTAGTTCATCTACTTGTTGCTTTAAATTGGCAATGTGGTTTGCACCAGATATAATTGCTTGAGATAACAGCTTTCCGTTTATCAATCAAAACACGCTCCTTTTTCAAAATACCATTTTACTGCAATTTTTGTTGTAGCCAAACAGATATTTGCTTATTCATTTTTTATTCCATCTATAAAAACATTGACACGCTTTACCGGAAAGCCTGTAATTTCTTCTATATAATAAGATACTTTATTCATAATACTTCTGACAACAGCAGAAATATTCACTCCATATAATACAACAATATGCAAATCAATGATAAAGGCATTCTCTTTTATTTGTACTCGAACGCCTTTATCTTGGTGATGACTAGAATGAAACCATCCCAATATGCCCTTTTGCTGGTTGGTCCGCGCCATTCCTGCCACGCCAAAACAATTTACAACAGTATTACTCACCAAGCTGACAAAAAAATTGTCAGATACATCAATGGTACCCAAATGATTTTCATAACGAATCATCTAAATCCTCCTTACTCAGAAGACAACTATCATCTATCCTATAATTATCATTCATCATTTTATTAATTTATCTATTATACACCATAATTTGAATTCTGAAAAGTATTTCATGGCAATCTTGAAACTTTTACAAAATATTGATAGATTGGCAAACTTTTGTTTCTTTTATGGTTTGAGTTTTTTCTTTCCCATACGAATAACACCCATATTTTATCCATCGCATAGACATATCATTCATTGACATCTAAAAAATAATCATTAGAAAAAGGGCCAAAAATAGC
>ERZ778516.2138-NODE-2138-length-13719-cov-4.967433_pt1 | contig 13719 bp, 9 predicted proteins | sample MGYA00510342_ERZ778516 | MGnify/ENA primary metagenome ERZ778516 (study PRJEB29527, sample SAMN07138961) | mouse gut metagenome | material: feces | host: mouse | place: China:Nanjing | collected 2016-01-25 ...
AAATGTTAATTACAAGTTTGAAGAGTTTGGGCATTTCTCAAGATAAAATAATAGAGCAACTTATGATAATATATCAATTGGATAAAAAAGGAGCAGAAGATTATTTATCATAAAAGGTGAGTATCAGTGATATTTATAGATAAGATAGTAAAATTCTATTTGGTATAGAAGATAAGAATATATAAGGAAGCAATGCTAAAAAATCAAACAAAAAGACTTTCTGTATTCAAAGACAGAAAGTTTTCTTTTATTATGATAAAAAATGAAAAAAGAAGTAATATATAAAACGGCAAAAGCTCTTAGAATAGGGGGGAAAGACAACTTTATGGAGTGTGGTGATATCAAGGTGAATAGTTTCATGGAAACATATTGATAAACTTCATACAACAGATATGGGTGCAAAATGCATAGAAAGGAACTTGCAAATGCAAACAGATGATATTGTTGGATGGTGTAGAATGCAAATCCGCAACCAAAATGCAAGCATTGAAAAAACTGGAAAAAATTGGTGTATAAGGGTAGAGAATTGTAGCGTACCTGTGAACGCATATAGCTATACCATCATTACCGCACATAAAGTTAAAAAATGTCTGATATGATTTTTAAATCTAGATAATGATAGATTGAAAAATAAAGAGTAAGGTGCTAAAAACACAAAAGTGAATTGGGAGAAAATATCAATCATTTTTCACTTGACTTTTTTTATCACTTACTTTATAATGTACAATGTATTAAAATGGATATTTGTACCTATTCAGCAAAAGCAATTCAAATTTTGGTAATGTTACCACAATTGTATTTGTAGAAAAATGAATAAGCATTTAAATTTATTTTGTGAGATTTCACAAAGTGTAACTATATGAATGGAGTGATTAAGCCTATGGTAAATGTCAAGCCTGTGCAACTTGGAACCACAACTCGTATGAGCTTTGCCAAAATCGGTGAGGTTTTGGAAATGCCAAATCTAATTGAAATTCAGATTCGCTCATATGAATGGTTTCTTACAGATGGCTTAAAAGAGGTATTTCGCGATATTGCTGCGATTACAGATTATACCGGAAATTTAGTCTTAGACTTTACAGATTATCGTTTGGAAAACAATCCAAAATATTCTGTAGAAGAGTGTAAGGAACGCGATGTGACATATGCTGCACCATTGAAAGTAACCGCACGACTTTTAAATAAAGAAACTGGCGAAATCAAAGAGCAGGAAATTTTTATGGGCGATTTTCCTCTAATGACCGAGAGTGGCACCTTTGTCATCAATGGTGCAGAACGTGTCATTGTATCCCAATTAGTGCGTTCTCCAGGTGTTTATTACAGTGATAGTTATGATAAAACGGGTAAAAAGTTATTTGCTTCTACTGTTATTCCAAATCGTGGTGCATGGTTGGAATATGAAACAGATTCAAACGACTTTTTTTATGTGCGCATTGATAAAAATAGGAAAATTCCAATCACTACCTTTTTAAGAGCTTTAATTAAGATACGAGACGATGTGGCTTCTGATGACATTTCTTCTGATTTTACATTAGGACTGAATCAAAGTGCAGGTTCTGATGCAGAGATTTATGAAATTTTTGGAGAAGATGAGCGTCTTGCAACCACCATTTTAAATAAGGATGGCACCAAAAATGGTGAGGAAGCTTTGTTAGAAGTTTATCGAAAACTACGTCCAGGAGAGCCTCCAACAATTGAAAGTGCAGTAAAACATTTGGTTCCGTTATTATTTGATGAACATCGATATGATTTGTCAAAAGTAGGACGTTATAAATATAATAAAAAGTTGGCAATTGGAAATCGCATCATAGGTCATGTATTGGCTGAAAATGTAGTCAACGAGCTGACGGGTGAAGTGATTGCAACCAAAGGACAGAAATTAAATCGTGAAACTGCAATGGAAATTGAACATGCTGGAGTGGATGCGGTTTATTTATTTGTAGAAGAAGGCGAAAAGGTTGCCAAGGTCATTTCTAACGGTATGGTGGATATCAAACACTTTGTAGATATTGATACCGAAGAATGTTATGTTTATGAAAAAGTCCGCTTTAAAATCTTAAAGGAGATTTTAGACCAAGCAAGTACCAAAGAAGAAATTACAGAGATGGTAAAGGCTAGAATCAATGAATTGATTCCGAAACATATTATTAAGGATGATATTTTTGCTTCTGTCAACTATATCAACAATCTAGCTTATGATATTGGAACAGTGGATGATATTGACCATTTGGGAAACCGCAGAATTCGTTCTGTTGGAGAATTGTTGCAAAATCAGTTTCGGATTGGTTTTTCTAGAATGGAACGTGTGATTCGTGAAAGAATGACTTTGCAGGCGCAGGAGATGGAAAATGTAACGCCTCAGGCGTTGATTAATATTCGTCCAGTAGTTGCCGCAATTAAAGAATTTTTTGGTTCTTCTCCATTGTCTCAGTTTATGGACCAAAATAATCCATTGGCTGAGTTGACACATAAGCGTCGTTTATCTGCATTGGGTCCAGGTGGATTGTCAAGAGATCGTGCAGGATTTGAAGTGCGTGATGTACACTACAGTCACTATGGACGCATGTGTCCGATTGAAACGCCAGAAGGTCCAAACATTGGTTTGATTTCTTATCTTGCAAGTTTTGCAAAAATCAATGAATATGGATTTATTGAAGCGCCATATCGCAAGGTGGATAAAGAGACTGGTGTGATTACAAATGAAGTTGTCTATATGACTGCTGATGTAGAGGACAACTATATCGTGGCACAGGCAAATGAACCCATTACAGAGGACAATAAATTTGCCCGTAAAAGGGTCAATGCTCGTTATCGCAGTGAAATTTTGGAAACCGATCGCGAAACGGTTGATTATATGGACGTTTCTCCTAAAATGGTAGTATCCATTGCAACAGCGATGATTCCATTTTTGGAAAATGACGATACCAACCGTGCATTGATGGGTGCAAACATGCAGCGTCAAGCAGTGCCACTGTTAAAAACAGATGCACCAATTGTTGCAACTGGTATGGAATACAAAGCAGCGATTGATTCTGGAGCAGTATTACTATCAAAACATGATGGTGTTGTAGATCGTGTGTGTGCGAATGAAATTATTATCAGAGACGATGCAGGAGAAAAGCATACGTATAAAGTGATTAAGTTTGTTCGTTCTAATGCGGGAACCTGTACCAATCAAAGACCAATTGTCAACAAAGGTGATAGAGTACATGTTGGTCAAGTGTTGGCAGATGGACCGGCAACTTGTAATGGAGAGATTTCTTTAGGTAAAAATGCGTTGATTGGTTTTATGACCTGGGAAGGTTACAACTATGAAGATGCAGTTTTGATCAATGAAAAGATTGTAAGAGATGATGTTTATACTTCAATTCATATTGAAGAATATGAAGTAGAAGCACGTGATACAAAATTGGGACCAGAAGAAATTACACGCGATATTCCAAATGTGGGTGAAGATGCACTCAAAGACTTAGATGAAAATGGAATTATTCGTGTTGGTGCTGAGGTGCGTTCTGGAGATATTTTGGTTGGTAAAGTGACTCCAAAAGGAGAAACGGAGTTGACCGCAGAAGAACGTTTGCTACGTGCTATCTTTGGTGAAAAAGCAAGAGAGGTACGCGATACTTCTTTGAGAGTACCTCATGGTGAATATGGAATTATTGTGGATGTAAAGGTTTATACCAGAGAAAATTCTGATGAATTGTCTGCTGGAGTAAATATGGTCGTCCGCTGCTATATTGCACAAAAGAGAAAGATTTCTGTTGGAGATAAAATGGCAGGTCGTCATGGAAATAAGGGTGTTGTTTCTCGTATTCTTCCTCAAGAAGATATGCCATTCTTACCAGATGGAACTTCTTTGGATATTGTGTTAAATCCGTTAGGCGTTCCTTCTCGTATGAATATCGGACAGGTATTGGAAGTGCATTTGGGTTATGCTGCTAAGACATTGAACTGGAAGATTATGACACCAGTATTTGATGGAGCAGAAGAAGAGGACATTCGCGATTGTCTGCGTGAAGCAGGGCTTCGTGAAGATGGTAAAACGATTTTATATGATGGACGTACTGGTGAACAATTTGATAATCCAGTCACGGTTGGTGTTATGTATTATCTAAAATTACACCATCTGGTTGATGATAAAATCCATGCGCGTTCAACAGGTCCTTATTCTTTGGTAACGCAACAGCCTTTGGGTGGTAAAGCTCAGTTTGGTGGTCAGAGATTTGGTGAAATGGAAGTATGGGCTTTAGAGGCATATGGTGCAGCCTATACATTGCAGGAAATTTTGACGGTTAAATCTGATGACGTAGTAGGACGTGTGAAGACTTATGAAGCGATTGTAAAAGGTCAAAACGTACCAACTCCAGGTATCCCTGAATCCTTTAAGGTGCTGATTAAAGAACTTCAATCATTGTGTTTGAATGTAAAGGTATTGGATAAGAACAACGAAGAAATTGATCTAAAACAATCCTTTGATGACGATGACGATGTGGTATTACAGCCTGTTATGGACGAAGAATATGTTGAAACTGATGATATTGAAGATGAGTATACGATAGGAGAACCTGATTCTGACCTAGAAGATGAAGATTTTGATGACAAGTTATTTGAGAACCTTTTGGCAAGCGGAAAACTTCCAGATGATATGGATGATGATGACTTGTATTAATTGAGATAGAATCAATCTGTTATGTTTTCTGCCACATGGCAGTGGCAGAAAGCACTTTTATAGTAGGTTCTTTGCCGTAAAATGGAGGTTCGTATGGAATTTAATGTATTTGAATCAATTAAAATAGGCTTGGCTTCTCCAGAACAGATTTTAGAATGGTCTTATGGGGAAGTAGAAAAGCCCGAAACAATCAACTATCGTACCTTAAAACCAGAACGTGGGGGATTGTTCTGCGAATGTATTTTTGGTCCCCAAAAGGATTGGGAATGCCATTGCGGTAAATATAAGCGTCTGCGTTATAAAGGTAAAATTTGTGATAAATGCGGCGTTGAGGTCACTCGTTCTAAAGTTCGTAGAGAACGTATGGGACATATTAAATTGGCTGCCCCAGTATCTCATATTTGGTATTTTAAGGGAATTCCATCTAGAATGGGTCTGATTTTGGATATTTCTCCAAGAAGATTAGAAGAAGTATTATATTTTGCAAAATACATTGTGATTGATCCAATGGAAACCATTTTAGAAAAAGGTCAGTTGCTAACAGAAAAAGAGCATACTGACATGAGAGAAAAATACGGAGATGGTTTTAAAGCTGGAATGGGTGCTGAGTCCATTAAGGAATTGCTTCAAGAGATGGATTTAGAAGCACTCTCTACTGAAATCAAAGAGGGATTAGAGACTGCAACAGGTCAAAAACGCGTTCGCTTGTTAAAGAGATTGGAAGTTGTAGAATCATTCCGTGCATCAGGAAACCGTCCAGAATGGATGATTTTAGACGTTGTTCCTGTAATTCCTCCTGATATTCGCCCAATGGTTCAATTGGATGGTGGACGTTTTGCAACCTCTGATTTGAATGATTTATATCGTAGAGTTATCAACCGCAATAATCGTTTAAAACGTCTGTTGCAGCTTTCTGCTCCAGATATTATCATTCGCAATGAAAAGAGAATGTTACAAGAGGCAGTTGACGCACTGATTGACAACGGTCGTCGTGGCAGACCTGTAACAGGTCCAAACAATCGCCCCTTAAAATCTCTATCCGATATGTTAAAGGGAAAACAAGGGCGTTTTCGTCAAAATCTATTGGGTAAACGTGTTGACTATTCTGGACGTTCTGTTATTGTAGTTGGTCCAGAACTAAAAATGTTTCAATGTGGTTTGCCAAAAGAAATGGCACTGGAATTATTTAAGCCATTTGTTATGAAGCGTTTGGTAGAAACCAGTATGGCAAATAACATCAAAAGTGCTAGAAAGATGGTAGAACGCGCGAAACCCGAAGTTTGGGATGCACTTGAGATTGTAATCAAATCTCATCCAGTGCTGTTAAACCGTGCACCAACACTGCACAGACTTGGTATTCAGGCTTTTGAACCAATTTTAGTAGAGGGTAGAGCACTGAAATTACATCCATTGGTTTGTGCTGCATATAACGCTGACTTTGATGGTGACCAGATGGCGGTGCATGTTCCATTGTCTGCAGAAGCACAAGCAGAAGCGCGCTTTTTGATGCTTGCTGCCAACAACTTATTAAAACCATCTGGCGGTCGTCCAGTTGCTGTGCCATCTCAAGATATGGTATTGGGCTCTTATTATTTGACTCTAGAAAAAGATGGCGAGTTGGGTGAAGGAAAGATATTCCGTGACTTTAATGAAGCATTGATGGCTTATCAGGCTGGAGCAGTAACACTTCATGCCAAAATTAAAGTGCGGATTACAAAAGAAATCGGAGAACGCAAAATCAGCAAATTGATTGATACAACTGTGGGTCGTATGATTTTCAATGAGCCAATTCCACAAGATTTGGGATTTGTTGACCGCACCAACAGTGAAAATCAATTTAATTTAGAAATTTCATTTTTGGTTAAGAAAAAGCAATTAGAAGAAATTGTAGGAAGATGTATTCGTGCACATGGTACTGCAACAACTTCTGAAGTGTTGGATAAAATTAAGGCATTGGGCTTTAAGTATTCCACCAAAGGCGCTGTGACTGTTGCAGTTTGTGATGCGACCATTCCTCCAGAAAAGAAAGAATATATTGCACAAGCAGAAGAAAGCATTGAAGAGATCATTGAACAATTTGAAATGGGTCTGATTTCAGATGATGAAAGACATAAGTTGGTTTTGGACGTATGGAATGAATGTACAGACAAAGTAACCGACGCACTACAGAAAAATTTGGACCCATATAACCCAATTAATATGATGGCAGATTCTGGAGCACGTGGTAGTATTAACCAGATTCGTCAGCTTGCTGGTATTCGTGGGTTGATTGCAAATACAGCAGGTGCGACGATTGAAGTTCCAATTCGTTCTAATTATCGTGAAGGCTTAAATATTTTGGAATACTTTATTTCTTCTCGTGGTGCGCGTAAAGGTCTGGCAGATACCGCATTGAGAACAGCAGACTCTGGTTATTTGACAAGACGTCTTGTAGATGTTTCTCAAGATGTAGTTGTTCGTCAAGAAGACTGTGGCACACATGAGGGTATTGAAGTTTATGCAATTAAACAAGGAAAAGAACTAATTGAGCCAATTGCAGACCGTTTACATGGGCGTTATTTGTGTGAAGACTTTATTGACCCAGAAACAGGCAGCATTTTAGTTTCTAGAGATAAACTATTAAATGAGAAGGATATTAAAAAGTTGGAAAGCAGTGGCGTAAAAACGATTAAAATTCGTTCTATCTTGACTTGTGAATCCAAACATGGTGTTTGTTCTAAATGTTATGGTGCAAACCTTGCAAATGGCAACCCTGTTGCAGTGGGCGAGGCAGTGGGTATTATTGCAGCACAATCAATTGGTGAGCCAGGTACTCAGTTGACCATGCGTACATTCCATACAGGTGGTATTGCGAATGCAGAAGATATCACACAAGGTCTTCCAAGGGTTGAAGAATTATTTGAAGGTCGTAAACCAAAGAGTGCAGCGATTATTTCCGAAATTGCAGGAAAGACGCGTTTTGAAGAAATCAAACGCACCAAAAATATCGTTGTTACTGCAACAGATGGGGAAGAAAGACAATATCAAATTCCATATGGTTATCGTATTAAAATACAAGAAGGTGACTATGTAGAAAAAGGTCAACCATTGACAGAGGGCTCTATTAACCCACATGATGTACTGGCGGTATTGGGTGAAGATGCTGTACGCAATTACTTGATTACAGAAGTACAAAAGGTATATCGTATGCAGGGTGTTGATACCAATGACAAACATATTGAGGTCATTGTAAAACAAATGATGAGAAAAGTACGTGTAATAGATGCAGGAGATACCTCTTTACTTCCTGGCGGTTTATCAGACCGTGCAGAAGTAAAAGAGCAGATTCGTATACTAGATGAGCGTGCTGCAAATGGTGAGAGAGATTTAAAATATCCAGAAATTTTACCAGTATTGTTGGGTATTACAAAAGCCTCTTTGGCTACAGATAGTTTCTTATCTGCTGCATCCTTCCAAGAGACGACTAGAGTATTGACAGAGGCAGCGATTAAAGGTAAAGTGGACCCATTGGTAGGGCTCAAAGAAAATGTAATCATTGGTAAGCTATTGCCAGCTGGTACAGGAATGAGTTGTTATCGAAATGTTGAGGTGGTTCCTACTGCCCCTACGGTTCCAGTAACTGCTACTGTTTCTGATGAATATTGATGATATGTTTTTTTAAAATCTATTTAGATGATAAAAATGGAAGTTATCCAAAATAAAACAGCAATATTTATATTTTGTAATGGAATCGTATCAAAGCGATTCCATTATGTTTTTTACCACCAAATAAAAGACACTCCATTTAAGAAAATGAAGTGTCTTTTTACTTTTTATCTCTCCTTTTGGAAAAGTATCCTGATTGTTTATCTTTTCGTTTGGAAAGTTTATTTTTTGTAAAAAAAATCTTTTATAAGTAGTAATGTCTTGTATTGGCGTTGATTCCAAGCCTGCCGCCCTTTGTTTTCTAACATGTTTTTGTTTTTTTCCAATGCTTCTTCTATTGTATAAAATACTTGATGAACCCCAAAGTCCTTTTCATTTCTGGTATATTTACACTGTCCTTGCTCTGGATAAACGTCATAAAAATACAAATGGTTGATTTGATGCCAAATCATCGGCTCATGAATGGATAACCTTTTTTCCTCTATTTCTCCAAATGGTTTTATAGATGTAGGAATCACATCATATCTTGTCTCTTCTTTTACTTCTCGAATTAAAACTTGGACATCATCTTCCCCAGATTCCATGCCTCCGCCGGGCAGTTTCATCTTTCCGAAAGAATCTTCAATCATACATAACTTGCCATCAACAAATATAATCCCTCGTATGGCTACTCGAAAGATTTCTTCTAAATGATTATCGTAATTCTGTTCATCCATGATAAGAATTGTATCCATACACTTCCACCAGAAAATAGAATTGACCTATCTGATTACAAAATAGTGATTTGTGATTGACAGTGGGTATACCATGTGAAAGACAGCATTGTTTTTTTCTGCCTTTTAATTGTATAGAGATGGGAAGGATTATTTTAAACCAATTGCTGTAAATCATTGGTGAAAAACTATGCTATTGACTGAAACGAATTATTTGACAACTAATAATAAAATTGTGAGAATAAGTCCAATAGAAGCTATGAGAATTCCTCCAAATTTCGTACTAATTAAATAAAGGTTAGAAGGCTCATCTGCACGATAGGACTTCCATCGTTCGGTTAAATTCCACATAAGCGTTGGTTTTAAGAAAATGCCAATGCCTAAAAAAGTCATAAAAATAGTAGCTAAAATATACCAAAGCATTTTTGTCCTCCTTTTCCTTCTGGGGGATTAAGATAAAAAAATATATGGACTGAAAATAAAAATGTATAGAGACTATTTTGTCAATGATAAGTAATATTCTGCAACGACAGAGTCCATAATGACTAGGTCCTGAAGCCCTTGGCTTAGCTCCATTAAGCAATCAACATTGCTTTCTAGTTCTGTTACAGTGGCGGGAATGTCATAATCGATAAATGCATCCATTGCAGTAGATTCTTTTTGCATAGCGACCCTTTTATCTTTCATTTGTTCGGGTGTTCGAATATCAGAGTTTTTAGGAACTACGATCACCTGTCTGTTGTGCATATAGGGTTCGGTAAAACACATTTCTTCCATGCGCTGATCTGTAATAGTTAAACCATTCCAAAGAACATCGATTTGTTTTTTGTTTAATTCTTTTTCTTTATCTGCCCAAATAATTGGTTCCACTTGCAACTTTTTTCCCATTTTTTTCTCAATGATTAATTTGGCAAGGTCAATATCAAATCCCACAATTTCATCGCCGTCCATAAAACTCATAGGAGCGAAGTCAATATCACAACCTAAGATAATAGTATCTTTATCACTTTTGGCATTAGGGTCTGTTTGAATAGTAGAATATTCTGGTTTATAAATGGTATCCTTTCCAAACCATTTTTTTGCCACTTTAGCAGCAGATCCATCTTTGATAGCTTGGTTGAGTGCATTTTGAATTTCGTCTCTCAATACAGTATCTTCTTTTCTGACAGCGATTCCATAAAGTTCATCTGAAATAGCTTCCTCAACAATTCTAAAATCATGAAACTGTTGAGCATTAGATGGAGATTTCGGGTTAGAGCAAGCTGAAAATATGAATAAAGAAACGATACAAACCAATGATAATGCAGTCATTTTTTTTATCATAGTAACATCTCCTCTTTTTATAAAATTATTTTGAAGGTAATTTTATATTATCATATGATAGTGACTTGATTTTGACTAAGATGTTTGGTATTTTTGAATATTTCAAAAGATGTTCATTGAAAATGATTATGCTTTTATAATTCTCATAGAAATATCAAAACAGGTGACAGAATGGGTCAAAGCACCCAATGATATAATGTCCACTCCTGTTTTTGCTACCTGTGCAATATTTTCGAGGGTAATATTGCCAGAAGCCTCTAATTTCGCTCTGCCATTTGTGATTTCCACTGCTTTTTTCATCGTATCATAGTCCATATTGTCCAACATAATGACATCGACACCAGCTTGTAATGCTTCTTGTAATTCGTCTAAATTACGGGTTTCTACCTCTATTTGTACCATATGACCGGTTTTTGCTCTGAGTGCTTTTACTGCTGGGAGGATACCTCCATAGGCGTCAATGTGGTTGTCTTTTAACATGGCAGCATCGCTTAAATTGTATCGATGGTTTCTGCCACCCCCAATTACAACTGCATATTTTTGGATGGGTCGGAGCCCTGGGAGTGTTTTTCTAGTACAGGCAATGGTAGCATTGGTACCCTTAACCAAGTCTACACATCGATGGGTTGCAGTGGCAATTCCAGACATATGTTGAATTAAATTAAGAGCGGTACGCTCCCCTTTTAGTAGAGATTTGGTACAGCCATACATAGTAGCAATGACATCGCCTTGTTTGACCATATCTCCATCTTGTTTATCAATGGTGAATTCAATGGTATGATCAATCAAAGTAAATACACGCATTGCAATCTCAATACCGCAAATGACACCAGTGTCTTTGGCAATCAATTTTGCTTGCGAAACATCTTTGTCATCAAGTAGATAATCACTGGTAACATCAATATAGTGAATATCCTCTTGGACAGCTCTTTTAATTAAATCATCAATATAAAATTGTGGTAGCTTCATGTAAAATTCTCCTTAAATCACTTTTTATAAATCATCTATTACTAATAAAGAAGTGATGATTGGAATAATATAATCCAATCAATATTTATCAAATGTTTGCTGCTAAGAGGAAGAAGAACTTTTGCCCAAATAATGCTTTAAAATTAAGTAGGCAATAATTACCAAACTGTATGCCTCAACGTAATCGCAATTGACTTGATAATCACCTTGTTCTAATTGTCTTTTGAGTTCCAAAATACGTTCAAAACCTTTATGTGCTTCTTCTGGATTTGGAATCACAAAATGCGCTTTCTGCATGATATGACGTACTTCTGTACGAATTCCAGCAGGTATTTGTTTGGTATGTTTGTCCTGAGGAAATTCTGGAGTAATAAATGTAATATGCTGATTCATAAGTTGTGGATTGATATCTTCTGCGGCACGTCTAGAAAAAACAAGTGCTTCTAGTAAAGAATTGCTTGCCAGACGATTGTTTCCATGCACTCCTGTATGGGAACATTCTCCTACAGCATATAATTTATCAATGGTAGTTTTAGAATTTAAATCGACATCAATTCCCCCCATAAGATAATGATGACAGGGGAAAACAGGAATTTTATCGGTGGTCATATCAATTCCTTCTTTGAGCAGGTTTTGATAAATCATAGGAAATCTTGTGCGAATGCTTTGGGCATCTTTATAGGAGATATCCAAATAAAAATCATTTGATTGCGTTTGTTTGGACTCCTCGATAATAGCGCGGGAAACCACATCTCTTGGTGCCAGTTCAAGGCGATCATCGTATTTGTGCATAAACCGTTCAAAATGACAATTTAATAAATATGCTCCTTCACCGCGTACAGATTCTGAGATGAGGAATGTTTCACGGCTTTTTTTATTGGCAAAACCTGTGGGATGAAATTGAATATAGTGAAGATACTTGATTTTAGCACCCATTTTATGTGCGAATACAATGCCATCCCCAGTGGCAATTTTGGAATTTGTGGTGTATTCATAAACACGTCCAATTCCACCAGTTGCCAAAATGCAAAAAGCAGCATTGACATATGTATGTGTTTGACCAGTTAGGATATCAAGACTAAAATGAACACCCTTTTGAATACTGCAAACAAGACTATTTTCCATAATGTCTACATTGGGAAGTGTTTTGACTGCCTGTAATAACTTGATAACCATTTCATATCCAGTAGAATCTTTATGATGTAAAATGCGTGGTTTGGAGTGACCTCCTTCTAATGTAAAATGAATACTGTTATCTTCTGAATGATCAAAATCAACTCCATATTCCATGATACGCTTGACTTCTTTTGGTCCTTGTTCCACCAAAATATGGACAGCTTCTGGGTTATTTTTAAAGCCTCCAGCGATCAGAGTATCGTTAAAATGTGCATCTGTACTGTCATGGGTTGTATCAATGACTGCAGCAACTCCGCCTTGTGCAAGAGAGGAATTGCTAAGTGTCAAATCTTGTTTACACAATAATAATACACGAGCTTTTGGATTCAAATTCAAAGCGGCGTAAAGCCCTGCAACACCACAGCCAACGATTACAACGTCATAATTTTTAGACATTTTGAACTATGTGAATTTCACGGAATTTAATGAAATTCTACTCCTTTTTAAAGAATTTTTAGTTATTACTTATGAAATAAAAGTTGATATAACTATCAACCAAATTTTACTTATACTTATTTTATAATAACATATAAATAGAAAAAAAGCAATTTATTTTCTTTTGGAAAATGAGAGAAGTATTGAGATAAAATTGATATTTTTAGTTTAATGTGTTAAACTGAAATAAATGATAGGTATTGAGAAAGCGATAGATATTTTACAAAATCAACGATGAACATTGGGGAAAAAAGAAAAATTATGATATATTTCACGGTTATTTCTATTCTGTGGTAGTGGAAGTTGATAGAATATCATTATGATATTTATTGAGCAAAGAGAATGACAATTTTATTTTGATGAGATAGATGATGGCTATAATAAGAGATGATTTCTGATGGATAATATGGAAAGAAAAAAACAAATCAGTAATTTGTAATTTTGGAAGGAGGTGTGTTTTATGATAATTGATAGCTGGGAAGATGATCAATATAAGGAAATTTGGGTTTATTCACAAGAGACAGAGGAAGATGAGCGGGCAATGTGTGGCTTGATAAACGGTGATTGGGGCTGGCTGAATTATTATAATGAGGAGGGCGATGCAGGATTAAGTTCCAGAAATCCAGACTATATCAGTACAGATGATGGTAAGACTATGGATTTTATCATAAATGGCGAACTTGATCCATATCCTTTATCTTATGTGTTGCCCATAGAGCAGGTTATGAAAGCCCTTAATTATTTTGAAAAATATCATAAACTTCCCCCATTTATAACATGGCACAATGA
>ERZ778516.2142-NODE-2142-length-13709-cov-4.854695_pt1 | contig 13709 bp, 4 predicted proteins | sample MGYA00510342_ERZ778516 | MGnify/ENA primary metagenome ERZ778516 (study PRJEB29527, sample SAMN07138961) | mouse gut metagenome | material: feces | host: mouse | place: China:Nanjing | collected 2016-01-25 ...
GAAGAAAGGGCGGAAAAACTGGCGGAAGAAAGAGCGGAAAAACTGGCGGAAGAAATGAAAGAAAAAATGAAAGAAGAAATAAATGAAGAAAAACAGAGAACGGTGGAAAAAACAAAAAGGGAGGCTCAGGAATCAGCAAATCAGGCTATTGTAAAGATGGCAGTCAGTATGGGTGCCAGGTACGGGTGTGACCTGCCGGGCCAGCTTTCGATGATAGCAGAAGCGCTGAATATCGGAACTGAGGAAGCCGGGCAGCTGCACAGGGTGTATTCCAATGTATAGGTTCATACATATTATTAGGAAGGCAAAAATCTGTCCGCTGAAAAGGCCGCAGCGCTGGAAGTGATTTCCAGCGATATCTGAACCCGTCTGAAACGAACATCATGTGTCTGGAAAAGCATCCATCGTGGCGGTGGATGCTTTTGCGGCATCTGCCGCTGATATGCGGGGAGATTCAGGGAAAACGCTTCAAAAAAATCCCGGCTTAAGGTTAATAATATAATGGAATATGCCGATATATTATGAAACTATCTAATGGGATAAGTCTGTGCATCTGCCGGTTTCCGGCGGAAGTTTTATCTGAATGGAAGCAGATTTTAACCGCACTTTCATGCTTGTCCCTGAATATAGATGTGTATGGATGAAGCAGTGCTGCGGCAGTAAAAGGGAATGCTTTCCCGCAGCAGGGCATTCAGAACGTACACGAAGGCAGCAGCCTGTAATGCTGTACCAGAAGATGGACGGGTATGGAATGCCAGCCTGCTGTGACGGAACGTTTGAAACGCGTATTTTCCTGTATTTGGCATGGCACACCGCATTTGGCATGATGCCTGTGCCTGAGAATGGCTGGCGGCCAATACGCTTGGTTCCTGTAAGGGACAGGTGTTTTGCGAACTGCGGTGCATGAACTGGAATGCGTTTCGCGTGCCGGGAGGTATGGGTAGTCGGAATGAAAAGGAAGTCTGTTTTGGGATTGACAGACAGAGAGGAAGGGAATGTATGTACAAGGACGTATGGAAGAAATTTGGTGCGAAGGTTTTAATCGTATTGTGCTCCGTACTGCTGGTAGGGGGTGTGGCGATTGCTGTGCCGAAGCTTATGGCGGCTTCCAGAGTGTCATTGAACGATGTGACATTTGTGGAAGCGGGCGGTAATGAGCCTGGGATTACAAGCGGGTCTGCTATTTTAACGCTGAGTGACCCTGACCAGCTTTATACTTTAGATGGAAACGGCGGGGTGATAGCGGCAATTCCGTCCAGCCTGACATTGAAATATTTGGATGAATCAGGAAAAATAAGAACGGACACGATTCAGGAAGGCACTGATTATATGTTTGCTGATACTGGCGAGGAGGACAAAGCAAAAAAAATAGCTCCAAATGGAGTGGAAATAAAAATCAAGCCAGTCATGGGGTCTAATTATTTAATAAATGATGCCGCTAACTGTACGATAAAATATAATATTAAGAAATCTTCTCTGAATAAAATTGCAACAGATGCTGTTCAAACGAATAATCCGGGGTATCAGGGTATAACGAGAACAGTGCTTGTTTCGAGTGGAAATGAGGCAATTACGTCCAGAAACATAAAAATAAATGTCACGTATGATGGAAAGACATTCTTTTTGCCGGAAAGCGAGTACGATATATATGAAGCGCAGAAAAATGGAAATTCATATACAGAGACGAATAATCTGAATCCGACGCCGAACGCTTTGGGACGGTATGCTGTATTCATTAAATATAAGAATTTTTATCTTGGCAATAATGAGAATACTGTTTCCGAGCTTTTTGAATTTGACATAAAAAAGGATTCTTCTGATTTTACAATTCAGGCGTGGTCTGATGAAAATGGCACACAGGAGTATTTGCCGACAAATGTTTCTGTTAATCCGGTGAAAGTACAGGTATTTGATGGAGCATCTGACGTAAGCGATTCGTTTGAATTTAGTTTTCCATATGAAACGCTGCCAGACAGCACAACAGAAAAACGGGTAGTGGCAACCCCGAAAGCTACATCAGATTATATTGGAGAAGTGGTGCGCAGATGGACAGTTTCTGAGAAACCATTAGATGTGAGATTTAGAAGCGGACGTCCGGACGGAACACTGGATGTTATGGATTATGATCAGGCTGTGGATGGATATAAGGGAGTACAGACTTATAAGATTGAAAAACAGCCGCTGACAGTTAAGGTAAATGGAACTGACCGTGATTTGGATACGAACCGGTATGAAATTATAAGTTATACAGTCGTTAAAAGCGAGAGGGATAATACACCGATTCCTGGCGGGACAGCGGGAATTATCATGATGGAAATAAAAACGGCATCTAATTATACGTGGGCTCCAAGCACGACGGGGTATCTGTATTATGGTATTCGGCGTAATATCAGCAATGCAAGACTGAAAGACAGCGAGGGTGATGAAAATTTAAGCGATATCAAATATAATGAAAAAACGCATTACAGAACACCGTATATATATTTTGATGATGCGCCAGATGGGGTAGAATACAAATTAGTAAAAGACACGGATTATACGTTAGCTTATTCCCTGAAAAAACGCGGTGATGGTTCTGTGCTGACAGGCGGGAATGATGCTGTTACATATGCAGGAACAGTATCTATGACGGTTACGGGCAAGGCAGGCACAGGTGCGGCAGGCACAGGAACCGATATGCCGGGATATTACGGGGTTTTAACAGGAGAGTCTTTCCCGGATAAGTTAGCATATGAAATACAGGCAAAAAGTATTAATGAATATGATATGCGTTATAATGATGTAACGTATCAGCTGGAAGATACACCGCCAAATATTGCCACATCAGAGACGAATATTTATTTTAGCCCTAAAGATACAAGTCTCAGGACGATTTATTTCAATCAGCTTGTATCGCCTGCCGATTATTCTATTGATTATTATTTCAATCGCGCATGCGGAGAAAACGATTATATAGATGACTGGGGGCAATCCGTAGAAGACGGAGATATTGAAGCAGGCGGAACTTATTATGCAAAAATAACGTTTAATGGAAATTATAAGGATTTTGTAGTAATACCATTAAAAATGGTTGCATATGAAATTTCGAATGTTAAGATTACAGTAAAAGACTGGTGTAATCAGGAAAGTGAAGCGGATGGAAAACATATATATAATGGAAAACAGCATTCTTTAAATGTTGTAATAACACCAAAAGATGACCCGTCAAGGCCTTTGGTACAGGGCGACAGAGAAGGCCGCGGCGATTACTGGCTGGTATATGATTCAAATTCGGACAGAGTAAATGCTACCGGACAGAGCGTAACCGTTACGATAAAATTTAAAAGCGGTGCGGAGACTACCAGAAAACTGACAATTCATTCCCGTCAGGTAGAATCAGGCAAGCTTAAAATTACAGCATCCGGATTCGAAAATTCTGCAAATGGAACGACGCATTTATACAATGGTACAGGAGACAGCAAGGTTCCGGCACTGGATAAACTGGAGCTTACTTATCAGACAGCTGGCGGCTCGTCAGATACTTTGACGATGTATGAGCAGGCTGGCGTGCAGAAAGAAGATGGCACACTTTCGAATGACGACTATGATGTTTTGCCGGGGCTTTATGATGCAAATGGTAATAAGGTGAATTTGAGCACAGTCAGCACAAGTACGGATTATTACTATGCAATTAAGCCGCATAACAATTTTGAAGGCATCAGCTTTAGCCCGGATAAGCAGTATGTATTGGCTGGGCCGTTTAAGTTTACGAAAAAGGACTTGGGTGCAAAGGAAATTATCTATAGGGATAAATCAACAAAGGGCGACCTTGTGATGAACCAATGGAAATTTACTGATTATGACAAAGAAGTAAAAGAGTGGCTTGCTTCACATCTTGAAGTATGGGATGAGGATTTGCAGCAGGCAGTAGATTCAAGTAATTACACAATTGATTTGACCGATAGTAATAAAATAGATGAAAATGGTACAATTGTGTTCAAGATTACAGCAACGGCGGATGGGTGCTATAAGAACGAAAAAGAAAAGCTGATTATTTATACAGGTGAGGATATCGCAAATACGGAGGTAAGGGAAAAAGGTACAACTGTTTATCACGGATTTGTAAACCGGGAAATAACATTGGATAAGTTTTACACAAAGGTGGCGTCAACAGGAGACTTATATGGCCTGAATTTTGGTGATACTGACGATGGCAATTTTACATGTGTATATTTTGACGGCAGAAATTTTAATGATATCATAGGTGTAAATCAAAAATATACGGTAGGGACATTCATTGAACCTGTGAAAGACAGCAGCAATCCGCAGAAACAGCAGATGGGTTCTGTTACACTGACGGGTAAGAACGGTTTCCATGGAACGGTAACGATTTATATTAAAGTTGAAAATCATCATTTTGACCAGACTCATTATGAGATAAGGATTGCGGACCAGATTTATAATGGAAAAGAGCAGAAACCGGCAATCACTGTCTGGTATAGTGCGACTGGCAAAAGTACTGCGAATCCAGATCCGCAAGACTGGGAGCGGCTTCCGGATGACTGCTATGACCCGAATACCGTAGAATGGCTGAGAAATGTAAATGCGAATGAGATTTATGCGACAAACGGCAATTATGATACCAATAATCTTTCGCAGGTTACCATACAAGGCCAGTTCGGCTATGATGGACCATTGAAGGGCTGGTTTGTAATTAAGCCTTATGATATTACGGATGGAACAGATGGCGTAGATAATATGAATATCAATGGTATACGGTTTGATGACAAGAGCAATACGCTGCAGGGCATTATGTATGTGCCATACACGTATTTGGATTCCAAGACTGCTGCAGAAGGTACGACCGGAACAGGAGATGACATTACGGTAGAAGGGGCGTGGAAGACATTTAAGCTGAATTTCTATCCGGATGGATTATCTGGAGCACCTGTTGAAATGACCAAAGATGATTATTCTTATTACTGTACTGCTGGAAGTGCAGCCGATAATTACGACAAGGATAAAAAGCCAATAAAAGCTGGCACAAGTTACGCGGTCATAAAAGGGAAAAATAACTTTACAGGTACAATTCATGCGCAATATACAGTAAATAAAGTGAATATGAGCACTTCCTGTTCTGTTAAATTTGTGAATAACCGTAAATGGAATCTTTTTACGGGCAAAGAGATATTGCCGGAGATAGAAGTTATCCAGAAAGCAGAAAATGGCAAAACATATAAGCTGACAGAAGGTACAGATTATACGCTGGAGTATTCAAAGAACAAGAGATTTATTACCAATGACTGGAACAATCCGGTAACATGTACTACGTGGATAGAAATAAAAGAGGCAGGCAATGGTAATTATATTGAAGGATTTACAGAACCATATGTTATTTATGCAGACCTTGACCCGGGAAACGGTATCACAGGTGGTTCTTCAAATCTGAAGCTGTACTGGGGGACTGACCCGAAATTAAAGATTTCGTATCAGAATGTAAAAAATCAGGCTTTTGAAGGACTTAATCTTTCTGTCCAGCAATGGAAAGAAGGCGGAAGCTTTGGGGCTGGGACAATGGATGAAGACTATGCAACGTACCAGATGAAGCTTGGAACACCTCCTGCATCAGCAGAAACATCCGATTATACGGTTGAATTTCCGGTTCAGTCCATTGGCGGTTCGGATGATAATCCGCGTACCATGATATTAAGGGGATTGAGCGACGGTGTATCGAAAGGTGTAATCAGAACTTCCGGGCCGAACGGAGTCAGTGTTCCGGCAGTTATTTATGACAGCCTGGAAAATATTGATGAAGATAAGCTGTGGGAGAACAATGGCGGTTCACCAAATATCAGCCTGAGCATTACAACTGGTTCTGCAATCAGCCATGAAGATTTATCAAAGATACTGATTATCCACTGTGGCGGCAGGCCGCTTGTTTGGGGAAAAGATTATATCTTTGAAGGCCAGATGAATACAACAATCGGGCAGGGTTCGATTTTGATTAAACCAACTCAGGAAGCATTGGATGCCGGTTATCTGACCAATGAATCAAAACGGATTGATTATAATCTTGTTTCAGCAATTACGGGCATGGTTCCGAATATTAAAGCAGAGTATATTTACAAGCACCAGAAGTTCTTCAATACGGCAACGACTGATTTTGGCCTGAGCATGAATGGCAAGAACCTGATTAACGGGATTGATTATAAGGTTACCGTTACAGATGAAAATGGCACAGAAGTGCCAGAGCCGGAAAACTGCGGAACATATAATTATGTAATTGTCGGAATAGGAAGCTATGGCGACAGGATTACCGGAAGCTTCCGCATCAGGCCGTATGACCTTGGAGCGGATTATGCACAGGGCAAGGTGACTGTGGAACTGAAAAATCAGGGCCGGATTACGTTTACAGGAAGCTCCGTACTTCCGGAAGTAGTCAGGGTTACGGTAAAACATGGTGACTACGATACGCCATTTGATTTGGTACTGCTTGATGAAAGCAATGCCGGAGATTATGGGGTAAGGACAGCAAAAGATAAGGATGACCCGGTGCATGTGAACTGGACAGATTCAGACGGTGAAATTCCTAAGGTTGCAGTTTATGGAATGAACAATTACACGGGTGAATTCACAGCAAATTACTTAATAGAAAAGAAAAGCATTGAGGACAGCAACATTATCATAGATGATATTTTGGGATTGAAATATCAGAATGGGGCCGAAATTAAACCGGTTCCAAGGATAACATATAAGGAAACGCCTGATGAAAATGCAAAAGTCCTTATGGTTTTAAGCGGGGAAGAATATAATTCTGATAAAGAAAATGAGTATGGCAGCCAGTATCGGATTAATTTTACCTACCGTTATCTGGATGAGGTAAAGAATGCGGGAACGAAGCATATCGAAATTATAGGCGTTGGCAATTTTACCGGCAAGAGGTCGATTACCTTTACGGTAGACCCGCTGCCGCTTAGTGATACGAAGCTGACGTTTTTATCAGAAGAAGTTCCTGTTTATGACAGCTTGCCGCAGACTCCGGCATTTAAGCTGAGTTATGGAAACGTTGATAATATTCTGACAGTAAGAAATGGAAAACCAGTATCAACAGAATATTTGAAGGCTTCCAATGTAGAAGTTAAATTTGAAGATAATACGGATGCAACAACGGAGGAGAAGAAAGCAAGTGTAACGGTTAAGATTGTAGCAGGAAGCACGGCAAATTACGAAGGTGAAGTAACGAAAGAATTTTCAATCCTTCCAGCCCCAATAGAAAACCATGTGCGGTTTATGTACCGTCCAAAAGGTGCCAGCGGAGATGCTGACCTGAGTACTTACAAGCTGAGTTTCCCGTTTAAGGGTGAAGGACAGCCGGTATATCCAAAATATGCACCGGCAGATGCGGAACTTGCGGAAGAAGAAATTGGCATGTACTATAATTTCCCGCAGAAAGCAAACCACGGAAAATTCTTAGTGCCAGGTACAGATGTCGGCAGCCAGGATGACCCGGATGGTTTCAGCATTGAATACAAGTATGTAGAACCAGATACCGAAGATACCGATATCCGTGAGGAATATGACAGGCCGACACCTGACTGGGCTGGAAAAGTCAGGGTAACAATTACTGGTAAAAATAACTACACAGGCAAAGCAAGCTTCTGGTATTTTATCGGTGACGATATCAGCTCGGATGCAAAAATCAGCATGACGCCAGCAACGGCGGTATTTAATTCGCTGAACCAGTACCCGAAGGTAACGATTTCTGGTATTGACGAAAACAGATGCCATATCAGCAATTACTGGAAAGAAGTATTAGTAGAAAACCTTATCAGCAACAAAGAGTTTATCAATGCAGGTACCTACTACATCCGTATTGAAGGAAAACCGTCCGCGGGCACATACGCAACCAAGCCGGAAACGCTCAAGTTCACAATTACCCCAAGAGCGCTTTCCAACTCGCTTGTTATTGACGGCTTTAAGAAGGAATATTCCTACACAGGCTATGAAATCCGCCCGGTAGGCATTTCCGTAACAGACTACATTGACAACATTAAATATAGGCTGACAGAAGACGAAGACTATGTATTAAGCTACTCCAACAACCTGAATGTCGGAATTGCGTATATCAATGTCAAGGGGCAGGGCAATTTCAGCGGCTCTGCGGCAACGAACTTCCTGATTACAAGCTCGACCATCAGCAGCGGCGGAATCAATGGCAGCAACAGCTTCCTGGATGGAGGTTCCGGTGAAATTTCGGGAACGGTTCCGGTATCGCCGAATAATGTAAACCTGACGATGGACACAAGCGATGCGATGTATTATACAGGCAAGGCAGTTTATCCGAAGGTATCGATTTCGGGCATGACGGAAAATATTGACTATACGGTAACATTCAGCAATAACGTAGAGGTCGGCATTGGCGTGGCGACGATTAACGGTATCGGAAATAACAACGGCGTGATTACGAAGAACTTCCGTATTATTGCACCATTGTCAAAATGTACAATTTCTCCGATTCCGGCACAGCAGTATACCGGTTCTGCGGTAACACCGTCGATTACGGTAAGGTGTGGCAATACTGTGCTGATGGAAGGTACAGATTATGCAGTAAGCTATGCAAATAATATTAACATCGGTACAGCAACGGTAACTATCCGTGCGCTGAACAATGCAAACTATACCGGCACAGCAACAGCGAAATTCAGCATTGGCAATGATGTAGGCGGATTTATTATCAGCGGTTATGCACCAAGCTATGCTTATACAGGCAATGCCATTACGCCAGGTGTCGTTGTGGAAACTGGCAGCAGTACACTGACGCTGGGTACGGATTATACAGTTTCGTATTCCAATAACGTGAACTCTGGAACAGCTACGATTACAGTTACAGGTATTGGCAAGTATTCCGGTACACAGACTGCGAACTTTATTATTGAAGGCAAGAACATCCAGAGCTGTGATACAACGGAAGTTGCAGACAGGACTTACACAGGCGATGCATATACACCGGATATTACAGTCAGTGATGGCGGCAAGGTGCTGAAAAACGGCGTGGATTATACGGTTACTTATACAAATAATACCAATCCAGGCACGGCATCGATAATTATTCAGGGTGTGGGCAGCAATTATACAGGTACAAAGGTTATCAGCTTTAAGATTTCAGCGGTTGCAGTGAAGGGGCTCAAGGCTTCTTCTGTGAAGTACAACAGCATAAAACTGAAATGGACAAAACAGGAATATGCAGATGGCTATCAGGTCTGTGATTCCAATTCCAAGGTAGTTAAGACAGTTAAGACGAACAGTGCAACCATTACAGGGCTTTCGGCAGCAAAGACTTATAAGTATAAAGTAAGGTCTTATGTCAGAAATTCGGATGGCACGAAATCTTACGGAACATTCTCATCGGTACTGAGTACAACGACGAAGCTGAAGACACCGACCGTAAAAGTGGTTTCGAACGCAAAGGGCCAGGCACGTATCAGCTGGTCGAAGGTATCAAGGGCTACCGGCTATGAGATTTATTATAAGAAATCTGCAAAAGCGAAGTATAAGAAACTGAAAACCGTGAATAACGCGAACATCCGTGTATGCAAGGTACGCGGCATGAACAGTGGCGACAGGGCATATTTCCGCGTCCGTGCATTCAGAAAGAGCGGAAGCAAGAAGATTTACAGCGCTCTGAATCCGCTTAAGGTTATCACAGTGAAATAGCAGGGGCATGAGTAAAAAATACAGAATAGGCGATTATGAATTTAATACCTATGAGGAGTATCTCGCGGGGCAGGAGGACGCCAGGAAAATCGATTTTATCACGAAAGAAGTCGATATTACGGACGCCGATGTCGCCGTGAGGCTCTACACCCTTATCAGGAATAAGGAAATTGTGTTCCGCACGCAGGTGGGACTTTCCTTTTCCTGGTATCTGACTGACGTTCTGGCGCAGAATTCCCAGAATCTGCTAAAGGAAAAGCGCGAACGGGAAGAACAGGCAGACAAAGGGAAAAAGCTTGGCGCGGCCGGGCTTTGCTGTATACTGGCTGCGGTGCTCTGTCTGGGCTATTATGGCATGGATTTATGGCAGGAGCACCTGGAAAGCCGGGAATATGAAAGGCTCCAGGATATGCAGAACCTGACCGGGCATCTGATTCCGGGTGTGGAAGATGCAGAGGAAGAAGCTGCAGTTTCAGACAGCGGGCAGGACACGGAGAAGAAAAGCAGCTCCAAAAAGAAAAAGACAGAGGAAAAGGCTGCCGATGAAAAAATAAATCCGGCAGACTTAACCGTTTTAAAGAAATACAAGGATTTGTATAAGCAGAATAAAGACCTGGCTGGATGGCTTTCGATTGAAGGGACAGTTATCAATTATCCGGTTATGCAGACAGGAAAGAAAAATTCTGATTTTTATCTGCACCATGATTTTGAAAAGAAAGAAAGTGACCACGGTACTTTATTCCTGGATGCAAGGAATGATTATGTAAACCGGGACACAAACCTGATTATTTACGGGCACAACATGCGGGACGGCACGATGTTTGGCGGGCTGAAAAGCTTTATGGACAAAGACTACATGGAGAAGCATCAGGAAATCGTATTTGATACGATTTATGAGAAGGCGCGCTATCGTGTGGTGGCGGTCTGTTTATCCAAGGTAAATTATCAGGATGACCAGGTATTCCGGTACTACAATTTTCTGAACGCTGCAAGCAAAGAGGAGTTCCGTGCATTTCTGGCAAATATCCAGCAGCTGACGGTATTTGACCAGACGATTGATATTTCGTATGGGGATGAACTGCTGACGTTATCGACCTGCAACAGCTATGTACAGGACGGAAGGCTGTTCCTCATTGCGAAGAAGGAGTGACGCATATGATTAATTCAAATGTTAAGCAGAAATTTGCCTTTATCATGGCAATGGCAATGATATTATTCCTGATGCCGCGGGAACAGGTATTTGCTACGGGCGGGGTGAATATGACAATTTCCGGCGGTGTCCTGACTGCGTATAACGGCGGGGGCGGTGCAGTCACGATTCCTTCGGACGTAACATCCATCGGACCGGGAGCTTTTGCCGGAAAGGCTATCAGCAGTGTCAGTATTCCAGGCAGTGTCAAAAGCATTGGCGACAATGCGTTTGCAAACTGTACCTCGCTGGCAAACGTAACGGTTCCAGGCAGCGTGACAAGCATGGGAAGCGGCGTGTTTTCCGGGTGCAGCGGCCTCAGCTCGGTCAGCATGCAGGCGTCGGTGTCTTCGATTCCGGCTTCAACCTTCAGCGGATGCCGTTCCCTGACAAGCATTGCAATTTCAGGGGGTATCAGCAGCATTGGCAGCGGTGCATTTTCCGGGTGCAGCAGCCTGGGCTCCATGTCGGTTCCGTCAGGAGTTATAAGCATCGGTGACAGCGCATTTGCAAACTGTTCCAGCCTGTCAGCAATTTCGATTCCGGCAAGCACGAGCAGCATTGGCGGCAGCGCTTTATCCGGCTGTTCCAATTTATCGGCAATTAATGTAGCGGCTGGCAATTCAGCGTATGCATCCGATGGCGGATGCCTGTATAATGCATCCAAGACAAGGCTTGTGATGGTTCCGGTCGGCAAATCCAGCGTATCGATTCATTCCGGTACGAAGATTATCGGCAGCGGGGCATTGGCAGGATGCAGCAGGGTATCGTCTTTATCCCTGCCAAGCGGCCTTACAACCATTGAAAGCGGCGCATTTTCCGGCAGCGGAATCCGTTCCATTACGATTCCAAGTTCGGTTACGTCTATCGGTTCGCAGTCCGGCTGGTCGCCGGATGTGATAACGGGCTACAGCAATTCTGCGGCAGCTTCGTTTGCAGCTTCTGCGGGCTATGCTTTTTCCAGCCTGGACGGGGGCAGCTCCTCAGACAGCAGCGATGACGAAGATGAAGACGACAGTTCTGGTTCTTCGGCTGGCAGCACGTCGGCAGACGTAAACGACATCACGGCCAGCGATTCGCAGGCAGAAGATGTGTCTTACGATGACGATGAAACAGAGGATGATGTGGACGAAGAAGGTGCCGGCAGCACATCCATAGATTTGGGCGGCGGTTCCGGCAGCAGTTCTGGCGGCAGCACGTCCGGTTCCTCCGGCAGCGGTGCTGGTTCTTCGGGTGCGTCCGGCAGTGCATCCGGTTCCTCCGGCAGCAGTTCCGGTTCTTCGGGTGCATCCGGCAGCAGCACGCTTGCTTCTTCGAGCGGCAGTACTGCGTCCGTAAGCAGCACGTCCAGTTCCTCCGGCAGCAGTTCTTCGGGAAAATCTTCCGGGGCCTACGCGGGAACAACCTCTGGAAATCATACACTCGACGAAACACCAAAGACAGCAGACGGCACAATTGACCCGAGACTGTTTCTGATTCTGGGGCTTGTGTTTGTCGGATGCGGGTTTATCCTGGCTGGGAAACGGCAGCGGGTTTAGGCTTGCAGGTTTGGATAATAGAATAAATGCAGGGGAAACATGCGGCAGTCTGGCAGAAAGCGGGACTGCCGCATGCTATTGTGTAAAAAAAGTGAAAATAATTGACTTTGTCTTAAATTTGTAATAAACTGTAGTCAGTTGTAATAAATTGAGGAGGTAGATGGAATGGCAAAAATAACAGGAGACGCTGTGTTAGCAAAATATGCAGACAGAAAAATCAAAAATTCGTTTTACAAAGTACAGGGTATGGTGTCTCGTGTAGAACAAGGTATAAAAGCTGATAGGCCGCAGATGGAATCTGTTTATTATGCTGAACCGGGGTCAAATGTTTTAAAAGAAAAAGAAATTTATATGGGGTGAGTGAATGTCGGGGTATAGTATTGGGCTGTATAGGTATATGCGCGTTGATGAAAATAAAGAGAAACAAAAACGGCTGCTGGAGAGCGCTCCGTTAATAATCGGCGAAGATAAATCAGAACCCGAAGAAATTGAACGAAATAAGAAGTTCCTTTGCTTTGGTGAGTTTGACAGAATTTGTTTTGAACGAATAGAGCGTTTTAAAAAATATCGGGATATACCAAAAAGTGGCAGGGCATGGATTGGCGACAGGCAGATGCATTTGGTTTACAGCATATGCCGGGATGAATCAGAAAATGATGTTTATTATCAGGATGGTCATTTTTTTGAAAATAGAAAAGATGGGGCGGTTCAGACGGACCGCCTATTTATTGGCTTAACCATACTACAATTTAGGTTTTCTGTAAGAAAAGGGTGTCAGAATGTAACTGATTTTTTGGAAATTTGCAGAAAGAATATTTTGAAATTGGTTGAAGATTCAAAAAAGAACGTAAAATGTACGGTAATGGGGACACTAGGTTCGTTTGGCCTGACAATTATCTGGCTCTCTGACCAATATAAAGACGTGCTCCATCTGGTAACGAAAATAAAGAATACGAATGTTGGAAGTGAAAAACGTGAAGAGAAATCTATTTTTCTTTCAGCGTATACAATATTTGCAAAAAACCATAGATTTGGAAATGACTGGGATAAAAAAATAGAAAATATTGAAGGAAGTGCCATTCTCAGTATTACGCTGAAAGGCGGATTAAAGGATGGATGTATGAAGGAGCTTTTGAAACTGGCAGAAAAGACTGATAATCATAAATTGATGCACTGCACAGGTGAACATGATGTGATTTTCCAGATGAAGTCTTCAAAAGCTTTTCAGATTTTTGCGAGAAATAATAAATTACATTTTAAAGAGAAGTTTTATGTAGATAATTTTCTTC
>ERZ778516.2144-NODE-2144-length-13702-cov-5.632593_pt1 | contig 13702 bp, 8 predicted proteins | sample MGYA00510342_ERZ778516 | MGnify/ENA primary metagenome ERZ778516 (study PRJEB29527, sample SAMN07138961) | mouse gut metagenome | material: feces | host: mouse | place: China:Nanjing | collected 2016-01-25 ...
TATCCCGGCCGTGGGACGTTTGTTCGGTCAGTTGAAGCGCACTCTTGAAAAGGTGGCTGTGACCAAGAAATAACAATAAAATATCCGTTAGATACAATCAGGTGGCGAGGATGTGTTGAAGCAGTCCACGCCACCTGTATTTTTTGATATCATAAGCCGATAAAAATATTTTTAATGGCTTATGCAATAATATGCATATAGTATACGTTATATGAAAGTTATAGCGTTCTCTCCAAATCCGCATGGTGCATGGGTTATGTCCCATCCGGTGAATGCTATGCTTAATTATCACCCTTTGCGCCATGGCCGGTGTACAAGGGCATTGTTGAACTAAAATCATTTTTATGCTACAACGTGCAGCCATGCTCGTAGCATCGGTGCTACTTTCCTCAGCTATATTCACCATCAATAGTGACGGACAGTCACGAAAAACCGACAAAGATGTTGACGTCAGTGAATCGCCGGTAGCTATGGCAAAACAGCTCACAGAGCCGAAAGACACAATTCTCGCATTGACCGAACAAGACTTCCTTGAAGTAGCCCAGTCGTTGGGTGTGGAAGTCGCCGCTATCAAGGCCGTCGTTGAAATCGAGGCCGGATGTACTCACGAGGGCTTTTCCGCTCCAGGCAAGCCGCTCATAAATTTTGACCTCACCATGTTTCGCCGATTTGCCAAAAGGCATGGGGTCAATCTGTCAAAGTATGGTAAATCGCATTCCGTGGTGTTCAATTCCCACCGTGGATCGCAGTTGCGTGCCAACCGCCGCCTTGAGGCAGCCAAGACCATTCATCCGCAGGCTGCTGTCGAGGGCACATTCTGGGGGATGTTCCAGATAGGAGGTTTCAATTGGAAAAGGTGTGGAGCCGAGAGCCTGGAGAACTTTGTGGAACTTATGTCGCGTTCCGAACGAGATCAGCTCGACATGTTTGCAAATTTCATCACGAACACCGGACTGGTAAAGCATCTCCAGTCCAAAAACTGGGCCGCATTTGCACGTGGATATAACGGACCTGCCTATGCTCGCCGTCGTTATCATACGCGTATGGCCTCTGCCTATGCCCGCCATAGCAAATGTGAGAAGCAGAAGACGACTGTAGAACCGGATTCGACCTCCGATTCTGAAGGATGATGCCCCGGAGTGCAAGGACATGATTCCGTAAAATGTCAACGACCGAGCACACATGTGTGCTCGGTCGTTGATGTTGTTATATATAGAAAGATAGGTTTGTAGCCTCTTCGTGGCTTTTATTAATAGTTCTCGGCCTTACGCTCGAAATAAGCCTGTTCCTTTCCGCATACAGGGCATTTCTTGGGGGCTGAGCTTCCTTTGTGCACATAGCCGCAATGCATGCATTGCCATTCCTGCTCAGGATTGTTGCTTGAAAATTCCTGGTCGTTGGTGAGGCGTTCGAGCAGACGTAGATAACGCTTCTCATGCTCGACCTCTACCTTTGCCACCATCTTGAATATCATGGCTATCTCTGGGAATCCCTCATCGGCGGCGGTCTGCGCGAAGTTGGCGTACAGGTCGCTCCATTCCTCACGTTCGCCTGCGGCTGCTTCGCGAAGATTAGTGATGGTGTCGCCTACCACTCCGGCAGGATAGCCTGCCTGGATGGTCACGATACCTCCCTCAAGCTTGCTGAAGAACATCTCGGCGTGACTCATTTCCTGCTTGGCAGTCATCTTGAATATTTTAGCAATCTGTCGGTAGCCCTCTTCCTTGGCTTTTTTTGCGAAGAGGGTATATCGTGAACGAGCCTGGCTTTCACCGGCGAAAGCTGCGAGCAGATTGTGCTCGGTCTGAGTGCCTTTTATTGATTTTTTATCCATGTGTGTAAATGTGTTATAGGATGTAAGAGAGTCTGGCGGCTGTGTTTATGTCCGTGACTCTTCAATTATAACAAGGGGTATCCTTGTATTGTTCGCATGAAGGTGATATTTTCTTGAAATATACGAATTGAAGAGATAGCCGATGGCAGGTTAATCTTTCGATTCATATAGAGAGAGGGTCTCATGCAGGGAGGATGTGACCATGGCTCGAAGTTCCGGTGGTGCGATCACGCACACATTCGGGCCTAATGACAGCACCTCCTGAAGAAAATCGGGGGTGAGGCGCAGGCGGTAATAGAATATTGAGTAGTCATCGTGTACCACCTCCCGCTGTGAATGATGAAGAGGGAGTGCTCGGAAATATTTTGCTTGCCGCGAATCGGTGCGCAGTGCCACATCCTTGGCTTCTCCCTGAGAGAACACTATGCCGAATGTGTCGCGCACATAGCTCTCTGCGTCAAAAGTCGGGTCCGGCTCAAATGTGTCATCGTCCAGCGTGACGTCCTCCATGCGGTCGAGTGCATAGGTCTTCACTTTCTGGTCCGTCACATTGCGCCCTGTAAGATACCACCGCTGACGGAAAATTTTCAGGAAATACGGCTCCACGATGACTCCGTTGCTGGGTGTCGAGCGTGTGTATGGACGGTAGGTGAAATGTACGGCACGGTGTTCGCGCAGGGCGGATATCACCTGCGACAGATATAGGCGTGCGGATGGCACATCCTCAAGGAATATCCTCTCGGATATGTCGGAGGCGGTGGATAGCGCGTTGCTCATGGCAGCAGTGTTGAGCAGCCAGTCGGTGACCCCCTCCTGATGGTTGTCACCTGTGGCGATGGAGTATTCATAGGTGGCAGGGTCATAGCTGATTGATATTGAGAAAAGCTCCTCAATGGCTTCACGGTAGTTGTAGAATGTGCGGCGCGGGAGCGGTTCACCGTTTGAAAAAGGTGACATTACCCACAGCTCGTTAAGCTTTCCACGCTTTATGGAGCCGTACCTTCTGATGGTGTCGATGAGCCACACATAGCGGCCTAATAGATTTCGTGCCATAATTGTTCGGTGGGGGAGGGGGACCGGTTACAAAGGTAACTAAATTTATGGATTTCCTGCGCCTGGAACATCGAGAAAATAAGCAGCGGGTGGGGTATCATAATTTTGGAAAAATCGGAATTATGAACCCCACCCGCTATGATAGTATCGAAATTATTATATGTCAGAATTTGAGGATGATTCCGGCATTTGCAACGAATCCGTCAAGTGGAGCGTATATGTCACGGAATTCGGGATTGCTGATGCTTCCTGTGTATATGGTGTCAAAGCGGGTCTGCCTGCGGTCGGTGAAGTTCTCGAAGTTGGCGTATATAGAGAATTTGTCCCAGATCTTCTGTATCATGAAACCCATCGTCACATAGTCCTTTCCCATCAGTCCGTCGGTGAGATGCTGCTCGCCGACATAGTACAGCTCATATCCTATCCTCCAGCTGTCCTCTACCTCATACATCAGCATAGAGTTCAGGCGATGTTTCGGAGTGAGGGTTTTCCTGTGGTTCATGCCGTTTTCCTTTATCCTGGCATCGGTGTAGGTGTATCCGAGAAAGAGACTGAAATCAGAGTACATCACTTTTACGTTGGTCTCAGCACCTTTGCTGTTCATGTTGCCTGCGATGTTGTAGAAACGGTACAGGCCGTCGGACTCTTTTTTGAGTTCGAGCGGGTGACGGAGATAGGTATAGAAGAAGAGCTGATTCACAGTGAATAGTACACGTCCGTCGGCTATGGATGTTCGGTAGTTGAAATCAAGGTTGGCTCCATAGCTGCGTTCGAGCTTATTGAATTCCTTGTCGATAGGGAGCACGTTCTCATATTGCAGCCTTTCGCTCTCTTCCGAGAATATTGACGGTGGCTTGTAGCCGAATCCTCCGCCTATGCGTGTGGAGAACTTATTGTTGAACCTGTATAGGGCTGATATGCGTGGCAGTATTGCAAAGCCGTAGTCGTGAACGTAATCTCCGCGCAAGCCGCTTTCAATTACCATCTTTTCGCTGATGTTGACGGTGTTCTGAACAAAGGCTCCGAAAGTGTTCAGGCTGAAGTCCCTGGCTGGGATGGATGTGAGCTGCTTTTCATCGAAGTGTTCGGTCCAGGCGTTGGCTCCGGCAATCCATTCGCATTTCTCTCGGGTGTTGATGTATGACAATTCGCTGAATGATGACCACTGGTCGCCGTTGAAGCGGTAGTCAGGGATCTCTAATTTGCGGCGGAACAATGTCACACTGTTCTTTACATTGAGACTGCTGTTGCCATTTAGCTTGTGCTTTACATTCAGTCGTGAGGAGTAGCGTTGGGATCTGTTTTTCTCGAAATACGGATGGTCGGAGGTGTGACCGTGCTTTATGTAGTGGATGTCGCCTCCCAGACGGTCCTCGATCATGGCTTCTATGCCGAGGCTTGCGATGGTGTTTTCGCTTGGGTAGAGGAATATGGTGGGATTGAGTGTGAACCGGTCAAATTCAGGTATGGCGGTAAATCCTACATCGGATGGGTCATATGCCCAGTTGCGGTTGTAGGAGGCAAAGACTGTGGTGCCTGCTTTGTTGAAACGTTGAGAGTAGAATGTGTTCACGTCAAGCCCTTTAGCTGTGGTGCCGTTGAGCTGAACCTGGAAATCACGCTTTTCTTCAGGGGTCTTTGACACAAGATTGACAAGACCTGCTATGGCTCCGCCGCCATAAAGCGTACTTGATGAGCCTTTGATAATCTCAACCTGTTTGAGATCAAGCGGAGGTGTCTGTAAAAGCCCCAGACCGGCAGCCGCGCCCGAGAAGACCGGGAATCCGTCTTTAAGTATCTGAGTGTATTTCCCGTCAAGTCCCTGTATCTTTATGAGGGAGTTGCCCGATATTGCCGATGTCTGTTGGGTCTGTATGCCGGTGCTTTCGCTGAGGAGCATACGGATGTCGCCAGGTTTCATGAGGCTCTTTTCTTCCAGTTCCTCTGAGCCGATAAATTCCACGCGTGTAGGGAGGTCATTGAATGTGCGTGTGCCGCGAGTGGCTGTTACCATCACCTCTTCAAGCTCGTTTTCTTCCTCTTCCAAGGATATTATGACCGTTTTGTCGGGTGATTGAAGCGGGAATGTGAATTTTTTTCGTTCAGTCTCGAATCCGGTGCATGAAAATATGATGGTGTGTGTACCGTCAGGAATACCTGTGATGGTTACAATCCCTTCTGCATCGGACATTGCACCTTTGTTACTGCCTTGCAGGATGGCTGTGGCTCCGATAAGGGTTTCGCCACAATCTCCGTCGATGATTTTGGCTTTGAATATGTTTTGTGCATAGACCGACTGTAGCGATAAAAGTATTATCGCTATAAATATAGATAGTTTCTTCATTGTTATGGTGATTTATGATTGGTGTGAAAACACGGATCATGACAAGATGAGTCATGACCATATTGTTATTGACCGATAATATCTGCTTAACAATGAACAGGCGGGGGCGTGTCAACCGAAATGAATATGTAGGGGATTCTGTCGGATGCCGGTATCAGGTAGTCTATGTGTGCATAATTGATATGGACGGCTGTTGCAGTTCGTGGGGGTCACTACGAATCCCGAACAGGTGGTGCATGCTATGAACGGAGAGCAGCAATTGCAATCGCTGTCACATTCTTTTCCGCAATTGTCATCGGCACAGGAACACTTAGTTTCATGCAGCACACATGTGTCATGCTCAAATGCAGGAGCTGTGCACATAAGCATAATAAAGGTGGCTAATATGAATGAGATAAAGCGCATGAGTAGAGCGTACCGTTCTGAAATCCGGCTGCAAAGGTACAAAAAATGGCGGAAAATTAAAAATAAAAAGCAGAGTTCATGCAGTCATGACTTAAGGTATTGCTGACATCAGGGAGGATGATTGATGTGAATTTTTATGTTTTTAGTGTATATTCTCACCGTGGGATGATGCAAGGTATGAACGATTTGAGTATTTTTGCGGATATTAATTTTTAGTAATGTGTGTCATGAATGAAAAATTTGAGAATTCTCCGGCACTGATAGTCGGTATCGGGGAGTTGCTGTGGGATGTTCTGCCTGACGGAAAGAAGATCGGTGGTGCGCCATGTAACTTTGCTTATCATGTGTCGCAGTTCGGGCTGCCAGCCATTGGGGTGAGTGCAGTAGGCAATGATGATCTGGGCGAGGAGCTTAAAGCTGCGGTCCTGGCAAGGGATATAGAATGTAATATTGCGGAAGTGGACTATCCCACCGGCACGGTACAGGTGTGCCTTGACGCTGCCGGTGTGCCTTGCTATGATATAAAGGAGGGTGCTGCCTGGGATAATATACCGTTTACTGATGCGCTCCGTGACATTGCATCGGTGACGCGTGCTGTGAGTTTCGGCTCCCTGGCTCAGCGCAGCGAGGTGTCGCGTGCTACCATAAAGGCATTCCTGGACGCCATGCCTGACGGAGACGGACAATATAAGGTGTTTGACATAAACCTGCGGCTCAGTTTCTATACACCGCAGGTGATATCCGATTCTCTTGCACGCTGCAATGTGCTCAAGATTAATGATGAGGAACTTGAGGTGGTGAGCGGGATGCTCGGCATCAGCGGTTGCAGCCAGCAGGAAAGATGCATTGCATTGCTTGAGAAATATGGACTCAGGACATTGATTCTCACATGCGGAGTGAACGGCAGCTATGTGTTCACCGGTAAGGAGGTGTCGTTTGTGGAGACACCACGTGTGGATGTCGTTGATACCGTAGGTGCCGGCGACTCATTCACAGGGGCGTTTGTGGCAGGAATGCTGAGCGGAATGCCACTGAGAGAAGCTCACAGGCTTGCAGTAGACACATCGGCATATGTGTGCTCGTGTGCAGGTGCCATGCCGAAACTTCCTGACAGCCTTGTAGGAAGGGTGCCGAGGTTATAGACCAGAAGTCTTTCCCCAAGAGCCACGGTCGAGAGAGCGGTAGGCGAGGGCTTCGTAAAGATGATCGCTGAGGATCGGTGATGAGGCTGCCTCCGATATGCTTTTGGTGTCGGTCGGGTCAAAGTGTTCCCGCGTGGCATAGTCAAGGTCGGCTATGGTACGTGCCACTTTCAGGATGCGGTCGTAGGCTCGCGCCGACATGTCGAGGCGGGTCATTGTATCCCTTAGCAGCCGTGTGCACTCCTCGTCGAGTGTGGTGTGGACTGAGAGCAGACGATGGGTCATCTGGGCATTGCAGTGGATATGCCTCTCAAGGGAGAATCTATGGTCCTGGAGCAGTCGTGCTCTAATAACGCGGTCCCTTATGTCGGCACTTGTCTCCGCTGGGTTCTTGTCGATAAGGCTGTCAAACGGCACTGGAAAGATCTCCACCTGTAAGTCAATGCGGTCAAGCAGTGGCCCGGATATGCGGTTGAGGTACTTCTGCACCGCTCCAGGGGAGCATGTGCACTCCTTTGTGGGGTGGTTGTAGTAGCCGCACGGACATGGATTCATGGATGCGACAAGCATAAATCCGGTCGGGTAGTCGATAGTGTATTTGGCGCGTGATATGGTTATGTGCCTGTCCTCCAATGGCTGCCGCATCACTTCGAGGACCTGTCGGGAAAATTCAGGGAATTCGTCCATGAACAGCACGCCGTTATGAGCGAGTGAGATTTCGCCGGGTACAGGGTTGCTCCCTCCGCCGACGAGTGCTACAGGTGATATGGTGTGATGTGGCGACCGGTAAGGGCGTGATGTCATGAGCCGCGAACCGCTTTTGAGACGTCCAGCCACAGAGTGTATCTTGGTGGTCTCAAGAGCCTCGGAGAGAGTGAGTGGCGGCAGTATGGTAGGCAGCCGTTTTGCCATCATTGATTTGCCTGACCCGGGAGGTCCGACAAGCAGAATGTTGTGTCCGCCGGCACAGGCTACCTCAAAAGCACGTTTTACTGGTTTCTGTCCTTTTACTTCGGAGAAATCGCAGTCGAATATTCCGGACGAGCGGGTGAATTCCTGCCGTGTGTTCACGACTGTCGGAGCCAATGAGGATTTCCCTGTGAAAAAATCTATGACTTCCGATAGAGAGCTCACGCCGTAGACATCCAGGTTGTTTACTACAGCAGCTTCCGATACATTTGCCTTAGGGACTATCATCCCTTTGAAGCCGAGTTCACGTGCCTTGATTGCCATGGGTAGCGCGCCGCGTATAGGTAGCACAGAGCCATCCAGTGACAATTCTCCCATTATCATGTAACTTTCCAGCGGGTGGGAGCATCTTATCTGCTCGGTGGCTGCAAGTATGCCTATGGCGATGGGAAGGTCGTAGGCAGCACCCTCTTTGCGCACATCTGCCGGTGACAGGTTGACCACTATGCGTCGGCGCGGCCAGGAGAAGCCGCATTGAGTCATTGCTGATACCACACGCTCGTGGCTCTCCCTGACGGCTGTGTCCGCCATCCCGACGAGCGAGAATGACACCCCTTTGTCGGACGCTACTTCGATGGTTACGATTATGGCGTCTATGCCTTGCACGGCGGCTCCGTAGGTCTTGATAAGCATTTTTGTGTGGTATTAGGTTTGTGTGGTAATTGATATGGCGTATAGATGTGCCTGGTCAGGTAGCTTTTTCCTCTCCGATCACTTCCTGTAGGATTGCGACTGCGGTCTCTACGGAAGGGACATTTAGGAAAGCGAACGACTTCCGCTCATTCCTGTCGCGTATCTGCACACGTCGCGGATGGGAAGTGAGGTAGCCTATGAGGCGTCCGAACATGTCGCTCTGATAGTATGCCTTGTTGCTGTCGTCAACAAAATAGGTGAACATCTTTCCTTGTTTCAGAGCCACTTTCTCGATGCCGAGGCGGCGTGCGAGCCTGCGTAGACGCGGTATGCGGAGCAGTTCGAGAGTCACGTCAGGAATGTTGCCGAAGCGGTCGGTGAGGCGTGAGCGGAATGCCATCAGGTCGCTCTCACGCTCTATGCCGTCGAGTTCCTGATAGAGTGCTATACGCTCGCTTTCTGTCGGCACATAATCGGCAGGCAGGAGGAGTTCCATGTCGCTTTCTATCACGCAGTCGGCTACATATTCCTCATCCGCGCTCTCCAAAGTCTCAGCCTTGTCGAGCCCTGCAAACTCCTGTGTGCGGAGCTCTGTCACAGCTTCCTTGAGAATCTTCTGGTAGGTTTCATATCCGAGGTCGGCAATGAAGCCGCTTTGCTCCGCGCCAAGCAGGTTGCCCGCACCGCGGATATCAAGGTCCTGCATGGCTATGTGGATGCCGCTCCCAAGTTCGCTGAAGCTTTCTATCGCCTGGAGGCGACGTCGGGCTACAGGTGTGAGTGGTATATGAGGCGGCACAAGCAGATAGCAGAAAGCCTTGCGGTTGCTGCGCCCTACACGTCCTCGCAGCTGATGGAGCTCGGATAGTCCGAAGTTCTGAGCGTTGTTGACTATTATGGTGTTGACGTTTGGCATGTCTATGCCGCTCTCTATTATAGTGGTGGCTATGAGCACATCATAGTCATGGTTGGCGAAGTCGATGATGACCTTCTCAAGCTGCTCGGGGGGGAGCTGTCCGTGTCCCACTATTACACGAGCATCAGGCACGAGGCGTTTCACCTGTGCTTCGAGATCGTAGAGCCCTTCGATGCGGTTGTTGACTATGAACACCTGTCCGTTGCGTGACAGCTCGAAGTTGACAGCCTCGCTTATGATGTCGTCGTTCCCGGCGTTGACCGAGGTGATGATCGGATACCGGTTGGGAGGAGGGGTGTTGATGGATGATAGGTCGCGGGCACCCATCAGTGAGAATTGTAGAGTGCGTGGAATCGGTGTCGCACTCATGGTGAGGGTGTCGACATTTGTCTTTAGCTGCTTGAGTTTCTCTTTTACGGCAACGCCAAATTTCTGCTCCTCGTCGATAATAAGGAGCCCCAGATCTTTGAACCGCACCTCTTTGCCTATTATCTTGTGGGTGCCTATCAGTATATCGATCTTTCCTTCGGCGAGATTGCTTACTATCTCTTTGACCTGTTTGGCTGTGCGCGCGCGTGACAGGTAATCCACTCGCACAGGCAGTTCCTTGAGACGTTCGGAGAATGTTCGGAAATGCTGATAGGCAAGTACAGTGGTGGGGACGAGCACTGCGGTCTGCTTGCCGTCGACCGCGGCCTTGAATGCGGCGCGTATTGCCACCTCGGTCTTTCCGAATCCAACATCGCCGCATATGAGACGGTCCATGGGTTTCGGGCTCTCCATATCGGCTTTCACGGCTTTGGTTGCAGTCAGCTGGTCAGGGGTGTCTTCGTAGATGAATGATGCCTCAAGCTCTTGTTGCAGGTAGCTGTCGGGGGCGAAAGCGTGACCTTGCTCCTCCTTTCGAGCGGCATAGAGCCGGATGAGGTCGCGGGCTATGTCCTTCAGCTTGCTTTTGGTCCGTTCTTTCAGCTTGTTCCATGCTCCGGTGCCGAGTTTGTTGATTTTAGGAGGCACACCCTCCTTGCCGCGGTATTTGGCAAGCTTGTGCAGCGCGTGTATGGATACGAATATTATGTCATCGTTGGCATATACAAGCTTTATCATCTCCTGTGTGCGTCCGTTGACATTTGTGCGTAGGAGTCCGGCGAATCGACCCACGCCGTGGTCGACATGCACTATGTAGTCGCCCGGCTCTATCGCACTCAGTTCTTTGAGCGACAGAGCGAGCTTGCCCGAGCGGGCGCGGTCACTTTTAAGAGTGTACTTGTGGAAACGGTCGAATATCTGATGGTCCGTGAACACGCACATCCTGAGCCCCTTGTCGCTGAACCCTTCATGTAATGTGGGCAGGACAGGGGAGAATGATATGGTGGAGTTGCCCCGGTCGGCAAATATTGCATTGAGACGTTCGATCTGTTTCTCGCTGTCGCTTAGTATATATATAGTGTAGCCGTCATTTATGAATTGTGTGAAGGAGTCGGCTATGAGGTCGAAGTTCTTGTGGTAGATAATCTGGGGAGAGCATCCGAAGTCGATGCTTGCTCCTGCCTCGGTGTCGGGGCGGGCTCCGGATGTGAATCGCAGCTGACGGAATCCTGCAAACTGACGGCTGAACTCATCGGCGTCGACCACCTGGTTCATAGCCGCAGAGTCACCTTCGCCTGCTATAAGTGCGCTTTGTGAGAAGTCTTCGCCTGCGATGGCACGTATGCGGCTCACAGTATAGTCGGCATCGCGCACCACAAACAGTGTCGAACTGTCGATGTAGTCAAGCAATGATCCGCCCGACGAGCTTTCAGAGGCTATGCCCGAGGTGATCGATACCTCGTTAAGTTTCTGCTCCGATAGCTGTGTCTCGATATTGAAGAGACGGATAGAGTCAATTTCGTCACCGAAGAAGTCGATGCGAAGCGGGAGTTCATTGCTGTAGCCGAATATGTCGAGAATGGAGCCTCGGGAGGCAAACTGTCCAGGCTCATACACATAGTCCACTTCGGAAAAACCGTTGCCTCTCAGCCATTTTATGATGTCTGTGAGGTCATATTCCCCTCCCGAGGCAAGGTGGATGGTGTGCTCGTCGATGGTCCTGCGCGATGCGACCTTCTCAGCCAACGCCTCGGGATATGTGACCACATATTGAGGTGCTGAGTCCAAGTGCCAGCGGTTGAGAGCTTCGGTGCGGAGTATCTGTGAGGGAGGGTCGACCTGTCCGTACTTTATGTCACGCTTGTAGCCCGACGGGAACATAGCCACCTTTTCTTCGCCTATTATTCTCGTTAGGTCGTGATAGATATAGCCGGCATCGTCGAGCGAGTCAGCCACGACAACAGTGGGAGCTTTGCGGGCAGGCATGGCTCCGAGCATCATAGCGGGAGCTGACCCGGCAAGATTGTATACCGAGATTATCCTGGTGCGGCTGCCGAGGGCTTTCCTGAGGGCTTCGCCGCGAGGTGAGGAAAGGATTTTTTCGCTGAGTTCCTGGAGGGTCATTGTGTTTGCCGGAATGGCAAATTACGGGTGAATTATAGAGTTGTAGCGAGGTGTGGTAAGCACCGTTACGGCGGTATCGACGGTCTGGTCGTTGCGGAGCGAGTTGATGATCTCGCCTTTCTGATGATAATATCTGCTCACGATTTCTCCTGCAAGATAAGGGGAGATGTTCTTGCGGTTGATGTCAAGGTCATGGTTGAGGTCATGTTTCATCATTCCGGCAAGCACGTCGAACTGAGCTTTGGTCGAGTCGTTCATGTATCCTTCTGCTTCGGCTATCTTTCGAAGCTGGTCTACCGCGCTTTCACACACCTTATCGTAGTTGAAGCGTGCAGGGTCGATGAATTTTTTGAACTCCTCGTAGATGGTATCGGTGATCTCGAATTCCTCGGGAGCGGGGATGCTGCTATGGGTGGCGGCGTAACGGTTGGCGAAATCGAAAGCCCAATTGTCGCGCACCACATTGTAGGTGAGACGGTTCACTTCGGGCAATTCAATCTTTATGTCGGGTGTGATGCCTCCGCCGTCACGCACCTCTCGTCCGCCGGCTGTGTGGAACACGGTGGTCAGCGAGTCGGGGATTCGCGCCACTGTGCCGTCGGGGTTGCGGTGGGAGTAGTCGATCGCCTGTATGAGCCTGCCCGAGGGTATGTAGTATTTTGCTATGGTGACTTTGAGAAGACCGTCGTAAGGGAGCTGGCGTGTGGATTGCACGAGTCCTTTCCCGAACGAGCGGTTGCCTATCACAACTCCTCGGTCAAGGTCCTGGATGGCTCCGGTCACGATTTCGGAAGCTGATGCCGATGCGCCGTCAATGAGCACGGCAAGAGGAATCTTCGTATCCACTGGAGCCACCGATGTCTTGTAGACCTTCTCGTTAAGCACACCTTTGCCACGAGTGTTAAGCACGGTGGTCCCTTTCGGAAGGAAGAGTCCGAGTATCTGCACCGCGCTTTCAACGAGTCCGCCACCGTTGCTGCGGAGGTCGAGAACTATGCCTTTGGCTCCGTCCTTGATGAGTTTTTCGAGGGCTTCCCGCACTTCGGGATAGCTTTTCTCGGAGAATGTGTTGAGGCTTATGTAGCCCACATTGTCCTTGAGCATACCGTAGTAAGGCACGGACGGTATCTGAATCTTTGCGCGCTTGATGTCAAACGAAAGTATGGAATCCTTTACATAAGGGCGGTTGACCAGTACACGCAGCATGGTGCCGTTCTGTCCCTTAAGATGCTCGCTTACCTTGGAGGATTTCCATCCTGCCACCGAGTCGGAGTCGATCATCACTATGAGGTCGCCAGGACGGAGGCCTGCGCGCTGTGCCGGGCTCCCCTCGTAAGGGTCGGCGATTATCACGCCTCTGGGGGTCTCCTGTATCACCGAGCCTATGCCGCCGTATTCGCCGGTGGTCATGGTGCGGAACTGTTCCTGCTCCTTGGCGGGGATGTATTCAGTGTACGGGTCAATGTCGTTGAGCATCGCCGCTATGGCTGTGTTGATGGACTTCTCGGCGTCGATCGAGTCGACGTAGAAAGTCTGCAACTCTTTATACAGAGAGTTGAAGATATCGAGATTTCGCGATATATCGCTTTTTTTGCTACGTGTTGCAGCCGAAGCGAGCATGGACAGCACGATGAGAGCGGCGGCGAAAAGGGTCAGTTTCTTCATATGGGATATTATGGTCGTTGAAAACGTGGGTATAAAATTACTCAATTTCTATTACTTATATAACACGCCGCGAGTCAAAAAGTCAAAAAATCACTTTAAAAATTAATTTTTTTGCGAAAAGGTTGCACATTTCAAATTTTAGATGTAATTTTGCATCGCAAATGCGGAAAGAGAGTTTTCAGCGGATGCAAAAAATGCTTCAGTAGCTCAGTTGGTTAGAGCACCTGACTGTTAATCAGGGGGTCGTT
>ERZ778516.2145-NODE-2145-length-13695-cov-3.605205_pt1 | contig 13695 bp, 11 predicted proteins | sample MGYA00510342_ERZ778516 | MGnify/ENA primary metagenome ERZ778516 (study PRJEB29527, sample SAMN07138961) | mouse gut metagenome | material: feces | host: mouse | place: China:Nanjing | collected 2016-01-25 ...
TTTGAGCTGGCGCGGCGCAGCCGGGGGACGCCCCGCATCGCCAACCGCCTGCTCAAGCGGGTACGGGATTTCGCACAGGTGATGGGGGATGGCCGGATCACCCGGGAGATCGCATCGGTCGCGCTCGACCGGCTCGAGATCGACCGGCTGGGGCTTGACAGCGCGGACCGCCGGATTCTGGAAACGATCATCAAAAACTATGCTGGAGGGCCGGTTGGACTGGAAACGCTCGCGGCAGCCTGCGGGGAAGAGGCGGTGACAATCGAAGATGTGGTGGAACCGTTCCTGATGCAGCTGGGCTTCCTTTCGCGGACCCCACGCGGGCGCTGTGCCACCCTTCTGGCCTATCAGCATATGGGCATCCGCCCGCCGCAGGGGATGGGCGGGGAACAGTTGGCTCTGGATTGAATTACATAGGATGGGGGAATACCGTATGGGAAGAATTTTTGGAACGGATGGGGTACGTGGGATCGCAAATGGAGACCTCTCGATCGGGCTTGCAACCAATATCGGGCGTGCGGCGGGTATGGTCGTGGAGAAGGAGACCGGCCGCCAGCCGACCTTCCTGGTCGGCAAAGACACCCGGATTTCTTCGGATATGCTCGAAGCGGCGATCTCGGCAGGGCTTTGCAGCGCAGGCGCAAATGTCATCCAGATCGGCGTGGTGCCAACCCCGGCGGTCGCCTATCTTGTAACCCGGTACGGCGCACAGGCGGGCGTGATGCTCTCTGCGAGCCACAATCCCTATGAATACAACGGCATTAAACTCTTCAGCGGCGCGGGCTTTAAGCTGCGTGACGAACAGGAAGAGGAGATCGAACGGATCGTTCTTGACGGGGAGCGTCCGTACAGCATCAAGTCCGCAAGCGAGATCGGGACGATCTCGTTCGCGGCGCGGGCGGCGGACGATTATGTGGATTACCTGAAAACCACCCTCCCGGGCGGGCTTTCGGGGATGCGGCTGGCGATCGACTGTTCCAACGGCAGCGCAAGCGTCACTGCGAAAAAGCTGTTTGAAGGGCTGGGGGCCGAATGCACCATCTTCTGCGCCGAGCCGGACGGGCTGAACATCAACTGGCACTGTGGTTCGACCCATATTGAAGAGCTGTCGCGCAAAGTGCGGATGGGCAGCTACGACCTCGGGCTGGCGTTCGACGGGGATGCCGACCGGTGCCTGGCGGTGGACGAGAACGGCGCACTGGTAGATGGCGACAAGCTGCTCGCGCTGTTCGCATACCACCTCAAGGAGCAGGGCAGACTGAAAAATAATACCCTGGTCGCAACGGTGATGAGCAATCTCGGCCTGTTCAAGTTCGCAGAGAAGCATGGGATCGAGATGCGGGCGACCAAAGTCGGTGACCGGTATGTGCTTGAGACGATGCTCAACGAGGGCTTCTGTATCGGCGGGGAGCAGTCGGGCCACATCATCTTCCGCGATTTCATGACCACCGGCGACGGCCAGCTTTCCGGCTTACAGCTGGCGGGATTGCTCAAGAAGTCGGGGCAGAAGCTGTCCGAAGCCGCATCCCTGATGGAGACCTACCCCCAGACCCTGCTCAATATCCACGCCACTCCGGAGATGAAGGCATCGCTCGAGCAGGATCAGTCGGTACAGGAGGCGATCCGGCAGGAGGAGGAGAAGCTCGGAGGGAATGGCCGGATCCTGGTGCGCCCGTCAGGGACCGAGCCGTTGATCCGGATTATGATTGAGGGGCAGGACATCAAAGAGATCGAACGGATGGCGCAGCGGATCGCCAGTGTGATCCAGGGATGAGACAGAAGGGAAAAGGGAGGACGTCATGAGGGCAGCGACCGGATGGAGCGCATTTGAAGTGCTCGACGCCAGCGCAGGCGAAAAGCTCGAGCGATGGGGCCAGGTCACATTGGTGCGGCCTGACCCGCAGGTGATCTGGAACACCCCGCGGGACAGTGCCTGGGAAAAGGCAAACGCGCGGTATAACCGTTCAAGCGAAGGGGGCGGGAGCTGGAATGTGCGCTCTCTCCCCCAGAGCGAATGGGAAATCCCTTATCGGGAGCTGCGGTTCCGCATCCGCCCGACCGGGTTCAAGCACACCGGCCTGTTCCCGGAACAGGCGGTCAACTGGGACCTGATGTCCGGGCTGATCCGCGCGGCGGGACGGCAGCTCAACATCCTAAACCTGTTCGCCTACACCGGCGGCGCAACCCTTGCCTGCGCGGCAGCGGGCGCCAGGGTCTGCCACGTGGACGCGAGCAAAGGGATGGTCCAGTGGGCGCGGGAGAATGCCGCGCTGTCGGGGCTTTCGGAACGGCCGGTCCGGTGGATCGTTGACGACTGCAAAAAGTTTGTCGAGCGGGAGATCCGGCGCGGGGTGCGGTACGACGGGGTTGTCATGGACCCGCCCAGCTATGGGCGCGGCCCGGGCGGCGAGGTCTGGAAGCTGGAGGACAGCGTCTATGAGCTTGTACGCACCTGTGCGCAGGTACTTTCAGAGGATGCGCGGTTCTTTCTGCTGAACTCGTACACCACCGGGCTTTCCCCGTCGGTCATGCAGTATATCCTTTCAGTGACGGTCGGAGCTATGCATGGCGGCACTGTCACAGCCGACGAAATCGGCCTGCCGGTCAAAAAATCCGGATTGGTTTTGCCCTGCGGCTCTACGGCGGTCTGGATGAAAAACAGTGTGTCTTTGTAAGGGCGTTTTTTCTCCTGCAAAAGCGCCCTCCTGCCGCCCGGGGAGCGGCGATCCACCCGGACATGCACTTCTTAGGATGAGTATCCCGCGCCAGGAGCCGCCTGCGACGAATGCATTTGAAGCGCTTCGCTGATGGCTCGCAGTGCAGAAGCTGACTGACGCGAAGCGCCGGTTTTTGGACCGGCGCAAAAGCAGACGAAACGTTTTGTCATGATTTTTACAGAAAAGGGATAACAGTATATGGGAGACATCATCACCGCAAACGGGGTTTCCTTCGGGTACCCCAAAGAGAACAATGAACTGAATGTTGTGCTGCGGGGCGTGAGCCTCACCATCCGTGAGGGAGAATTTGTTGCGGTACTTGGGCATAACGGCTCGGGAAAGAGCACGTTTGCCAAGCATCTCAACGCGATCCTTGTCCCGAATGAGGGTACAGTGACCGTCTGCGGCATTGATACCCGCGAGGAGGACAGGCTCTACGAGATCCGGCAGCAGGTCGGCATGGTATTTCAAAACCCCGACAACCAGATTGTAGCTACCATTGTAGAGGAGGACGTGGCGTTCGGCCCGGAAAATATGGGGGTCGAGCCGTCCGAAATCCGGCGCAGGGTGGACGAGGCGCTCGCGGATGTGGGTATGACCGAGTATAAAGCCCATGCCCCGCATCAGCTTTCGGGCGGGCAGAAGCAGCGGATCGCGATTGCGGGGATCATCGCGATGCGTCCGCGCTGCATCCTGCTCGATGAGCCGACCGCGATGCTTGACCCAAAGGGCCGCCGGGAGGTTATGTCCACCCTCAAGCGGCTCAACCGGGAACACGGGATTACCGCCGTTCTCATCACCCATTATATGGAGGAAGCCGCTGAGGCCGACCGGGTAGTCGTAATGAACGATGGACAAGTCCTGCTGGACGACAACCCGCGCGCGGTTTTTTCGCATGTGAAGGAGCTGAAACGGGTCGGGCTGGATGTCCCGCAGGCGACCGAGCTTTGTTATGAGCTGCGCAAGGCGGGCTACGACCTGCCGGAGGGCATCCTTTACGAGGACGAATGCGCGCAGGCGATTGCGCAGCTTTTGGAGGTGGCGGGATGAATGCGATCAAGGCCGAAAATCTGACCTATGTTTATTCCCCCAACACCCCGTTTGAAAAAGCGGCGATCCAGGATATCAACCTCGAGATCGAGCAGGGGGAGTTTGTCGGGGTGATCGGGCATACCGGTTCGGGCAAAAGCACCCTGATCCAGCATTTCAACGGCCTGCTCAAACCCACCTCGGGGAGAATCTTCATCAACGGCACCGACCTCTGGGCGGACGGCACCGACCGCCGCGCCTACCGGTTCAAGGTGGGGCTGGTGTTCCAGTATCCGGAATACCAGCTCTTCGAGGAGACGGTCTATAAGGACATCGCGTTTGGCCCGACAAATATGGGCCTTTCCCCCGCCGAGGTTGAACAGCGGGTGAGAGAGGCGGCGATTGCGGTCGGGCTGAAGCCGCACCATATGGAAAAATCCCCGTTTGAGCTTTCAGGCGGGCAGAAACGGCGGGTAGCGATTGCGGGGGTCCTTGCGATGGGACCGGATATCCTGATCCTGGATGAGCCGACCGCAGGGCTGGACCCGAAAGGCCGGGAGCAGATCCTTGGGATGATTAAGGCGTACCACCGCCAGCGCAGGAACACGATTCTTCTGGTTTCGCACAGCATGGAGGACATCGCCAGATATGCGAACAAGGTGCTGGTGCTCAACCGGTCGGGGGTCGCGATGTATGACGACGTGGCGACCGTCTTTTCCCGCGCGGAAGAGATCACCCGGATCGGGCTTTCGGTGCCGCAGATCACCCGGATTTTCGGCAGGCTCCGCGCGCAGGGGTTCCCGGTGAGCGAGAGCGTCTACACCATGGACTACGCAAAGCAGGAGCTGCTTTCGCTGCTCGCGAAGGGGGGGAAAACCGGTGCTTAAAGATGTCACTATCGGACAGTATTTTCCAGGCAGTTCCCCGATCCACAAGCTCGATCCGCGGGTAAAAATCCTGCTGACCCTCGGTTACATCGTTGTCCTGTTTGCCGCGACCAACCCGATCGGGCTTTCGGTGGGCATCCTGTTTCTGGTGTTCGCCTACGGGCTTTCCAAAATCCCGCCGGTTATGATCCTGAAAAGCCTGCGTCCGGTGATCCCAATTATCCTGTTCACCTCGGTTCTGAACATGCTCTTCATCGAAGGGGATGTGATCTTCCAGTGGTGGATTCTGCGGATCACTGTGCAGGGGGTCACAACCGCGGTCGTGATGAGCGTACGGATCATCTGCCTGATCGCAGGCACCTCCCTGCTGACCTATACCACCTCGCCAATCGCCCTCACCGATGGAATCGAACGGCTCTGTTCGCCGCTCAAACGGTTCAAGCTGCCGGTGCATGAGCTGGCCATGATGATGACGATTGCCCTGCGGTTCATCCCCACCCTGATTGAGGAGACCGACAAGATCATGTCGGCACAGAAGGCCCGCGGTGCGGACCTCGAGTCCGGTGGGCTGGTCCAGCGCGCCAAAGCGCTGATCCCGATTCTGATTCCGCTTTTTGTCTCTGCCTTCCGACGTGCGGACGAGCTTGCGCTCGCGATGGAGTGCCGCTGTTACCGGGGCGGGGAGGGGCGTACCCGGATGAAGCAGCTCAAGCTTCATGCGCGGGATGTTTACAGCTCGGCATTTGTCCTGCTCTGCATCGCGGCAGTTATCTGTATCAATCTGTTTGCGCCTGAGGTTTTGACGATGAGATGAGGTGCCGCCATTCGGCATCCCCTGATTATGAATACAGGTTTTTAAATGACAAGGTATTGCACCGCTTGACAGAAAGGAACGTTTTATGCGGCATCTGATGCTGATCCTCCAATATCGCGGCACCAACTACTGCGGGTTCCAGGTACAGCCCAACGGGGTTTCGGTGGCTCAGGTGGTGCAGGACGCAATCGAGACGGTATTCAAGCGGCGCTGGCCGGTCAAGGGCTGCTCCCGCACCGATGCCGGTGTGCACGCGAACCACTTTGTGCTGGCTTTTTTTACCGATGCACCAATCCCCTGTGATGCGGTGGTCCGGGCGCTGAATATCCATCTGCCGCCCGATGTGGCGGTGCTGGACTGCCGGGAGGTTCCAGAGGGGTTCCATCCCCGTTACGACTGTACAGGCAAACGGTATCTGTACCAGATCTGGAACAGCCCGGTAAAAAACCCGTTCCTGACCGACCTCGCCCTCTATCACAAATACCGCCTGGACCTGCCCCGGATGCAGCAGGCCGCAGACAGGTTTGTGGGGACGCATGATTTTTCCGCATTTTGCAGCGCGGGGTCCACTGTGCAGGATACGGTGCGGACGATCACCGAGGCATCCATTGCGCGTTCGGGGGAGATGGTGGCCATCTCGGTGACCGGCAGCGGATTCCTCTACAATATGGTGAGAATCATGGTGGGAACCCTGTTGGAGGTGGCGCGCGGCGCTATTTTGCCGGAGGAAATTTCCGGGATCATTGAAAGCCGGGACCGTTCACGCGCCGGGGCGACCGCCCCTCCGCATGGGCTGTATCTGGACATGGTATTCTATCATTGAGAGATGCGGCTTATGGTGTGAGATACACGAAACAGCTTCAAAAACCGGGAAAGGGGGAATGCCTGTGGCAAAACTGACCGATCTGGAGAAGGTGCGCCGGATACGCGCGCACAAGCGGACGCGTAAAAACCTGCTGCTTCTGGCGCTGGCTGCCATCCTGGTATTTTTCTCGGTTTCGCTGGTGAAAAGAGCGGAGGATGTCGACTTTGCAACCCTCTACAGCGATCTCAAGGTGGACCTCGCCGGAAATGGGGACGGTTATCCGGTTCCCCTTCCCGGCGGTAAGATCCTAAAGCTGCAAAATGCGGGGGATAATCTGCTCCTTTTGACGGATACCAACCTTTACACCTACAATATGTCGGGCAGGCAGACGCTCAATGCACAGCATGGCATGAGCAATCCGCTGCTTGCGCATACTGGGGACCGTACCCTTCTTTACGACCGGGGCGGGACCCGATATTCTCTTTATTCCAAGTCGGCGCTGGTACATAGCGGGTCGATGAATTTCCCACTCTACGTGGCGGACATCTCTTCCAACGAGAATTTTGCATTGGTGACAGGCTCTGACCAGAGCCTTGCACTGGTTTCGGTTTACAGCAATCCCAAAAAAGAGCCGATCTTCCGCTATTGGTCGGCGCGGATGGTGATTGACGTTTCCCTTGCGGAGAACCAGAACGCGATGGTGATCGCCTGTGTGGATGTGCAGGATGGGGATTACCTCTCGAGCATCAGCCGGTTCCAGTTTTCGATCGAGAAGGAGATGGGGCGGGCCGACCTGCCCGGTGAGCTGATCCTGGGGATCGACTGGTTCAACAACAACACGATCCGGGTGGTCACCGACAAGCGCGCGATCCTTTTTGACAACGATCTCAAACAGATTGCGGACTACAACTTCGCAGGACAGAAGCTCGAGCGCTTTTTCTTCCGTCCGGACGGGGGCCTGCTGGTGGTGTTCGGCAGCTATGCTGAGGAAAAACAGCTCAAGGCGGTCCTCCTCAACAGCCGCTTCAAAAAACAGGGGGAGTATACCACCAACTATGAGATTGTGACCGCCAAGGCGGATGCGAACCGCCTTTATATCGCGTCGAGCAACAAGGTCGAGATCGTTTCGCACGACGGGGTCCTACTTACCGAACTCCCTCTGCCTAACCTGTATAAGGTCGAGCCGGTCGGGGATCAGCTTTTCTGCGCGGACAATACCCAGATCAGCGTCTCAAGCGTGAAGCAGCTGATTGCCGCTCAGGAGGAGAAGGACCGCCAGGAGGAGAAGGACCGCCAGGAGGAGGCCGAACGCAAGGCCAAAGAGGAAGAAGAGCGCAAAGAGAAACAGGAGGAAGAATCCTCTGGGCAGTCATCGGAGGAGGACCTTGTTCCCGACCCGGAGAGCAGTTCTTTATCATCCGGAATGGGGGACAGCGATTCAGAAGAACTCTTTCAGGAGGCGGATGGGCAGGACGGTTCCTCCCAGTCCGGGACGGATCCCTCTCTTGAGAATCTCTCAGGGGAGAGCGGTCAGGAATGACGCCCTCTGAAAACAAAAAGGAGAACCTATGGAATGGATTGCAGCGATTGCGCTGGATTTTACGGCGGTGTGGATTGTCATTTACTGCGCGCACGCGGCGGCGAAAAAAGGCTTCCTGCGGACGGTCGTGCAGATGGCCGCCTATGTGGGAGTCCTTGCCTTCTCGTCACATCTGAGCGGGGAGGCGGCGCCGGTTATCTACGAACGGGTGGTCGAGCCGATGCTCTTCGAGAGCAGCCAGAGCCAGGACGACCGGCCGCGTGAGCTGAAAAATGCGGACCTGGTTTCGTTTCTGCCCGGTGGGATGCTGGCTATGGACGGCGGATGGCGTCCGCTGCTGCCTGCCCGCGGGCAGCATTCAGAAGAGCCGGAGTCTCTGAGCCTGGACGACCTGGAACAGCTTGGGGTTGATCTGGACAGCCTTAGCCTGGAGGATTTGAAAGGTCTTGGGATCGACCTGAAGGGTCTGGATCTGGATAGTTTGGACCGGCTCGGGATTGACACGGATACCCTCGACCCGGATCAGCTCGGTGCGTTCGGTCTCGAAAAGCTCCGGGAATTTGGGATTGATCCAGACAACCTCGGTCTGGACGACCTCAAGCGGCTTGCGCAGGAGCTGCCGGAGGAGCTTGAGCAGCTTCTTCCCGAGGGGATCGGCCCGGAGGAGATCGTTAAGGAGATTGCGGACAATACGCTGCGTCCGGTGCTGATCAAGGCGATCGGGACGGTCAGCTTTGTGGTGATCTTCGCGGCCCTCTCGATGCTCTCCAACCTCCTGCTCTCAATGCTGGGGGTCATCAACTCCCTGCCGGTGATCGGCTTTTTCAATTCCACGCTGGGTGCGGTGGTCGGGATTTTGCAGGGCGTGCTGATCGTCTGGGTGGTCGGCTTGCTGTTCAAGGGGCTTTTTTATTTCAGCCCCGACGGCTGGTGGATTTTTAACAGTGATGTGGTCGGCAGTACCTTCCTGTTCCGATACTTCATGGAACCGGGGCTGCTCCGCCAGCTTGGATAGAAAAGGCCCAAAATACAAAATCGGAAGTTTTACAGCGGTAATAGGGTGCTTTTTGCGGGAGAAAAAGCACCCTGAAAAAATTATTTTATGGCTGTTAATACGGTGTTCATAAGAAGCATATAAAATATAGTCTGGGGTTTGCCATCCCTATATTTGCCATGGATTGTTTAGGAAAGATGTGATAGAGACATGGATATGATGTGTACAAGATGCAAAAAACGATTTGCCGTGGTGTTCATGACCCGTTTGGACGGGGACAAGACGATCAACGAGGGGCTTTGCCTGAAATGTGCCAAAGAACTGGGGCTGAAGCCGGTCAGCGATCTGATGGAGAAGATGGGCATTTCGGATGATGACCTTGAAAATATGTCCGAACAGATGATGGACATTTTTGGCGGGGACGGTGATTCGGGCTTTGAGATGGGCGGTGCGCAGGCGCTGCCGTTTTTGCAGAATATCTTCGGTGGAAACAGCGCGGAAAATGCGATTGTTCCGCAGGAGCCGGAACGGCCGCAGGAACCGCCAATCCCTTTCCCCGAGCGGCCCCAGGGACGCCGGGAACGGCGGCAGAAGGGCGCGCCCGAGAAAAAGTTCAAGCATCTTGATGCCTACTGCGAAAACCTCTCCCGCAAGGCGGAACAGGGCAGGATGGACCATATTGTGGGACGGGACCGGGAAATCTACCGGGTGCTTCAGATTCTCAACCGCCGCACCAAGAACAACCCCTGTCTGATCGGTGAGCCGGGTGTGGGAAAAACGGCGATCGCGGAAGGCATTGCGCAGCGTCTGGCGAACGGGGATGTCCCGTTCCGGCTCGCGGAGAAAAAGCTCTACCTGCTCGATCTGACCGCTCTCGTCGCAGGAACCCAGTTCCGTGGACAGTTCGAGAGCCGTGTCAAGGGGCTGGTGCAGGATATCAAAGAGGCCGGCAACGTGATCCTTTTCATCGACGAGGTGCACAACCTTGTCGGTGCGGGGGATTCCGAAGGCTCAATGAACGCTGCCAACATCCTGAAACCGGCCCTTTCGCGCGGCGAAATTCAGGTGATCGGCGCGACCACCTTCAATGAGTACCGCAAACATATCGAGAAGGATGCGGCGCTCGAGAGAAGGTTCCAGCCGGTCACGGTGGAGGAACCTTCGATCGCCGACGCGATTGAGGTGATCCAGGGGATCAAAGGTTACTACGAGAAGCACCACAGGGTATCGGTCAGCGAAGAGATCGCCCGTCGGGCGGTCGTGCTCTCCGAACGGTATATCACCGACCGGTATCTGCCCGACAAGGCGATCGACCTTCTGGATGAAGCCTGCTCTTGCGCAGTGCTGCGCAACCAGGAGCTTGCCCGATATGATAAGATGACCAAGCGGCTGGAGGAGTTCAAGTCGCGGATTGAGAATCTCGAGGCACAGGTGGATGCACCCGATTATGAGGCGATCGCCAACCTGCGCGGGGAGATCCTCTCGATCGAGGGGGAACTCAAGGAACTGGAACCGGAGGTGTTGAACCGTCCGGTGACGCTTGACGATCTCGCGCGGGTCATCGAACTCTGGACCGGTATTCCGGCCTCCAAAATCCGGGAAACCGAGCTGAAAAGGGTCGCCAGCCTTGAGCCGGAGATGAAAAAGAAGATCATCGGCCAGGACGAAGCGGTTGGACTGGTCGCGGCAGCGGTGCGCCGCAGCCGTGTGCAGATTTCTGCGCGGCGCAGGCCGGCATCGTTCATCTTTGTCGGGCCGACCGGTGTGGGCAAGACCGAGCTGGTCAAGGTGCTTGCAAAGGAACTGTTCGATACCACCGACCCGCTGATCCGGCTGGATATGTCCGAGTTTATGGAGAAACACAGCGTCTCGAGGATCGTAGGGTCGCCGCCGGGATATGTTGGCTACGATGAGGCCGGCCAGCTCACCGAAAAGGTGCGCCGCAAGCCATATTCGGTGGTACTGTTTGACGAGATCGAGAAGGCGCATCCGGATGTGCTCAACATCCTGCTTCAGATTCTTGATGAAGGCCGGATTACGGATGCACACGGCCGGGTGGTTTCGTTTGAGAATACTGTTCTGGTCATGACCTCCAATGCCGGCAGTGAACGTCGGGAAAATGCACTTGGCTTCAACCGGGAAGCGGGGCAGGTTGCCAAAGAGAAGGCGATGAAGGCGCTTTCCGACTTCCTGCGGCCGGAATTTCTCGCCCGTGTGGACGAGATCGTCGTATTCCGCCAGCTTTCAAAGGAGGACTACCAGCAGATTGCCGGGCTGATGCTGGAGGAGCTGAAAGAGCCGCTTGCGGAAAAGGGTATTCGTTTCGGCTGGGATGAGCAGGCGGTCTCCTACATTGCGCATCAGGCGTATGGCAAGAAGAGCGGTGCGCGTGACCTGCGCACCGTGATCCGCCGGGAGGTCGAGGATGTGATCAGCCTGCGGCTGGTGGAGGACCCGGATAACCCGCCTGCGCTGATGAAACTGACGGTTGAACAGGAAAAATTAAGCCTGCTTTGCAGTTAAGCAAAGCAGGCTTTTCGATATTCTTCAGAGATCATTCCTCAATATTGCGGATAGCTTCAGCGATCCCCTCGTTAAAAGTCGGGTGTGCGCGCATTGCGAACATCAGATGGCGTGCGGTCAGTCCGTTGGCGATGGCAGTGGCCAGTTCCCCAATCATATCAGTGGCGCGCGGGCAGATCATCTGCGCGCCGATCAGCATCCGGCTGTGTGCCTCAAATACCAGCTTGATAAAACCGCTCTCTTCCTTGGAGATGATCGCCTTCCCGTTGCCGGACATCGAATAGCGTCCACATTTGACCGAGATGCCATGTCTTTTGGCTTCTGCCTCCGAGATGCCGACCGAGGCGATTTCAGGATCAATATAGATGCAGCTCGGAACGATCGGCAGATCGACGAACGCACCGCTGGGAACCGTTGAAAGCAGCACCGAAGATGGCTTGCCTGCGAGTTTCTCCACCACGTGGATGCCCTGCGCGGAGGCAAGATGGGCAAGCTGGATTCCTTCGATCACGTCCCCGACTGCATAAACGCCCCGGATGCTGGTCATGAAATCGCCGTTGACCACGATTCGTCCGTTCCGGGTTTCGAGCGATACGTTTTCGCCGGTCAGGTTGTCGATATTCGCACGCCTGCCCACCGCCACCAGAATCCGGGTAGCCGGGAGCGTCTGTTCCACACCAGCCTGTGTGAAGCAGCAGGCCAATCCGCCCTCATTGGTGATCCGCTCGACCTGTGCGCCGGTGTAGACTTCGATCCCGCGGCTGCGCAGGAGGGATTCCAAGTTTTCGGAAAGCTCTTCATCCATCGGCGGAAGCAGCCGTTCAGCCTGCTCGATGACCGAAACCTGCGCGCCAAGCGCATTGAAAACGGTTGCAAATTCGATGCCAACCACACCGCCGCCGATGATGACAAACCGGTCGTAGTTCCAGACCGGCTCGGAAAGGACCTCCCGGCTGGTGACCACACCCGGCAGAAGGACACCCGGGATCGGAGGTATGGCCGGTCGGGCACCCGAGGCGATCAGGATATGCTGTGCGCCGTAGGTGGTTTCGGAGCCGTCCGCTGCGGCGATCCGTACCGATTTGGAACCGATCACCCGCGCGTGCCCTTCTATGTAGGTAATCCCGTTTTCCTGAAACTTATGCCGGATTCCGTCCCGGAACTGCCCGACCGCGTCGTCCTTATAGGAGAAGATTTTTTTCAGATCAAAACTGCCCTGTTCAAATTGCAGGCCAAACTGCCCGCAGTGGTTCATGATGCTATACAGGCGCGCTGCGTAGATGAGCGATTTGGTGGGGATGCAGCCGCGGTTGATGCAGGTCCCGCCCAGCTCGCGTTCTTCAATAACAGCGGTTTTCATGCCGAATTTTGCAGCGTGCTCGGCAGCCGCATAACCGCCCGGTCCGGCGCCGATGATGATGAGGTCAAACAGTTTATCCATTCCAGAACCCTCCCAGCGTCTTGTTGCAGAAATTTAAAACAGGGCAGGACCCTGCCCGCCACTTTTTGACGTTTGTTTCCAGATTGATTATATCTTATCAGTATAAAATTGTCAATCATAGACAAGGGGGCCACCCGCTGAGAAAGAAAATTTACAAAATGCACTTGTAATCTTTCCCATAAGAGGATATACTGGAAGAGAAAGAAAGGGGGTAACTCGATGGATTTATCTGTAATTGCTTCAGCGAGCACCAGCCTCCATATGGGGGATGCGCTCCAGTCGGTTGCGGTCTCGATGCTGAAAAAAACGATGGAATCGGTTGAGGTAAGCAGCGCCCAAATGATCCAAAGTTTGCAGCAGGCGGTTCCGGCATCTGTGTCTGGGCATCTGCTCGACACCTACGCGTAAGTCGAAAAATCCCCCGGATGGTTTCCCATCATCCGGGGGATTTTTATGCCAACGGCCTGTACATGAATTTAATGTAAAATATAAGAATTTTTATCTGTTTTTCCCAATAAGCAATCAGGCCCCCTGAGCGCATGAATGCCTATTTCCCCTTCGCTGGCCGCTCTGTAAAGGTCCCCGATAAACTGTAAATTTATTCAATTCTAACTTCTACACCCTCGATTTCGACATAAACAGTTATCTCTGTGTCTGTTTTATTTTGCATAGATATACCAACTTTGAACCATGCCCCTTTTTCAGCGTCCATTTTTACTGGCATACCGGGCGTAAGATATTCTGCTTCATCATACGCGTTTTCTTCCTTAACTTCGATTGGCTTTAACACGACTTCGGTATCTCCCAATCCCTCGCCAGAAGAAATAGTAATCTTATTGCCGGTAGGGGATATTTCTTCGTCCGAATAAACGTACATCTCTGTACTTCCGGCAGGAACAGTAATTCCAATCTTGTACGAATTGTTCTTTCCGCAACCTGTTAAAC
>ERZ778516.2146-NODE-2146-length-13694-cov-22.441455_pt1 | contig 13694 bp, 10 predicted proteins | sample MGYA00510342_ERZ778516 | MGnify/ENA primary metagenome ERZ778516 (study PRJEB29527, sample SAMN07138961) | mouse gut metagenome | material: feces | host: mouse | place: China:Nanjing | collected 2016-01-25 ...
ATCGTTCTTCTTTCATAGGCTGCACCTCCGATTAGCGTTCCTGCTCTTTGGATTTAGGCGGCTTGTTCTTTTCAAGACTCTTATACATATCCGACTGGATTTCTCCGAGGACATCACGCATCGAGCCAAGCTCCCCCTTAAATTCCTGTGTTTCCATGCCCTCAAATTCTTTCGGGAGTTTGTCAAAGCTAAATCCCTTTGTGTCCACGCCGTAACGGGAGCTTACCATATAGGCAACGCAGAACGATTTGAAATCGGAATCATCACGGCTTTCCTTATGCTTGAAGTCAAAGACCGCCGCAGACACTTCCTTTGCCATGCTGACAAAAAGCTGCTCCTCGGAAAGTCCCGTCCTGATAAAGATGGTCTGCTGTGAGCTGTCATAGAACGCAGGCAGCTCAAGGTCATCGACTGGAACAAAAGAAACGGGGCTTGCGTCAATCATCGCCGACACAAGCTCCCGCATGGTTTTCTGCTCCTGCGGCTGCTGCCTGTCCTTTGCCGAGGTCTGGGAAACGTCATATACCACTTTTGCATTGTAGCCGACCGCCTTTGAACCGTCCCCACGCTGATACTCTTTTCCCGGCTCAAGGATAGTCACTTTCTGTGCGTCCTTATCCACATAGACACGGCTCTGTTTCCAACTCCCATAATCTTTTAACTGTGTCGCTTCGGGCATCTGTGCCGAAACTAAGATTGCATTGTTGACGGAGTAGCGGTCAAAATGCCCCTGCACGTCAAGGTACTGCTGAAATGCACCGCCGTCCGCCATCATCTCTTGGCAGGTCGTGTCAATCAGCTCATAGGCTTCTTTCCGCTGCTCCTGCTTTTGGGCAGCCCATTCCTCTTTATTAAAGGCTCTGCTGCCGCCGCTGAATACATCATAGATACTCATGCTTATCTTACTCCTTTCGATTTTGGTTTGCGTTTCCGCTTCTGGGGCTGTTTATGCTCTGTCTTTCCTGCGGTCGGTTTCTTCGCCCTGCCAGAAGATTTCTCTTTTGCAGGGGAAGCATCCGCTTCCTGCTCCTTACGGCTCTCCTTTATCTTCCGCAGTTCTTCCCTGACTGACGGCTTCTCTGCCTTAGTCATAGTAGCCCCCTCTGCGGACTTCCTTTGCTGCTCTGAGGTAGGCTCGGACAGAGGGGATTTTTCTGTCTTTGCCAATGAGGGGTTTGGGGCGTTCTCCTCTTTCTGGACAGGCTTGCCCATCAAAGCGTCCATGAGCCTGTCTTTCTCCGCCTTTCCCTGCACGCCGATGTCTGGCTCTGGCTGACCGTTCTTTACATCCTTTGTATCTTTTGCGGTCTTGGCATCTTTCGGCTTTCCCTTTTCCCCTTTCGATTTTTCCGCTTCGGTCACGATAGAAGCGGCATCCACCGACGCAAGGTTGAAACGCTCTACGATGCGGCTGATTTTCGATGCGTCCTCCGCACGGGCTATCACATCCACCTCCGCATTGGGGTCTTTATTCCCACGGTCTGCCAAAACGCAGTAGAGTACGCCGTATTTCTTCGCTTCCTGCGTGAATTTCTTCAAGTCGCCGCTCTTAACGGTAAAGACTTTCAGCTCCTTTCCAGAGCGGAGCATATTTGTGAGCCTTGCCTTTCCTTTGGTTTTCTGTTCCTCTTTCAGAATAGAGTAAAGCAGGATGGCGATATTCTTCGCACCCGCCCCCGTGATTTTGGCTGCGACCTCAAATCCCTCCAAGCTCATCCTTACGATTTGCTCTGCCGCTTCGCCGCCTGTGTTCATGCTTCATCAGCTCCTTTCTTTGCTGTTCTTTTTCATCTGCCCGTATGGTCTGTAACTTCTCCTTGATGGTATCGCTTCGGGCAAGGACACCATCGCACAATCTGACCTCCTTTCGGATTGTTTTCATCCTCCCCGTGATTTCCGACAATCGAGCCTTGACCGCTTCTTTTTCTTCCCCGACTGACTTTCGGGATTGGGAGTAAAGCCCCTTACGCTGTTCGGTCAACTCCTGCATTTCGGATTCCAGAGAGCCTTTATAGGACAAAAGCTGCTCCGCCGTGTCTATATGGTTGCGGCAGAGCAGCCTTGTTTCGTCTGTGATGGCGTCCATCTTCATCAAGTCGTCTTTGAGAAGATAATGAAGCCGTGCATGATTCTGTTTCTTCCCTTTGGGCAGGATGCCGAGCTTATAACAGTAGTGGAGATACAGCCCACGCAATCCGCCGATTTTCTTTGCATCTTTCAGAGAGCCACGGACACGGTACACTCTGACCTGCGGCTGCTCTTTGGAAAAATTCTGGAACTTCACCGCATAGGAATTTTCCCGTATGCGTTCCGTTATCCTTTCATTGGTGTAATCATCGCCGAGCTTGTAGAGCCGCTTCGGTCTTTGCCACCCTTTCCCGATAATCGTCCAGTATTTTCTGTTAGGGTCAAAATTGATGCGGTATCCCATTTCCGACAACTGACGGTCAAAATCTTTCAGCGTAAATGATTTTGAGATTGCTTCGTCCACCGCCTGCCGTGCCACGGTGTCCCTTGTAGGCAGACCGTTCTTCTCGGCTTGGTATAAAGCATAAGGTTTCTTCCTGCCGCTTGGGTGTTCGATGACTGATAGGGAATACTCACGGCACAATTCATCCGAACGCTTACGCAATAACCGCAGATTCTTTTTGTTATCGTGATAGTGCTTTCCGTCCACATAGGAAACGGAGTTGACAACAAAATGATTGTGCAGGCACTCCGTATTCAAGTGGGTTGCTACAACGACTTGAAATCGGTCGCCCCACATCTTCTCCGCCAGCTTCACGCCGACCTCATGTGCCTGCTCTGGCGTGACCTCGCCTGCCTTAAAGCTCTGGAAGCCGTGGTAGCAGACAATCTCGCTTTCATCGTTCCATTGTGCTTTGGCTATCATCATCTCGTCCCTTGCGGTGGCAGGGTCACAATTTACGCCCGTGACAAAGAACTGCTGCTCGGTCTTGTCGCCGTTGGTGGCGTACTTCATCACATCGCCCATCGCCTGCAAGTCCGCATCCGTGTATTTGGGGTTAGCGGTCTTTTCTGGATTCTCGGCGTAGTCGATAGGGTGGTCGAGCCTGCCCTTTACGTCCCAGATTTCGCAGACCGCCATCAGCCAGACATCTTCCTCGGAACAAGGTATTGCCTGCTTACGTCCAGACGAAAGTCCCGCCACCTCTTGGCTTCGTCATAGAGCATCGGCGTGTCCACAAAGTTTAGGGCGTTCGCTTTTGCCGCAAGCTGGTTGATGCGGTTGCCGATGGCGGACAGCTCCCGCATGATTTTATAAAACTCTGGGTCTGGCTTCTCGCACAGGCGGTAGCCCATGACCATCGACTGGAGCAGGGCTTGTCTGGAGTGCCCCGCCCTCTCCGCAAGGGAGCAGAGGTATTCAGCTTCTTCCTCGGTCAGTCGGAACAGTATCTGCACATTCCGTTTCCGCATCTGCATCCCCCTTTCCCTCGGACAGCCTGTTAATCTGCAATACGCACATGCACGCAACGCCGAACATCCCGCCGAGCGTTGTGCCGAGGATAAAATATATAAAATCACTCATCCTTAAAAAACTCCTTTCTTCCTGCCGTCCTCTGGCGGCGGTCTTTTCCACGGGGTATTAGGGGTGTTCCCCTAACAAGCGAATTTTGTTTCCATCGGCAGATGGATAACCAAATTCAGTGCTTGGTAAGACGTGTCTTTAATCTTCGTCCTCATACATACATTCTCCACACACGGGGCAGAAGTACGGACAGTCGGAACAATCTTCATTCTCAAATCCCCCGCCCTCGGTTTCCATTTCTTCATCTCCGTCCTCACTTTCATCCTTAATATCTGCTTCTCCGCAGACAAAATCCTCATCGGAAAAGCGGACAAGGTTAGTGTCAAACAGGATAATCTTTAACTTTTCCGCCGCCTGTTCGGGGCTGTCTGCATAAATGGAAACGGTCTTTTCAAAGTGACCTGTGAGCGTTACTTCATACTGTTTCAATGGCAAATTCCTCTCTTTCTTTACATATTTTTCTTCTCTGTCTGGCTGTTCCACCATAAAAAAATCATCAGACAATCAACGGGCATCCCCCCTTTCACGGTTCGATTTCTGTCTTGCAATCCCCAGATAGGACATTAAAAAATCGTTGAAGTCCTTGCCGACTGGCGGCGGTTCATCAACGATTCGGTAGTCTTTCTGCAACAATTCTTTCAAGGCGGCGGTACATAACCGACCTGCCCTGTCCTTATCCAGATGCAGATAGATAGTCTTGATTTGCGGGTTTGCTTTCAAAAATGTCGAGAGGGCAATAGGGATTTTGCTGTCCTTTATCTCTTTCTTTGGCTGATACACGCCCGACAGGGAGAGCAGGTTTTCCACTTTATAATCTTTCCCCTCACACTTTAAATAGGTGGCATAGGAGAGTAAATCAATGGCGGCTTCAAATAAATGCACCGAAGAACACGGCTCTCTCGCCAGAAGCCGAAACGAATACCGTTTGTCACTGCCCGATGCGTCACGCTTGAAGCTGCTGATTGTGCCACGGCAGGCGGCATATTTTGGTGTTCCGCTTTCATCTTTACCGATAAAAACAGCATTGTGATAGTCAGCACTCTCGAAGATAATCCCCTCGGCGATGCACTCTTGAATAAGCTGATAATCAATGCCACGCCCGAAAAGATACTCGGTCACCCTGTCGCAATTTTTGTTCTTCGGCGGCAGGAGCAGCACCTTTGGCTCGTCTTTTTTCACGGCAGGGGGCGGCGGTTTCCAGTCCGCCATCGTCTGCCCCGTGAGCATTTCCACGGCTTCCACAAAGCCGTATTCCTTGACTTTCATCAGATAATCAAGGGCAGAATAGCCGCCGAAGCCCCTCGACCACCAGTACCATTTGCCGTTGGAAATCTTTAGGCTGTCATGCTCGGCGGTACAGTACACGTTCGTTGTGCCTTTGACCTTGACAAGATTGCTCGGCTCATAAGCCCGAAGATAGGAAAGCAAGTCTATCTGCCTTGCCCGCTCAAGCACGTCTGGGTCAATCTGCACATAAGGTCTGCTGCTTCTCAATAAACACAATCACCTTTCTTTCCCAGACAAAATCTTTTCCGTCTTAACCATATAGGACTTAAAATCAGCGATAGTCTGGCGTAAATCTTCCATGTGGGAATCATCCTTTTCAAGCCATTCCTCATAAATGTCCTGCAAAAGATTCGGCGACTTCATAAGGGCTTTTGCCGCCTGCGGGGAATAATCCGCTTCGGAAAAGCACTCTGCAATATCACTCTTTAAGATGATTTGATACGCAGCATCATAAATCTCCTGCGGGCTTTTGCTTAGAATATCCTCACGGAAATCGGCAAGCTCACGCTGTACTCTTTCAGCCAGTTTTTGATTAAGGGACTGTCTGTACTCTTGGTAATCCAATCACACACCTCCTTGAAAATAAAATAAGCCGAGGGATTTTCGTAATTGAAAACCTCTCGGCTATGTAAGAAATCATTATCTTATATTTTCTTAGTCGGTCTTGCGATGCTATCGTCCTCATTGATAAGCTTTCCCTCAATATATTTTTCAAATATATTGAGCGATAAAAATGTGACAATACCATCTGTATCTTGAAGTTCTAATTCTATTGGTTTCGATGAAAGAAATATTAAATGTATGGATATTTCATCTTGCACATCAATAAATTTTTTGATTTTGTCTGGTTCAGATAAAACAAGGTCGTATCTACGCCTGCAATGGTCATAGTATCCATTTTTCTCAAACAACTTTTTATAATCTGTAACCATGCCACTAGAATTTAATGAATCCGAAAAATATTTTGCTTCAATTAAAAATAACTCTTTTGTTTCCTCTGTATAATAGACAACATCAAAATCTCCATAATCTACTTTACGCTCTCCAAAAATTCTTCGGTATTTTACGTCTTTTTCATCAACCTTTGGACTATAATGCTTATTAAGAGCATCTCGAATTTTATCTACTAAAATATCTGAAAGCTCTTGATTTCTCTTATTCATAGCAACAGATAGACTATCTGAAATGTTAGAATAGCACATTCCTCCATTCCCAAAATATGATACCCACAAATGTTTTGCCTGTTCAATTGCTCCATAAGATATCAAAACATTTCCATCTTCAAGACCTATAAAAGGTCTAATCTCAAAGCGTTCTTTATTAGTTCCAATTATCCAAACAATATTTTCTTTTTTCCTCAGTTGTTGCTTAATCTTATCTTGGGATAATACAAAACTATCATAAAACTTATTCCCATCTATTCTGGGATTGGTATAATTCTCCACTAAATAGATAAAATAATCCTTGCTAATTACAGTAAGAGCTTTGTTATCTCCGTGTAAAAGGTCATCTTGAAAACTTTTAAGTGCCGCTAAAAAAAGCAAAAATTCTACACCATACGCTTTGAGAAATCCTTTGCCAAATGAAGTATCATTTGCATCTAATGTTAAAGCATTTTTTCCTAGAGCATCTTGATTACCTACAAGTACAGTATTAAAAAAGATTATCGGATGATATTTTAATATTTCAGCAGGCATATTTTCTTTTGGAGTAATATGCAATCCATAAAACAATTCTTGTCCTGTGTTCTCTGATAATGTTAAAAGGGACATTCCTTGAGAAGCAAAACCATACAAAAATAAATCAATCATTAAATCAATGTCCATAGAAAATCCCCTATCCTTTGCTTTGGACATCGTATCTGTATCATGTTGATATAAAGTACAATTTTCAATCCAAATATTGCAAGCATCAATTATGTTTCGCATTATATTTCTGTTTTCTTCAAATACGTTAAAGGCACTTTCATTCTCAACATTTATCTTTGAAAGTTCTGCTCTTGCTTCTTTGTCATCTAAATAAAATGCATGAACTTCATCAAAAATATAATATAGCTTCATAAACATATCATATGAATTTTCCTTCTGTATCCTATCAATCATTTCATTTTGTATTGTAGTAACAATATTTAACAACAGCTTTTTTGCATCATTACGATTGTTGACTTCTAAATCATTTGCTCCAAAAAAAGTCTTAAACCGATTTTTTAGCTTACTCGTTGGTACTCGCATACATTTCCAAAATGGTCTTGTTTGAAATATAAAACACATATATAACAATCTCCCTTCGTAGAAAAAACAATCTAAACACACTCAAATAATAGCACAAGAATACAAATTTTTCTACCTCTCGTCTATGTAAAAGACGGCATCAGCTTTACACCAATGCCGTCTTTTACACGGTCAGTCCATTATAAAATCCCTGCTTTTTTCAGATACCCTACGCTGTCATAACAGCCACGGAAGTAAACCGACTGCATCTCCATATCCGTAAGTTTGTTCCTAAGCTCCATCACTTTAATGAGTGCGGCACATTCTTCCTCGGTCAGTTCCGCTGATGTTTCCGTATCAAACACGCCTAAGACTTTCGGATATTTCTCATAAAGGCTCTCCATTTCAGCTCTCACGGCACGGTATTCCCCGTTTTCTCTGGATAGCTTTGCGATAACAGAGCCAAGATATTCATTAAAAACATTGCTGTGGACATCTACAAATGTTTCAAATCTGAACGCATCAGACATTCTTCCTCACCTCCGACTTTTTCTTACCGTCACTTATTATACTGCCCAAAATAAAGCAATACAAATGTGCAAACTGGATTTACCTCTCCCTGTCTGTGCTTTTTTTCTCTGCCGGCTCATCGTTCTGCTCTGGCTCATCGTCAATAACAGTGTTGTCCTTTTCGTTTAGATTCAATTCGATATTAAGGGCATTAAGCCTTTCCGTCTTTTCTTTCAGCTCATTTTCAAAAGCAAACGGTTTCTCAACTTCAACTTTTGCGGTTTCAAGCTGTGCGATGGTTTCCTCCTTTCTCGTCTTGGCGGCTTCCAATCTGGCAGGGAGCTTGGCAATCTCATTCTCAATTCTGGTAAGGTTGCCCAGAGCGTCCACACCTAAATCCACCTTATATTTTCTCATTCCGCAGAGGTTTAGACAGTAGTGGGCATTGACGGCATCATAGAAAACCTCCATCTGAAAGCCACGGTAGCTGCCGATTTCTATCGGCTGTGACAGCGGGTTTTCCTTGCAGATGGCAAGCAGCATCCCGCCTGCGTCCGCTTTTTCTTTGTAGGTCACGCCGTTTAAGGTCATCGGGCAGAACTTGTCCTCGCCCTGCGGCATATGCTGGCTGGCAATCTTGGCATCATTCCCATAGCCTATAATGCGTTCCTCATACTCCTTAATCTCCTGCGGGTAGTGCTTCAGTATCCTGTCCTCAAGGTCGTAATGCTCGGAAAGATAGCTCTGCTTCAAGACTTTCAGCTTCGCCACCTGCATATCCAAATCCATTTTTTCCTTGAAACGCTCGTCGCCTGTGGCAAGCATTTTGACCTCCGCAAAGGAGAGAGCCACTTCGTCCACGTCCTCGGCAGAACGGACAGGGCTTTTGCTCGTCATTATCTGGGAAATGAATTTCTGCTTTCCCTCCACAAGCTGATAGAGGTAAGCATCAAATGTTTGTTCCGTTACATAGCGGTAGACTTCCACCTCTGGGAACATATTGCCCTGCCGCTCAATCCTCCCCTGCCGCTGTTCTAAGCACGACGGTTTCCACGGGCAATCGAGATTATGAATGGCAATCAATCTGTCCTGCACGTTTGTACCTGCTCCCATTTTCTGGGTAGAGCCGAACAGCACACGCACCTCGCCGCTCCTTACCTTTGCGAACAGCTCTTTTTTCTGTGCATCGGTAGACGCTTCGTGGATAAAACGCACCTGCTCCGCAGGGATTCCACGCTGTATCAGCTTCTCTCTCATATCATCATAAACATTAAATGTTCCGTCATTTTTTGGTGTGCTGAGGTCGCAGAACAAGAGTTGTGCCGCTTTTGTGTCGGCGTGTTCCTCCCAGATACGGTACATATTATCCACGCAGGCGTTGACTTTGCTGTTCGGGTCGTCTGGCAGCATCGGGTCAATCAATCTCTGGTCTAGGGCAAGCTGCCGCCCGTCGTTTGTCACTTTGAGCATGTTATCTGTTTGTGGCTTTACCAGTTTTGCTCGGATTTTCTCTGCCCGCTTCGCAAGCCCCGCCACCATTTCCGTCTGGATTTGGCTCGGCTTGGTCTTGATGTTGTGGTAATTGACCTTTGGCACGGGCAGCTTCAGCATATCGGCGGTCTGGATGTCCGCAACCTCACGGAACATCTGCATCAGCTCTGGCAGGTTATAGAACTTCGCAAACCTCGTCTTGGCTCGGTAATTCGTCCCCTCTGGGGCGAGTTCCAGAGCCGTGACCGTTTCTCCGAACGTGGAAGCCCAACTGTCAAAATGCTGCAACCCGTTCCTTGCGAGGGTGTCATACTGCAAGTACCTCTGCACGGAATACATCTCGACCATCGAGTTTGAGATAGGCGTTCCCGTTGCAAATATTACGCCACGGCTGCCCGTGATTTCGTCCAGATAGCGGCACTTCATAAAGAGGTCGGAGCTTTTCTGGGCTTCGGTCTGGGCGATGCCGCCCACGTTCCGCATCTTGGTGTAAAGGTAAAGGTTCTTGTAAAAATGGCTCTCATCTATAAAGAGCCTGTCTATGCCAAGTTCCTCGAAGTTTATCACGCTGTCTTTCCGTTTGGTGTCATTGAGTTTGTCGAGCTTCGCCTTGATTGCTTTCCTTGTTTTCATGAGCTGCTTGACCGTGAACTGCTCCCCGTGGGATGCCTGCACGTCGTCAATGCCACGCTCAATATCGTCAAGCTGACGCATGAGCTGTTCCCTCTGGCGTTCCTCGCTGATGGGGATTTTCTCGAACTGACTATGCCCGATAATCACCGCATCATACGCCCCCGTCGCAATCCTGCCGCAGAACTTCTTTCGGTTTCCCGTTTCAAAATCCCGCTTGGTCGTCACAAGGATATTCGCACTCGGATAGAGCCGCAGGTACTCCGACGCCCATTGCCCCACAAGATGGTTCGGCACGACAAACATGGATTTCTGGCATAGTCCTAACCGCTTGCTCTCCTGTGCGGCGGCTACCATTTCAAAGGTCTTGCCCGCCCCTACTTTATGTGCAAGGAGCGTATTGCCGCCATAAAGGATATGGGCAATCGCATTGACTTGATGTGGTCTTAATTTAATCTCTGGGCTGATTCCGCCAAATGTGATATGGCTTCCGTCATATTCACGGGGTCTAATGCTGTTAAATGTGTCATTGTAGTAGCGTACAAGGCGGTTCCTCCGCTCTGGGTCTTTCCAAATCCAGTCTTGGAACGCCTGCTTTATCACCTCCTGCTTTGCCTGTGCCGCCGTGGTTTCCTTATGGTTCAGCACTGCTTTTTTATTGTGGTGTTCATCATAAACATAATCAAAGATGCGGGTGTCACGGAGATTCAAAGTGTCCTCTATGATTCGGTAGGCACTCGCCCTTTTTGTGCCGTAGGTGCTGTCTGCTTTGACATTCCCCACATCGGAACTCTTATTCTCAATGAACCAGTCGCCGTTATATGCCGTGTAGCGTACTTTCAATTTGCCCTCCGCATAGCTTGACGGCGTTAAAAGCTCCATCATAAACTGCTGTATATCCTCCTGCGGTATCCACGTCGTACCCAGACGGACGGAGATTTCGCTTGCGGGCAAATCCTTTGGGATGACTTTTTCCAGAGCCGCCACGTTGGCTGCAAGCTCTGGGTCTGCCTTTGCCGCTATCTCTGCAATTTTCAGCTTCTCCCGCACGTTGCCCGATAAATACTCGTCTGCGGTCACATACCTTGCAGGCTCGGAAGATGGCACTTTGAAGATAACGCCCTGCAAATCATCTATGATTTCCTCCTGCGTCCTGCCTGTGAGCCGTGCCATATAGGATAAATCGACACGGGCTTTCTCCCCGATGGAGAGGGCAAGTGCTTCACTGGCGGTTTCCACAAAGGTCACTTCATGGTGGGGCTTTATCGTCCTCTTTGAGAACATATCCGCCTTTCTTTTAAATTTCCCCTCATCGTCAAGCACTTCCAAAGAACATAACAGGAAATAGCTTTCGTCTGCCGCAAAAGCAAGGTAGTTCCCCCTGCTGTTAATCAGACCGTACTTTTTTGTAAACGCATCATAGGAACGGTTCAAGTTTTTCTGTTCGGTCTGTATCATTTCCTCTGGGTAATCGTCGGTCTGGTACTGGATGAGCTTTCTCACGCAATCACGGATTTCCAATAACCCCTTAATGCGGTTTTCTGCGGTCATGGATGCCTTTGCAGGGGTCATGGTGTTATTCTCTCGGAAGTAAACCCTGCCGTCCACAAGGGCAAAAGAGAAGTTCCGCACGTTCGGGTCGGCAGGGATGGATTTGTCCTGCTCGTCAGAGATTCGGTCAATCTCATTTTCAATCTCTGGGATTTCGCCGTTTATCCGCTGCATGGCTTCATGGAGAAGCCCCGCAAGCGGCATATCGGGATAGGCTTTGCAGGCACTGTCCATGCCGAACCTTGTGCTTTCCATCTTCATCTCGCCAAGCACCATCTCTGGATGCTGGACAAAGTAGCTGTTCATCGTGACGCCGTTCCCATCTGTGTCGAGGTGTACCCACTCTGGCTCTATCTCTATCATGCGGTCACGTTTCTGTAAAATAAGGATGTCGCTCGTGACCTCCGTGCCTGCGTTTGCCCGAAACGTATTGTCGGGAAGCCTTACCGCACCTAAAAGCTCGGCTCTCTGTGCGATATACTTCCGCACCTCTGGGCTTGCCTTGTCCATCGTCCCCTTAGAGGTGATGAACATCACAACGCCGCCTGCCCGCACTTTATCCAGAGCCTTTGCAATAAAATAATCGTGGATTAAAAACTTCTGGGCATTGTAACGGCTGTCATTGACTTTAAACTCCCCGAACGGGATATTGCCAAGCACCACGTCAAAGTGGCTGTCTGGGAGCTTCGTGTCCTCAAACCCCTCAATGGCGATACTGGCTTTCTGGTAGAGCTGCTTCGCAATCCTGCCCGATATGGGGTCAATCTCAATGCCGTGCAGTTTTGATTTCTCCATGCTGTCGGGTAACAATCCTAAGAAATTCCCTGTGCCGCAGGACGGCTCCAAGATGTTCCCCTGTGAGAATCCCAGACGGTCAAGGGCTTCATACATTGCCTTGATAACGACGGGCGGCGTATAAAAAGCGGTCAGCGTGGATTCCATAGCGGCACGGTATTCCTCGTCGGAAAGTGAAGATTTTAATTCTTTGTACTCATTCGCCCATGCAGCATTGTTCCCGTCAAACGCCATAGACAGACCGCCCCAACCCACATACTTTGCAAGGGTTTCCTGTTCTTCGGGCGTGGCAAGTCGGTTTTCTATCTGAAGGTCGTGGAGAAGTCGGATTGCTGCCATATTGTTTCGGAACTTTTCTTTTGCACCGCCAACGCCTAAAGCGTCATCGGTAATGCGGTAATTATGGCGGTCAGCAGAAACAGCAGGGGAAGTCGGGCTTGCCGTTGGAGCTTCTGCTTTTTCTTCGGGCGGTAATTCTTCCTGTGCCTGCTCCAAGAGCCTGCGGACATAGCCGATTTTCTCCACACGGTTTATCGGGAAGCCTGTGCTGTTCTGGAAAGTGACGTCACGCATGGAAACATCGCCGCTGATTTTACCAACGCTTTCTATTACATAGCGGCGGTTGTCAATCACAAGCTCTTTGCCGATGAGGTCGGAATTATCCTGCTTCTCATCTGTTCCAGACGGGGAAGGCTTTAATCCCTGCTGTCCCTCACGTTCCACATGATTCAGAGCATCGGCGTATTCCTGTGCTTCTTCCTCGGTTTCAAACGTCTGATAGACGCCGCCTACGTCATAGTACCTGTCAGCACTATCCTCTGGGACAGTGTTATCCCTTATGATAAACGGGTCTGAAAAAGCATCGGAAGTCTGCTCTACGGTGTAATGCGGCGTCGGCTCTGGGGCATGGGGTATGAGGTCTGGTCTGGTTTCTTCCGTTTTTTCCCTGTTTTCTTCCCGATAAAACGGCTCAAGCTGTTCCTCCGTTACAGACACCAAATCGTGGAAATACAGATTGGAAAGACCGTTCTCAATAAAGTCGGCAAGGTCATCATACTGCGTATAGTCCACAAGCACGCCGTCAATATAGGTTTCCATACGGTACTGCAAAAGGTTGACGGATGCCTGTATCCCGTGCAGCCCGTCCTCAGTAGCCGTGTAAGCAATCTTTATATTGGACAAGTCCGTATAGTCTACTTCTGCGTCAAGCCCAAATTCCATGTCACAATATGCGTCAATACAGCTTATCGCCTGCTTCAGCAAAGCATCCTCTGTGGATTCCCCGTGGGCTTCTGTTTCTTCGGGCTGTTCCTTATCCCCACTTTTCCTGTTCCAGTCGGATTCGGTAGCCAAAATCTCAGCAAGGAGCTTTTCATCTTCTGGCGTCAGCTCGGTGTGCTGCTCTAAGAACGGGATAAACACATCCTGCCCGAAACGCAGGGTGTCCATATGCTCTCTGTAATAGTCCTCGCCCTGCCGTTTCCATTCTGGGATAAACGGACAGTCGGGGGAGAGGGAGTATTCATAAAAATTTCGGATATGGGCAAGCAAATCGCCCTCGCCGTCCCCGATGTCAAACCGTCCCTCGTAATGAAATTCCTCCCCGCCGATGACTGCATGGATTTCAAAGTCGGTCTTTTTATACCAGCCGACGCCCTTACTCTCAT
>ERZ778516.2147-NODE-2147-length-13692-cov-5.790790_pt1 | contig 13692 bp, 15 predicted proteins | sample MGYA00510342_ERZ778516 | MGnify/ENA primary metagenome ERZ778516 (study PRJEB29527, sample SAMN07138961) | mouse gut metagenome | material: feces | host: mouse | place: China:Nanjing | collected 2016-01-25 ...
TCTTTGTTTTGGTTCATGATTGCGAACGAGCATCGCGAGTTTCGCAATTACCTATCTTATAATATACTATATCAGCGGGCAGAATACAAGCAGTATTCCACCCGCCGCTGTATTAATAGCGAATCTTTCCGGTTTCCACATCAATATCCAGTTCTTCACATTCCACAAGCTCCGCATTTCCATTCTCATGAAATATCAGCGGATACCATACATAACGGGAATCATAATAATTTTCTCCGTTCCATCTGTCTCCTACATATATATAAGAAACCGTTTCCCTTCCTTCGAGCTTCAAAATAAATGCAGGCTGGGAATGATAAGTCGTCTCATCTCCTATTTCCGTCATTCTGCCAAATCCTTTTTCGAGACAATCTGTCTTTGCGTATTTCGCCTGATTTGGCGCCCATCCGGTACAAAAGGAAGACAGCAGATAATACATGCCATCTTTTTTCACAAGCGCGGGAGCCTCCCTGTATTCTCCCTGCCAGAAAGCCGCAATAAGCCGTTCTATATTCATCAAATCGTCCTGAAGAAGATACATGTGCATATCTGCATTATTTCTTGAAGAAGACAAAAAATATGCTCTGTCATCATCTTCAAAGAGTGTACAGTCCCTTGACATATATCCGTAAGGATTAAAGCTTCCATGATAAACAAAATCTCCTGTCGGTGTATCGCAGGTCGCAACAGCCGCAGCCGCACAGCAGTAATCCTTCCCATTTTCATAATGTATCCACATCACAAATTTTCCTGACTCCTTGTGATACAATACCTTCGGTCTTTCAATATTAACCTTTCCGCCTTCTTCATTTCTAAGCCGTAAATCTGCGCGCACCCGAATTTCCTCTGTTTTTGAATCCGCTGTCAGCACATGATTGCAGAACGTCCAGTTTACCAAATCCTTTGAGGAATAGCAGCTTACATAAATATTGTCCAGTCTGTTTTCCCCATACCAGTAATACACGTCTTTATATTTTATAATACAGCCGCCATGCGCATGTAATGTATTTCCCTGCGTATCTCTCCAGACAGTTCCATTCTTAATCTTCATAATCTTTTCTGTCCCTTCTTTCTATTCCTCCGGCATCCATACTCTCATCTGACTTTCACCACGGTTTGCCCATGCATAGTATGGAATCGCCACAAGCTCTGTATCCAATTTTTCCGGCCTCTGTTCACTGTACAGTGCTTCACTGCTCTGCATCCGATATCCGTTTATTTTCAGACATACATTTCCTTTTAAAACGCCTTCCTCACATACATAAGTCTCTGCCTTCAACTCTCTTGGAATCCGAAGCGCCTGTATATCATCTCCATTATCCGCTCCCTCAAAGCAGTATACAACAGGTCCGCGCATAAGTGCCACACATCCCACATCTGCCCTTACACGCTGACTGGCAAATACCTTTCTTACGGGCATATCAAAGCCAAGCTCTATCTTGTCACCTTCGTTCCAGTGACGTGTCAGATAGAAATATCCTTTTGTAATTTGCGCCGCCAGTTCTATTTTTTCTCCGTTTAACATCACATAAGTATTGTTATCTTCTATATTTATATAATAAGGAATATGAATCGCCATGGTAAATTCCTCCTCTGTTTTTGGAGAAATCTGATAAGAAACTTTTCCTTCCCACGGATACTTGCTCTCAACAATCACATCGGCTTTTCGCATAGATGTTTTCTGACCGATAAACAAATGAGAATAGATTGCAGTATCACTTTCACTCCATGTATAAGAGCCAAGCGAGGTAATCAGCCGGACAAGGTTCGTCGGGCAGCAGGCGCACTCATACCAGCCCGGTCTGCTTGGAAGCACATGTCTGTAACCAAATATCTTGCCGGAAATTCCCGGATTGACCTCCAGTGGATTCACATAGAAATATCTTTTTCCATCCATCTGTATTCCGCTAATCGTACTGTTATAAAGCTCACGCTCCATAATATCGGCAAATTTTCCATCCGGCTCCATCTCAAGCATCCGCTTTGCAAAAAATACCATTGCAATCGAAGCGCAGGTTTCAGAATATGCCATATCATTCGGCAAATCATAATCGACAGAAAATGCTTCCCCCTCCACGGTAGAGCCAATTCCTCCCGTAATATACATCTGTTGTTCCGTAATATTATTCCACAATGTCAGGCAGGCATCATAAAGCTTTTTGTCATTATCCTCTCCTGCCAAATCTGCCATCGCTGTATACATATAAGCTGCCCGTACCGCGTGACCAACAGCCTTTTTCTGTTCATAAATTGTCTGATGTGCCTGATTATAAGTATTGTCAAGCGGGTCCAGATTATATTGTCCCCAGTGCTGCCAGCCTCTTTTTACCTTTTCCTGATAAAAATAATCTGGATTCTTTCCGCGCTCATCAAGGAAAAATCTGGCCATTTCCTTATAGCTTTTATTGCCGGTCGCACGGTAAAGCTTCATAAGTCCGATTTCCACCTCCTGATGTCCCGGAATCCCCCTCTCCTTTCCTTCACCAAATCTGCTGATAATATGGTCTGCCAGTCTTTCCACCACATGTAACAGCTTGTCTTTACCTGTCGTCTGATAATAAGCAACTGCCGCCTCCATCATATGTCCTGCGCAGTAAAGCTCATGACATTCCTGAAGATTCTGCCAGCGATGTTCCGGTTCTTTGATAATAAAATAGGTATCCAGATAGCCGTCAGGCTGCTGCGCCTTTTCAATAATATCAATAATCTCATCCGCTCTTGCCTCCAGTTCGGCATCCGGTTTTACCGCAAGAGAATACGCAACTCCTTCCAGCCATTTTGCAACGTCGCTGTCCTGAAATACCATTCCATAAAACTCCCCTTCGCTTAACCCTGCGGCAATACGGAAATTTTCAATAGCGTGGCTTTTTGCAACTCCTTCCACCTCGTCATTTAACACCTTTTCCTGAAAGGGAATAACCACATCAATAATTTTTTCCTGAAACTGCGACCAGAAGCTGTCACGAATCTCTACCTGATTTACTGCGATTTCCTGTGCCTTCATTGTGAAATCCTCCTTTTGATTTTCTGAAATAAGTTTATAATTATCTGAATCACTCCATGATGCAGCTAATATCTGCTGTGCAGACTAAAAAATTCTCTTCCTCCATCTGTTTTGTTGAATATAAGTCATTTGACAGAATAAATTTTTCACTGCAAATCTTTTATCTATATTTTTAACTAACATCTAAGAACAAAACACTTTTTCTTGAATGAACAGCGATAGTATAGTATAATAACACAAAAATGTAAATGCAAAAAACACAGTAAAAAGGTGAAAAAAGGTTAGATTATGAAATTTGATTTAAGTACGGCCATTGAATTTTTGCTGCATGGAACTTTTGAAGCGCCAGACAGCAAATGGGTGCATATGAGCCGGAGTATGGAGTGCTATGAGCTTTTTTATGTAACTTCAGGAATATTGTATATTTCTGATGACCAAAAACAATATGTCGTAAATGCAGGTGAGTTTGTGATTACTCCCCCATGTAAAAATCAGTATGGCTGGAAGCCATCAGCATGTAAATTTTACTATTTTCATTTTAATATGAAAAAAGCCTGTTTTACAGATACCATAGACAGTTTTTTTCCTGCTTGTGGAAAATACAGAAATGTAAATACCATAGAAAAATATTATACTCTTTTATCGTTTGAACATTGTTCTTTGGAAATATTAAATCATTTCATGGCAATTCTTCTTCTAGAATTGAAAAATGGAGAAGAACCGAAAAAAGTCAAAGAAACAGCGCAGCTTTGCAAATCAGTGCTTACATATATCCAGCTTGCGCCGGCAGAACAGTTAAAGGTATCTCTGGTTGCAGGAAAATTTCAGTACAATGAAAAATATATATCAAGCTGCATCACAAAGGAAACGGGTACGCCGTTGAAAAAGCATTTAAAGGCGGAACTTATAAAACGTGCCAAGCATATGCTCGAATACACAGATTATTCTGTTTCACAAATAAGCGAAATGCTCGGATACAGCGATGCGCACAGTTTTTCGCATGTATTTAAAAATACAGAACAAATTTCACCGAGAACATACAGGTTGATAAAAACAAAATCGCAGGCTGGTTTGTAAAATCCAGCCTGACGAATATGAAATGAATACAAAACTCTGCCCAATTCCTGCTGCCAGTTATGATAATATTTATAATATGTCTTTCTTTTTTACAATTATCCATCCCAAAAAAACAAACACTATCCAAAAAATCAATGCTGCCAAAAAAATTTCACCAATTCCCACACCGCCTTCGTCAAAAATTTTTGTTCTTAGCAGCATCATATTATTTCCAAGTATATAAATTTTATCTATACAAGAAGCCGCAATAAATATACCTACTGCTGCCGCATAAGCAATAACCGGAGAAACTAACATCTGCATAGACGTTATCATCTGTGTTATCGCTGTCATAGTACATATACCAAGCACATAAGCAAATAGAAATATTTTCCATGATTCCACTGTTTGAAGCATACCTTGGCAGGACATACTGATTTCCTCCCTAATCTCAAAGCCCCAATTTCCATGAATCCCCGCCATAATCCATATAATAAAAAAAGCCATAGCATAAAATATCGTTACTTGTACAATACACAAAATACACTTTGACAGCCACCAGATTCCTTTTGACTGATATCTGGTAAGAAATATATTTCCCCGCTGCTTCCATTCTCTTCTGGTATAATAGGCGGCAGGAATACAGGCAAGTAATGCAAAGGCAAGATAAGTCATAGGAATTTCAAGCCTTGGACCGCCCTGTATATATTCAAATACAGGCATACCTTCAAATATTTTTGTACTCAATTCTATCACTCCGGGATTTTCCACCTCATAATGCAGTTTTCGCCATGCGTCTAAGGCAAATACAAATACAGAAACAGCTCCTATTAAATAAAACAGATACATTCTTAACAGCCCTTCATGCAAATCATACTTTATGCATTTTAGACTTTTTGTAATCCACTGTTTTTTCTGTTTCACAATTCCCCTCCTATCTGCTGATTTTAGTAATAAAATCTCTTTTATTTTTGAAACATCCTATTACGAAAAACAATAAAATAATCAAAAAAGGATAAATAAACTGGTACCTCAAATCCACTCCCTTATAAATATTTGAATAAGAGACATCTCTCAATGTATCATATTTCACATAAGCAAATTCACCAAAAAAATTGATAAGCGCACAAATAACTGCGCCAATCAGATAAGAATTACAATACCATGCAGTTAATAAAGGAATCAGCGCAGAAATCCAGAAACCCAGCAAAGAAGAAAGAAAAAATGTAAAAATCACAAGTCCATAATTTACATTTTCCAAGGTTTTTCCTATCGCAAAATAGCAGTAACTGTTTGTGCTGTCCCATATACACAGCTTATCGGATGCGCTCCTTCCAACAAGATATGTGCCAATCACATTAAACACCGCCAAAACAAACGAAAGCATCCCCGATTTTAACACATGATAAATCCAAATATAACTTAAACTTTTCGAACGGGATATTCTGTCTGGTTTATAGGAATCCTTTATTTCTATAATGGCGGCAGCCATAACGATAAGATAACATGTACCCTGCATACTATCAGAAACCCACACAAAAGAATCCATAATACAATCTTCATACAAATGCGCGCTTTTTTGTAATATGTTTAAAGCATACTGCACAATCAGCATAAGAATCATAGCTGAAAACAAAATCTGTTTTTCTGCAAACAGTTCTTTACAAATCCGTTTTCCCATCTTTTACAATCCTTCCCTCGGCAATCTGGATAATCTCATCCGAAAGCTCCTGCAATTCCTCCGCATCATGGCATGCTGTAATAATAACGGCTCCCCGGTTCTTTGCTTCCTGAATCATCTTTTTTACTTTTATTACTCCGGCTTCGTCAATCGCATTGATAGGCTCGTCTAATATAATAATATCCGGTTTTTCCATAAAAGCGGATGCGATTCCAAGTTTCTGCTTCATTCCTAATGAATATTTGCGGTATTTTCTTTTATCATCCGGCTCTAACCCCACGTCTTCCATAGTTTTCTGTATTTCTTCTTTCCCTATCCGGTTTTGAATACAGGCAAGCAGTTCAAGATTTTTATATCCCGTATAATTGGCAATAAACGCCGGGTTTTCAATTAAAACCCCTATGCTTCTTGGAAAAGAGATTTCTTTTCCAAGAGTTTCTCCGTCTATTATCACTGCGCCTTTTGTAGCGGTAATCAAACCGCTTACCGCCCTCATAAGCATAGTTTTGCCGGAACCGTTTTTTCCTTTTAACCCATAACATTTTCCAGATTCAAAAGTGATATTTATATTGTCTAATATAGTGATTCCTTTTATTATTTTCGTATAATCCTTTACTTCTATCTTCATTCAATCACCGCCTTTTCGCCTCATATAAAATATAATTTTTCGTCGGGTAATAAGAATATATCACCTTAATATCGCTGTTATTTAATTTTTCCCATGATAAATAGCTGTCTGCGATAGGATAAACAAGTTTTACTTCCAGCTCTGCGCCTGCTTCAAACGAACCTGTATATTCTGGATTCAACATCATAAAGCAGGATAAGTCTACATCATTTCCCACATACGCCGCTTCAACCGACCATGTAACAATGCCTTCCTTTCTAAAAGAAATCTTTCTGTCTGTGGTATTTTTTATCTTAATATTTGCTATAATTATATTCGTATTTGTACTCTTATTGCTTGGGTCAAAACCGGAATAAATTTCAGGGTATACTGTCTGCACCTGCTCATTTTGGTACAGCTCGACCTTGCCTATGGTGATATCCAACCCTTTGTATACCGCTGTTTCTCCCTCTGTATAGAAAATATCCTCTGGCATGGGATAAACACGGTTGACATTGTAAATCATGGCTATACAGGCAATACAAATAAGCGGTAAAATTACCGCTAACATCTTCTTATAACGCATCTCTTTTCCTGCCTCCCATTAAATAAAAAGTTATAAACGTAAATAAAAATAAAAAAACGATTTCTATTATGATAGTAGGCAGATTTTCCCATATTGTCTGACTCGCATCCATAATAAAATAAGGTCCCGCCGCATTGTAATAAGAAAACTGGGCGACTGTCTGCACAAGGATAAAAAATAAAAATGGAACAAACAGCACAATATATCTGTTATAAACAAATTTTGTCACTACAAGAGTCATGCAGGCAAATAAACCTGTCATAACAAAATCAATCAGCAGATAAATCCCAATGTAAATCCATGGATGCGTATAAAACACTTCTTTTAGCATAGCAAACCCTCCAATGGAAAATCTTGCAGTTGCCGCCTGTGGAAGAAGCGACGGCATAACCATCGATGTAAGCAAAAGATTCAGGATTAATGGTATTACACACACGAAACCTGCCGATACAAATACCGAGATATATTTCCCTATTAAATATCCTTTTCTATCCATCCTTGTATATACATTTTTTATATAACCCTCCCTTAAATCTGTGTAATAAGAAACGCCAAAAGGAATTACTGCAATCAGCATAATTGCATTATAATATAAATAAGAATAAAATCCTCCCAAATCAAGCATAAGACAGGTATTAAATACAGATAATGGATAGCTTAGATTTAAATTTGTATCTACAATATTATTCATTTCAGGAAGTACCCGAAACACAAACTGAACCACAGTAATGATGCTGCCCAAAAATACCGCAATTGGAAAACCCGCATTATGAAACGCTCTGTACAGTTCCAGTTTTATTCCCTGTTTCACTCTGTTCCCCTCCCTATCTCTATTTTGATAAATTTTATCTTTTCGTCTGTCGGCGGCATTTCACAATTTAATTTTTTGTCTTTTTTTCCATTATTTATCATATATAAACACATATAAATATCTTTATCCATGTTCTCTTTTGAAACCCAGTATAAAATATCTGAAGATATCGTTTCTCCAGGCTGTATATCAACCATATAATAAGACTTTACATTATCCACCCGACTTTGACAATTATTTACAGTTGCACTTATGGGTCCCGCTGTTGTAATATATTTATCAGAAAGACCATACTCCACTAATCTTTCATCAGCAATTCTTGTAAATAAAAGCATATCCAAACAAAATCGTTGTTCTTTATCCCCTGTATTGGTAATTTCCACCGGAAGCGAAAGATAGGTAAAATCACCTTTCTCTTGAAGCTGAAGCTCTTCTATCCATCCGTTAAGTTCAGAGATACGGGCCTGTTCATTGGAAAAAGATTCACCAAACGCTGTTAAATCATCAGATACAGCCGCATTTGCTACCCGTATATGATAAGAATCTTCCCCTTTCATAAAATCAAGTTCCTCTTGGTCATAAAAATGGTCATCTGAAATATATTGACTTACCAAGTCCAATGGAACGCCATTCAAAGTATCTCCTTGATTTATCGAAGTTTCCGGCGTTTTTATTGCAGCCGCTTTTGTTGTTTCCGGAATTTCTTCTACATTATTCATAGAATAACTGTCCTTTTTTGCGCAGCCAAATAAGAAAAGTCCAATTATACTTATTAAAAAAATTTTTCCCTTCTTTTTCATATAAAATAATACCTCATATTATAAAATATTTATCAAAATAAAAGAGGCATTAATTTCAACGCATTAACGCCTCTTTCTATTTGTTTGTTAAATACTGTCAGGACTCCACACGCCTTTAAAGTTCATATAGCGCAAATATTTTGCACCCACACAATAAATATTTGCATAAATATGACCAGTTTCATTAATATAATTTTTCATATATCTCGTAGCTCCTTCGTAAAACATATATGTTTCTGAATGTTTTGAACCGGAAAAACAATCTGCAAGACCTCCCAATTCCCTAGAACTGCCATGCGCTGTCCCATAGTAACCTCCTTCGGAACCATTTGTAGAGGTTCTTGAACTCGAAGTACATTTCATATATACAGATGAATCATCCGTTTTTAATCTATTTATACTTACTGCATAACATGAACTGGCTTCTGAAATCAGTTCAAAAGAAAAATCTGTATCTGCCCAATTGCTTGCATAATTAATTGCCGGAAACGCTCCTGCTAACATAAGTACTGCGGTACCTAATGCTGCTAACTTTTTCTTCATTGTTTATCTCCTTAAAAATTGAATAAAATTCATATTGTTTATTATAAATTTAAATTCAATACTTGTCAATAAAAAATGATATTTTTTCCATTAACACAAAAAATTATTTTCATTACTAATACTTTATTTACAATATTCTATATCAACACTCTTCACTGTTTTTTCTTTCACATATCCACATATCTCCAATCCCTTTTGAACCACCTGATTCCAAATTTCCTCCGACAGCTTAATCACCGTATTATCATTAAATTGTATCGTACATACATTCTTTTCTTCCGTCTCAGAATCACATTCTATCTTATATATATTCCGCCTGCTGATTGCCCCGATATCTTCAAGAATATTCATCATACGATATACCGTGGCAGAGCCTATCTTCTCATCTTTGGCGCATACCTTATAATAAATTTCCTTGCAGCAGGAACAATTCTCTTCAAGTATAATATCCAAAATCATAAGCCTCTGCTTTGTAATTCTGCATCCCTGTTCTCTCAGCTTCTGCAAAATTATTTCCTTCTGCATCTGTATCCTCTGAATGTAAAAATCCGATATCATTCTTTCAGCCTTTCCTATATCCTGCTGCAATTCCAGCACCTCCTTGTCCTGTCTTTTCCACATTATTGTAATCTTTCTGCTATTGAACATTATCTGCTATATTCTCACAATCATCACCTGCAATGCCCCTTGCAATGTGCACAGTTTCCGCCACACTGTACAGATTTCCCGTTTTTTCTGTCACGCACCATACTGTAAACGGCCAGCCCTGCAATACCTGCAACGATTATTCCTGTAAAAACTGTTCCCATAAAATAACACCTCCTCGCTGTTATTTTGCTCCAACTACTTTTTTTATATCAATATTCAGTCTGTCACTTTTTTTATAAGGTCTTACCAGCAGATAAATAAACCCTGCTACAAACATAAATGCAATCACTGTTCCAATCCCAAAGCTTCCCGCTGTAATCAGTGTTCCAATCTGATAAATGCAAAACGCTACAATATACGCAAGCACCGTCTGATATCCAATCGCAAACCAGAACCATTTTGCATTGTTCATTTCCCTCTTAATGGCGCCCATAGCCGCAAAACATGGAGCACATAAAAGATTAAATACCAAGAAGGAATAAGCGGCAATTCCTGTCATAGCCCCGGCAAGCGCCTGCCATACCTCTGCGCCGTCTTCTGCCACCTCTGCATATCCAAAAAGAATTCCAAATGTACTGACTACATTTTCCTTTGCAATCAATCCTGTCACTGCGGCAACAGACATCTTCCAGTCTCCCCATCCAAGCGGTGCGAAAATCGGAGCAATCACTCCGCCGATTGCGGCAAGAATGCTGTTGTTTAACTCCTCTGCCTCAAGCATCCTGAACTTGCCGTCTACCCATCCGAATCCCTGAAGGAACCAGAGTATAATCGTAGATAATAAAATAATCGTTCCCGCTTTTTTGATAAAAGACCATCCGCGCTCCCACATGCTTCTGAGTACATTGCCCACCGTAGGCATATGATAGGCCGGCAGCTCCATAACAAACGGAGCAGGGTCCCCCGCAAACATTCTTGTTTTCTTTAATATAATACCAGAACAGATAATTGCCGCAATACCGACAAAATAAGCACTCCATGAAACCCATCCTGCATTGTCAAAAAATGCACCGGCAATTAACGCAATAATCGGAAGCTTTGCTCCACATGGAACAAATGTAGTAGTCATAATTGTCATTTTGCGGTCTCTGTCACTTTCAATCGTTCTTGAAGCCATAATACCCGGAACGCCACAGCCGCTCCCGATTAACATAGGGATAAAGGATTTTCCAGAAAGACCAAACTTACGGAAAATTCTGTCCATAATAAACGCAACTCTTGCCATATATCCACACGCTTCCAAAAATGCAAGAAAGATAAACAGCACTAACATTTGCGGCACAAATCCAAGCACTGCACCCACACCGGCTACAATGCCATCCACAATCAATCCCTGCAGCCAGCCGGCACAGTGAATTGCTTCCAGAGCATCCGAAAGAATCACAGGAATACCCGGAATATGAATTGACTCTATCCCAAAAAGATTCCAGCCTTCACCAAACACACCATCATTTGCCCATCCTGTTGCCCAGTCGCCGACTGTTGTCACTGATACATAATATACGATAAACATTACCGCTGCAAAAATAGGCAGCGCCAGCCATCTGTTTGTTACAATATGGTCGATTTTATCTGATATGGTAAGCTTATTTTTTTTATTTTTGCTTACACATTCTCCAATCATAGATGAGATATATACATATCTCTCATTTGTAATAATACTCTCTGTATCGTCATCAAGCTTTTCTTCCAGTTCGCCAATTTCAACGGATACATTTGGCACCTGTTTCATCTGCTCTGTAATCTTATCATCCTTCTCAAGCAGCTTAATGGCAAAAAACCTTTTCTGTTCCTGTGGCACATCAGCTCCAAGTTTTTCCTCCACACTCTGAATCGCTGTCTCCACGGTTTCCTGAAATTTATGAACAACTGCCGTTTTCTTATTTTTTGCAAGTGCTGTGGCACGTTCTGCTGCCTTTTCGATGCCTGTTCCCTTAAGTGCCGAGATTTCCACAACCTCACAGCCAAGCTTTGCCGAAAGCTTATCAATATGTATTTTATCCCCGTTTTTTTCCACCAAATCCGCCATATTCACCGCCATAAGAACCGGAATTCCAAGCTCTATAAGCTGTGTGGATAAATACAGATTTCTTTCAATATTAGTACCGTCTATAATATTCAAAATTACATCTGGTCTTTCGGTAATCAGATAATTTCTGGCAACTACTTCCTCCAATGTATAAGGAGACAATGAATAAATACCCGGCAAATCTATAATCGTTACATCTTTATTTCCCTTCAGTTTTCCCTCCTTTTTTTCCACCGTTACGCCCGGCCAGTTGCCGACGAACTGATTTGAGCCTGTCAGTGCATTAAATAATGTTGTTTTTCCGCAGTTTGGATTTCCTGCTAATGCAATCTTTATTGACATTTTACTGCTCCTTTCTTTCTATTCTGCTTTTTTGTTTTATTCCTATTTTATCTCTGTTTTGGCATATATCAATCTGATAAAAAATACATATTTCCTTTGTCCGCATAATTTACAGATTGTTTTCACTATCTAATATTAGTTTATACTAACTGATAGATAAAAAAACAGGAAACTATTCAACTTCAATCATTTCTGCATCCGCTTTGCGCAGAGATAATTCATATCCTCTTACTGTCACCTCCACCGGGTCTCCAAGCGGAGCCACCTTTCTTACATAAACATCCACTCCCTTTGTAATTCCCATATCCATAATACGTCTTTTCACTGGACCTTCACCGGAGAGCTTCTTTACTTTAACTGTCTGCCCGCAGGCAATCTCTTTTAGTGTCATATAATACATGCTCCTTTTCTGTATTGTTATTCTACTCTGTTTGATTTACCGCCATATAATAGCAGTTTTTTCTTTTCAGTTGAAATTTTTATTGAGAAATATTCTCATAGGTTAGTATATGCTAACTTCTATTAGTTGTCAAGAATATTGTTGATAATTTTTTCTCAATAAATTATAATTTTCTTGTAGATTTTTATTGTTCCCTGTCGATTTTTAGGACATAATATAAAGAAATATTTGCAGATAAGGGTTTAATGAATTTGAAGAATACACGAAAAAGACGCAGAAAAATCAATAACTATCGAAAACAGATTATCAAATTGAATGGGTATATGAAACATGAAAAGACCTGCATAATATCTTATGATATAAAACAGGTCTTTTTACCATATATTTTCTATGTAAGATTTTCTATATGAAATATTCTCAGCCTGTAATAACAGTGTGTTTACCTTCTGCTATCTTAGTTCCATTCTGCTGTATATATTGCAAGGAGAAATTCTTCCAGTGTATCTTTACACTTTTCAAATGTAATAAAATCATCATTTGTACTGACATATACCGGTGGATTTTCTTTGCCTTGCTCTAAATCACTTAACAGATATCCCGCATACCATACACCCTGATTTTCCACCCAGAGCAGAACATAATTATCTGTAATCGTATGCCATTCTTCTTTTGAAAGCTGCCATAAGGTAAAATATTCATTATCCTTATACTCTTCCTGTGTTCCTTCTTGCACGACTTCCTCAAATTCCTCTTTCCAGTCATATTCCAGTTCTTCTTCTATCGCCTGATAAGAGGTACTGATTTCCTCCGGTACAAGCAGTCTGTGACAATAGCTGTTTACCTTATCTTTGCCATAATTTTTCAGAAAATCACGGTATATCTGTGGCAGTGCCACTCCTATATATTCCTCCGCCTGTACAATCTCCTCCTCTGAAAATCCGCTGTGTTCCTCTTTGCTGTACAAATCTAATATTTCTTTTATTTCCATAACAGGTACCTTTCCTTTCTTTGTATCTTTTATTTTATATTCAAAACAACTGTTCTGATTATAACATAAGTCATATAGAATGACAACCATTTTTTGGAAACCTATTACAATTTTGTAACAATAAAAACAATTTATTTTTAATTGACTTTTCCATAATAATTTTATATGATAAATTTAATTTAAAAATTTAGAAAGGA
>ERZ778516.2149-NODE-2149-length-13685-cov-6.302421_pt1 | contig 13685 bp, 13 predicted proteins | sample MGYA00510342_ERZ778516 | MGnify/ENA primary metagenome ERZ778516 (study PRJEB29527, sample SAMN07138961) | mouse gut metagenome | material: feces | host: mouse | place: China:Nanjing | collected 2016-01-25 ...
CAACAAGGTATGATGGCAACAAGGTATGATGGCAACAAGGTATGATGGCAACAAGGTATGATGGCAACAAGATATGATAGCAATAAGCTATGAAAGGTAACAAGGTATAAAAGGTAACAAGGTATGATGATAACAACAAAATTATTTGGAGAAATAGAAGCGGCAGAAAATAAAATCATTTTCTTTTCTAGCGGTATTGTTGGATTTCCGCAGCTTGAACGCTTTCTGCTGATTCACGATGCAGAAAATGAGAAATCCAGTATCTCCTGGCTCCAGTCGCTCGATGAGCCGGCATTTGCCATGCCGGTTATAGACCCATTATTGTTAATTGCGGACTATAACCCTGTGGTAGAACATGAAATGCTAGAGCCGTTAGGAGATATGAAGCCGGAAGATATGCTTGTTCTGATAACGATTACAGTTCCTTCTGACCTCACAAAAATGACAGCGAATTTTAAGGCTCCAATTATTATCAATGCAGGAAGCAATCGCGCATGTCAGTTAATTATAGAGGATGAAAGATATGAAATAAAGCATCCGATTTATCATTTGCTGAAGGATAAGAAGGGAGACTGATTCTATGTTGGCATTGTCAAGAAAAAAAGATGAGGCAATTATCGTAAATAATAATATTGAAATTACGATTATCGAGGTAAAGGGTGACCAGGTAAAGCTGGGAATCACGGCTCCAAAGTCCATACCAGTATATCGTAAGGAGGTATATCTGCAAATTCAGGAGTCGAACAGGGCATCTTCCGAGGAAACGGCGAATGTGCTGGATGCGTTGAAAAAATTGTAAATACAGACAAAAAATGGTTATAAAACAACAGAGTGTTTTATATCATGGATTTATGATAACTTTCATAAATGGCTGCCGTATAAGAGTTATGTTACAGAAAATACGAAGTAATTTTGTATGAAATAAAATAATTCGGAGAAGGGTGTTAATTTTTTAATACTTTTCTCCGATAACTCTATTAGAGATATTATAGATATTTATAATAATATTCAGCAACAAATTAATTACATGGATGTAATTAATGCAAAAATATTAATAAAGCATTTGGGCCAATGGATAGGCAGAATGGAGGATAAGAAATGGCAGCAATAGAAGGAATTTCAAGCGTATCAAACACACAGGCAGTAACATATCAGACAAAGCAGGCACCAGAGGTTAAACCGGTAGAAACTGTAACCACATCAGGTTCAGAGGGTGCTAGTCCAAATATTGCCTCACAGGTAATGACAGTAAATCCAAAAGATTCAAATAATGGCGAGGAAGGTTCTTCCGGCAAAGGTCAGCAGGACAGAGAACCGACCAATGAACAGGTAAAAAAGGCAGTAGAGGATTTAAACAAGAGAATGAAAAATACCTCCTGTGAGTTTGGTATTCATGATGGAACAAACCGTGTGACGATTAAGATTGTAGACAAGGAATCCAAAAATGTTATAAAGGAATTTCCAGCAGAGGAAACTCTTGACATGATTGAGAAGGCATGGGAGCTTGCCGGACTTATGGTAGATAAGAGATTATAGTAATTTGACAGAATAGAGAGATAGAATGGAGGTAAGATTATGGCAAGAGTATCGGGATTGGTATCAGGACTTGATACAGATGCCCTGATTCAGGAGCTGGTATCAGCATATCAGACAAAGCAGGATAAATATGTAAAGAAGCAGAAAAAGCTGGAGTGGACACAGGAGATTTGGAAAGGCCTGAATACCAAGGTTTATGATTTTTATACAACAAAGCTTAGAAATATGAGATTTTCGAGTGCGTATAATTTGAAGAAATCGACAGTTTCTGACAGTACAAAGGCAACCGTTACAGCATCGAGCAGCGCGGTTGTGGGAACACAGACCCTCAGTGTAAAGAAACTGGCAAAGACAGCATATTTGACAGGCGGTAAACTGAAGAGAACACAAAAAGCTGACGGTACACCAGACACAACCACAAAGCTCACAGGAAACAGTAAGTTAAGTGAGCTTGGTTTAACTGATACAGCGGACGGAAATAAAATAAAGGTAAATGTAAATGGAAAGGAAACTGAAATATCTGTAACACAGGATATGACAATTAATAATTTTGTAGTAAAATTAAAGGATGCAGGAGTAAATGCAAACTTTGATGATGTAAATCAGAGATTATTTGTCAATTCATCAGGAAGTGGAAAAGATAAGGAGTTTTCTATTACGGCAGCCAATGCTGGTGGTTTGGATGCACTTGATAAACTTGGTTTAAATGCAGTGTCAACATCAGAAGTTAAGCTGTATCAGCAAAAGGCAGGGATAAATGTACAGGAGCAGACAGATACCGCATATATGAAATATGTGCTGTCACAGGCAAACGCTGATTTGAACACACAGCTTTCAGGATTGAAAGACCAGTATAAATACGTTACAAATTCAGATTATAAGAATCAGAAAGAAGAACAGTGGCAGAAAGCGATTGATGGATATGATGATAAGACTGCTACTCTTGATAGTCGCATACAGGATATTCTTGACTGGAGTGGTCCGGATGGTACCACAGGTACCGATAAGGTTTCTGATTTTGTAGAAGTAAAGGATGGAAAATATGTATTCAAGTCGGCTTATCTGGATTCAAATGGTGAGCTGGATGAAAGTGCACTTCAGTCGGCATTAACAGGTACAAATATGTCTGTTGATGATTTGAAAATGCAGCTTGGCGAGTTAAATGTAAATGTTGCTGAGAAAGAGGCTGTTGCTGCTTATAAAAAGAGTGTAGAAGATACCAGAACATTGTATCAGAATGCTCTTTCCACTGACCCGACAGGAGCAGCTTTAGACACTCAGATTAAGTCATTAGAAAAGGAAATAGATACAAACAATAAACTGATGTCTCAGAAAGTTGATTTTACAAAATCAGGGACAATCAATTATACAGATTTGGACAAAAATTCCGCCTCCATGTCGTATGCAGATTTGGCAACAAGATTAAACAATTATGCGGCAAAAGTGGCAACAGCGAATGGAGAAACACTAGAAGCTGTCGGAACAGGTTTGACAGCTCCGGCATCTTATAAGACAGTATATGATTCATATCAGACAGCATATACAAATGAAAAGAATCAGGCTGTTAGCGAGCTTAATAAATTGGGATTAACTGAAACTTCCTCTGATGATGATATCAAGGCAGCCCTTGCAGCACAGTCAAGCAGTTCAGGTGATGGTGCAGTCAGAGTAGAGGGTCAGGATGCAGAGATAGTTTTAAATGGTGCTACTTATACGTCCACTACAAATAACTTTTCCGTAAATGGCTTGACTATTACGGCAACCGGCGAAATGGCAGAAGGGGAAACAATTACCATAAGCACCACTGCTGATATTGATGGCATGTATGATTCCATCAAGTCTCTGATTAGCGGATTTAATGATATCCTGAAGGAGATGAACGGCCTGTATTATGCAGATTCTGCTAAAGGATATGAACCTCTTTCCGATGATGAAAAGGAGGCTATGAGCGATACAGAGGTAGAGAAATGGGAAAAGAAGATTAAGGATTCTCTGTTAAGACGTGACAGTACTTTAAGCAGTATTATGGGAACAATTAAAAACAGCATGGCAAAATCCTATCAAATTAACGGTAAATCTTATTCTCTGTCGAGTTTTGGAATTAACACTTCAGGTTATTTTGCGGTAGATAATGAAAGCCGCGGACTGTATCATATTGATGGCGACAAGGATGATTCTTCCACATCAGGAAATACGGATAAGCTGAGAGCAGCTTTAGCGAGCGACCCAGATACGGTAATTTCATTTTTCCAGAAACTGTCAGATGATATGTATACACAGCTCACCAAGAAAATGAGCGCAACATCTTTAAGAAGCTCATATACAATATATAATGACAAACAATTGAAAAAACAATATGAAGAATATGACGATATAATTGACGAGTGGGATGACAAAATTGAAAAATATACACAAAAATACGTAAAACAGTTTACAGCGATGGAAACAGCACTGGCAAAACTGCAGTCAAGTACATCTGCACTTTCTTCTCTAATAGGATAAACATTAGGAGGTATTGATAATGGCATTACCGAATGCTTACAATGCATACGCAAACAGTAAAATTAACACAGCAACACCCGCACAGCTTACACTTATGCTCTATGACGGAGCAATCAAGTTTTCCAATATTGCTCTTGAGGCTATGAAACATAAGAACTATGAGAAAACAAATACTTATATACAAAAGACAGAGCGAATTATCGAAGAGTTTCGTTCCACGCTGAATTTTAAATATCCTGTCGCACAGGAATTTGAAAATGTATATAAAATGTTAAGCGAAAAGCTTTTGTTTGCAAATATGAAAAAAGATACAGAGGTTTTGGAGGATGTGATTAAACACTTGAGGACAATGCGTAATACATGGGAAGAGGTAATGAGACTTGCAAAGAGATAATGAAGCCAGCTATATTGAAATAATGAAGGACAGTCTTGTAAAAAAGATTGCTGTATTAAATAAAATATCAGAGCAAAACAAAATTCAGCAGGGACTGACCCAGACGGAAGAGTTTGATTATGATATTTTTGAAAAAACCCTTGAGGAAAAGGAAAAACTGATTGATGAAATAAACCGGCTGGATTCCGGATTTCAGTCTGTATTTGACAGAATCAAAGAAATTCTGGAATCCGGCAGAGAAAATTATGCTGACGATATCAAACAAATGCAGAAATTGATTGCCATTATCACAGACAAATCCGCGAATATTATGGTAGAAGAAAAAAGAAATAAAGAAGCTATTATGAACAGAAAGGACAGTCTGAAAAAAGAAGTGGGGATGGCAAGAACCACCAATAAAGTAGCAGCAAATTATTATAAGACAATGTCAAAACTGAATGTATTGGATTCACAGTTTATAGATGCAAAGAAATAGATAAAGCATAAAATAGATAAAAATAAAAAAAACTCTTGCAAAAAAGTTTGAAATGCTATAAACTATTACTTGAAAGTTCCGATATATAAAGTGTAGGAAAAAATCATATGTAAATCATACATATGGAATGATAATTACATTCATAAGAATGTTTTTATAAAATAAAAAAATAACAGGACCAAGGACGGTTCTTAAAATTCAAGGAGGAATTATTATGGTAGTACAGCACAATTTAACAGCGATGAACGCTAACAGACAGCTTGGTATCATCACAGACAGCCAGGCAAAGGCAACAGAGAAGTTATCATCAGGTTATAAAATTAACCGTGCAGGAGATGATGCAGCAGGTCTTTCCATTTCTGAGAAAATGAGAAGCCAGATTAGAGGTCTTAATAAGGCTTCCAAGAACGCTGAAGATGGTATTTCCGCTATCCAGACAGCAGAAGGTGCGTTGAACGAAGTTCACTCTATTTTACAGAGAATGAATGAGCTTGCAACACAGGCTGCTAACGATACAAATACATCAGGCGACAGAACTGCTATCTCTAAAGAAATGACAGCACTTCAGTCAGAATTGAACAGAATTGCTTCTACAACTCAGTTCAATACAATGAACCTGCTTGATGGTACATTTACAGCAAAGAATCTTCAGGTTGGTGCGTTACAGAATCAGAAGATTGGCCTTAGCATTGGAACAATGAACGCTACTGCTCTTGGTATTGGTTCAGCAGGCGCAATTGCAGTGAATTCTTTCTCAAATGCAGGCGCAACAATGACACGTGTTCAGCAGGCTCTTTCAATCGTATCAGCACAGCGTTCCGCACTTGGTGCAGTTCAGAACAGATTAGAGCATACAATTGCAAATCTGGATACAACTTCTGAGAATACACAGGCTGCTGAATCACGTATTCGTGATACAGATATGGCTGATTCCATGGTTGAGTACAGCAAGAACCAGATTCTGGCACAGGCTGGTCAGTCTATGTTAGCACAGGCAAATCAGTCTACACAGGGTGTATTATCTCTTTTAGGTTAATCGCTGAAATAAGACTATCAGGATTAAGTCATCCTTCGGGATGGCTTAATTTTTTTAAATGTAAAGGAAATAGAAAATGACAATACAGGAATTAATTATAGAAATAAAAAATCTGACAGAAAATATGTTTCAAAACACATATAATGTATATATGAAATTTAATGATATTTTTCCATATATCCGGCAGTATTATCAGGAATTTATTGTATTAATTCCTGATTTAAACAGAATTGGAATGGAGATTGATGCCAATAAAATGCTGGAGCAGCTTAGAGGGCTTTCAAATGCAATTGAGAGAAAAGACAGGGTTATGCTGTTTGATACCTTATATTATGAAATTACAGATACTATGAGTTTGTACAATCAAATAAAAGAAATAATGGAGCAGGAATAAAGATGGATACAGAAAATATCTATAATGAACAAACTGAAATAAAGAAAGAAAAAATTAGTGATTTGCATAAAAAAGCCGAAGCAGAGCAAATAGAAGTATTTGTAACGGAAAATGTAGCAGGTAAACCGATTTTAGGTGTATTGCATAAAGAGAAAGAATACTATTTTAACAGCAGGTATGAAGACGATTTTTTGGTGAAAAGCTGGTGCAATCAGTATGATATGAGCAATTACAGAGCAATCGCTCTGGTATTTGGAATGGGAAATGGGGAATATATAAGAGCCCTCAGAAAAAAAAATGAGCAGATGTTTATTCTTGTGTTTGAACCATCCTATTCCATAGCGGTGATTAATCAGGATACAATAGGGCTGGATGATATTCTGGAAAATGGTCAGACAATGATACTGGTTGGAGAAGAACAGTATTCAGCGGTTTATCATGTGTTCAATACTCTTGCTACTTATGAAGCAGTTGATTATATTAAATTGTTTGTAACACCAAATTATGAAAATATATTTCCAAAAGAGCTGGAAAAAATAGAAGAAATATACAAAGAATGTTTGACAAGAATTATATTCAGCAGAAATACAATCCTTATGATAGGAAAGGAAATGACATGTAATATAGCAAATAACTATATTGATTATATACATCAATATTCTTTGGCAAATTTAATAAAAGTTTTTAAAGCTTTGGAATTGGACGAGATACCGGCAATTATTATAGCAGCCGGGCCATCTTTGGATAAAAATATCAAACAGTTGAAAAAAGCAAAAGGAAAAGCATTTTTAATTGCTGTGGATACAGCATTAAATCCATTGGCAAAAGAAGATATTATACCGGATATATCCATTACGGTCGACCCTCATAAGCCACTTATGCTTTTTCGAAATGAAAAAATGATAAATATTCCTCTCGTTTATGCATTAACTTCCAATTCAAAAATCAAAGATTTTCATAAAGGTATGAGGATATATCAAAATTCGATAGATTCTTTTTTGAATCAGTTTATTCGAAGGTTTGGAAAACAGTCAGCTTTTTTGGAAACCGGAGGTTCAGTGGCACATAGTGCTTTTTCGCTGGCACAAAGGCTTGGATTTAAGACAATTATTTTTGTAGGACAGGACTTGGCTTATCCAAATGATAAAGAACATTCAGAAAGTGTATATAATAATAGTTCTATAAATAATATTCGTAATTTGAATAAGGAATATTTTGAGGTAGAAGATATCTACGGGAAAAAAGTAAAAACAGAATATAATATGAATCAGTATCGTCTGTGGTTTGAGCAGGCTGTTATTGTCTATTCTGAGATAAAGTTTATAGATGCCACAGAGGGCGGAGCAAAAAAGAAAGGAATGGAAATTCTCACTTTGGAAGAGGCAATAAAACAGGAGTGCAAGCTTGAGAAAAAGATAGATTTTGAACAAATAATCAAAAGTACACAAAAAATTTTTACAGAGGAAGAGCAAAAAATTATATTAAAGGAAATTACTGAGTTTTCAGAAACAGCCAGCCATATAAGAAAAAAGATATATGAGGGTATTGAGATATATAATAAATTGGAAAGGTTAAATCAAAGACAGGAATATTCAGGAAAAGAATTTAACAAGGCGATAAAAAAAGTGACACAGTTAAATAAATGGGTATCTGAAAATCCAGATATTGCTTATCTTCACATGTATGCTGCCGAGGAAGATTATCAGGTAAGAGATGTTATCTTAGAGGAAAAAGATAGTGTCTATGAAGAAGTAAAACTGGTTACAGACAGTGGAAAAAAGATGTTAAAAGCTCTTTTAGATGCAATAGATAAGGTTGAGACAGATATGAAACCAGTTATAGAAGAAGCAAACAGAAAAATAGAAAATAATAGAACAAGGCAGTAAGATAGGAGATTATAAGTTGAAAATAAAAGAGATAAATGAACTACTTAGAATGTTTGAACAATATACTGTTGAAATAGCAAGTACAATATTTATTGAGTTTTTGGCTCTAACAAAGGATTTTGAGGAAAAAGACTGGCATTATTTGTGGGATAAAGTAAAAAATATTCAAAATAGCAGAGCAAAATTTATCGCAGGTTTTGAAATATTAGACCATATATCAAAGGTAGAAATTTATGAAGAATATTTATCCGTATTACATTCAGATGAGTCTCTGGACTGGGATGAAAGATATTTTTTATGGTTTCAAATTTCAAAAAAATTATTCGGCACCACCGATATATCTTCTGAAAAGCTTACACAACAGCAATGGTTGATTTATGAGTCTATATATCAAAAATTTAGTTCATATTTCTTTGATATACCATTCATTAATAATCGTAATGAAAATTTAATATTTATTACAACACAACAATTTTTAAATATGAAACATGGTCCAACGAAAACAGCTTTGGATAGGGCTTATATTTTAAAAAAGTTGTATAAAAATGTAATTATTATTAATACAGCGGAATTATTAGGAGGAAAACCTCTGGAATTATTACATGGGGAAGTTGGAAGTTATAATGAAAATTTATTGAAAGTAGAAAAGATGAAGTATAAAGATGAAACTTTTTCATTTGTACAGTTGGATAATAATATGCCAAATATAGAGAATTCCAAAGAGTTTCTTAATTTTGTAATTAAATACAAGCCTTTATATATTGTCAATATTGGGGGAAATAGTATGCTGATAGATATATGCAGTAAAGCGGTTCCTGTTATTAATATTAATACAGTTCCATCGGGGCTTACATGTACAAAAGCAACAGTACAGGTTATTGGAAGACAGTTAACAAAAAAAGATGAAAATTTACTGGCATTACTTGGAAAAACAAAAGAGAATGTAATAGTTGGAAGATTTACATCTTCATTAAAACCACAGATGAATAAATATACAAGAAAAGAGCTGGATATACCAGAAGAACAGTTTGTAATAGCATTAATCGGAGGAAGACTTACACAGGAAGTAACACAGGAATTTATCGCCATGATAGATGAGGTATTACAGAAAAATGTAATGCTTATGATTATTGGAAGGATGCATAATTATGAGGACATATGCAAAAATGACCCAATATTTGGGAAAAATGCTGTTTATCTTGAAGAACAGGATGATGTACTGGCAATTCTGGATTTGTGTGATTTATATGTAAATCCAAAAAGAGCAGGTGGCGGAACATCCGTAATTGAGGCAATGTATAAGGGATGTCCTGCTGTTACTTTAAATAGTGGGGATGTGGCATTAGGAGCCGGACCGGATTTTTGTGTTAGTACTTATGAAGAAATGCAGAAACAGATTTTTCGTTATATGGAAGATAAAGAATTTTATAGGGAAATGTCCATAAAAGCAAAAAAAAGGGTTGATTATATGCTGGATTCCGAGAATGCTTTTATGGAAATTATTCATCAGTTTGAAAATAAAGTTTTATAATAAACAAATTTTGAAATAAGGCTACTGCAATCCCACTGGCTTTAGACGGTGGGTTAAGGTAGCCAAAAGTGGCAATTTGTGTTATACTTGCGTTATGGGAACATGGAAATCAAAAAACAGGCACAAGTATTTATTACAATATTACATTATTTTCGTATGAAAATACAGAAAGAAACTACTAGCGTCAAAGCAGATATCGGATGACATAAAACAACTTTCTTATGAGATATGCCAAAAACATCATGTAATCATCAAATATATGGAAACAGATAAAGACCACATCCATTACATGATAGAAACAGAACCAACAATGTCTGTCAGCAAAATTGTAAACCTGATGAAAAGTGATACTGCATATCATATTTGGGAAAGATACCCAGCTTATCTTAGAAAACACTTTTGGAAGGAACGTACTTTTGGAAGGACGGATATTTTGTGTGCAGTGTTGGAAATGTTTCAAAAGAAATGCTTAAGAGGTATATAGAAAATCAAGTAGGCATTTGCGAAACTCACTGATTAGAATTTGTGAACCTTGCATAATAAAATGTTTATATTACCCATATTCAAGCAAAATCTTTGTGTAATATATCCAAAGTCAGGTGAGGAGAGAAACAAAATGAGGCGATAAAAAAGCCATTATTTATGCGGCTTTCAGAGTTTCGCAATTACCTAAGAAAATCAAGAATAGAAAGGAGGCGGCATGAGTGTTAAAAGCATATAAATACAGGATATATCCAAACAAAGAACAAAAAGAACAAATAGTCAAAACATTTGGATGCTGCCGTTTTGTTTATAATCAAACACTGGCATACCGAAAAGAAACTTATGGGAAAGAAAAGAAAACTGTCAACAGAACAGACTGCAATAATTACTGCAACAGGGAATTAAAAAAAGAATATGAATGGCTGAGGGAAGTGGATAAATTCGCACTGACAAATGCAGTGTACAACATGGATGCGGCATACCAGAAGTTTTTTAAAGAACATGCAGGATATCCAAAATTCAAAAGTAAACATGATAACTATAAATCTTATACGACAAATTTCACAAACGGAAATATAGCAGTGGATTTTGAGAAACGCAGGATGAAGCTGCCAAAACTAAAAGAAGTAAAAGCAAAACTGCATAGAGATTTCCGGGGGCAGATAAAATCAGCCACTGTGTCGCAAGTGCCAAGCGGGAAATATTATGTATCAATACTTGTAGAAACGGTGCATGAAGAATTACCACATACAAACCATAATACAGGATTGGATTTAGGGATTAAGGATTTATGTATTACATCAGACGGAGAAAAGTATGAAAATCCAAAAATTATAAAAAAATATGAGAAAAAGCTAGCAAAACTGCAGAGGAAGCTTGCGCATAAACAAAAAAGGAGCAGGAATTATTATAAACAGAAAAAGAAAATAGCAAAGTGTAATGAAAAAATAACAAATACCAGAAAAGACTATCTGAATAAAGTTTCCCATGAGATTATCAGCGAAAACCAAGTGATAGTTTCAGAGAAGTTACAGATAAAGAACATGGTAAAAAATCATCATTTGGCAAAATCAATATCAGATGCATCATGGTATGAGCTGACAAGACAAATAGAGTATAAAGCCAGATGGAATGGAAGGCAGTATATCAAGATAGACACGTTTTATGCCAGCAGCCAGCTGTGTTGTGTCTGCGGATATCAAAATGCCAATACAAAAGATTTGTCAGTAAGGGAATGGGTATGCCCTGTTTGCGGTGTAGGGCATGACAGGGATGTAAATGCTGCAAAAAATATATTAGCAGAAGGATTACGGCAAATAGCATAAGATAATAAAATACAAATAGGGACGGTTCAGCCCGAATTTACGCCTGTCGAGATAGTAGGTTACGAGGTCGATGAAGCAGGAAGCCCATTGGCTTTAGACAATGGGTAGTTCACCTCTGTACTTTTAACGTTGCCTGTGATATAATGAAAAATACTTGATGCAATATTTTCAAGCTGAATAACTTAAAGGAGAAAAATTTTATGTTAAACGGAAAAACTATACTTGTGACAGGTGGAACAGGTTCATTTGGAAATCATTTTGTAGAATATGCTTTAACTCATTATAAACCGAAAAAACTCATTATTTACTCCAGAGATGAATATAAACAATTTGTAATGTCTAATAAGTACAAAGAATATAAAGAAATTCTTCGTTTTTTTATCGGGGATGTCCGTGACAGAGAAAGGCTTTTTGTGGCATTAAACGGTGTAGATTATGTGATTCATGCTGCTGCCATGAAACAGGTGCCTACCTGCGAATACAATCCAATTGAGGCTGTAAAGACAAATATCAATGGTGCTATGAACGTTGTAGATGCTGTTTTAAATTCCAGGTCTGTAAAAAAAGTAGTAGCTTTGTCTACCGATAAATCTGTCAATCCGATAAATCTGTATGGAGGTACAAAGCTTGTATCAGACAAGCTTTTTATTGCGGCAAATGCTTATGCCGGCAGTCGTGATTTAAGCTTTTCTGTAGTAAGGTATGGCAATGTGGCCGGTAGTCGTGGTTCCGTAATTCCATTTTTCAACAATATTATTAAAGAAGGCGGAAATGAACTTCCAATTACAGACTACAGAATGACAAGATTCTGGATTAATTTAGAACAGGGTGTGGAACTGGTAATTAAGGCATTATCGGATGCCAAGGGTGGAGAAACCTTTATTTCGAAAATTCCATCTTTTAAAATTACAGATCTGGCACAGGCGATGCTTCCGGGGTGCAGGATGCCGGAAGTTGGTATCAGAGAAGGAGAAAAACTGCATGAAGTTATGGTGACAAAAGAGGATTCCACAAATACGTATGAATATGAAAAACATTATATTATTTATCCGCATTTCGAATGGTGGAATAAAGATGTACTGGAAGGAGGAAAAAGGGTAGAACAGGGATTTGAATATAATTCCGGTACAAATACAGAGTGGCTTTCTGTGGAACAGCTAAAAGAAATATTAAGTCAAATGTAGAGATTGTGACGTGCTCCCACCACTGAAGAAGTGGGGGCTTCTCGTTAAAAGCAGAAAACAGTAACCCCTTTTTCTGCTTTTAAATAAATTTAACTGCTATGAGCAGTTTATTTATTTGAAGTGAAATAGACGGCTTTTCTGTTTATTTTTGTAAGCGAATTGAGATAATAAAATTGGAGGAAGCATGGAAAAGGAAAAAATAGCCATTATACCAGCCAGAGGGGGCAGTAAAAGAATTCCAAAAAAGAATATCAAAGAATTCTGTGGCAGACCCATTATATGTTATGCCATAGAAGCAGCTCTTCAGTCAGAATTGTTTGATGAAGTGATGGTTTCTACAGACAGTGAGGAAATTGCTGAGATTGCCCGAAAGTATGGTGCATCTGTACCTTTTATGAGAAGCAGGGAAGCAGCCGGAGATTATGCTTCCACCGCACAGGTTATATTTGAGGTTTTAGATGAGTATGAAAAAAAAGGAAGAAGATTTGATTTTGGAACCTGTATTTATCCAACTGCACCATTTGTTACCAAAGAGAAGCTGACAGAAGCAATGAATCTGATTCAAACAAAAACTGGTACAATTGTGCTTCCTGTTGTTGCTTTTTCCTATCCTCCACAGAGAGGATATGTGATGAAGGATTCTTACATAACAATGAAATATCCAGAAAACTTCAAAACCCGTTCACAGGATTTGGAAAAAATATATCATGACGCTGGTCAGTTTTTTGCCATCAATATTGAAAAATATCGAGAGGTTCAGGGAATTGTTATAGATAACATTATTCCATATGTGTTAAGTGAGCAGGAGGTTCAGGATATTGACAACGAGACAGACTGGGAAATTGCACAGATAAAATATGAATATATGATAAAAAATAAAAAAGTACCACAATAGAACAGATTTATATACCCCTAAGGTAATAAAGAATAAAAAAGAAA
>ERZ778516.2154-NODE-2154-length-13646-cov-5.412037_pt1 | contig 13646 bp, 13 predicted proteins | sample MGYA00510342_ERZ778516 | MGnify/ENA primary metagenome ERZ778516 (study PRJEB29527, sample SAMN07138961) | mouse gut metagenome | material: feces | host: mouse | place: China:Nanjing | collected 2016-01-25 ...
GTATGGTTTTAAAGGGAGCAATATAAAATATTGCCCCCAAATAGTAAAATTAAGGTTCTTCTACCTTGCCTCCTCCGGCTTCAAATCCGTCCTCGTTTTCATCGACAGGACAAGCGCATCCCGCTTTGCGATTGACACATTGCATGTCCAATTCGCAAGCACATCCTACTACTGAATTGGAGCATTGATACTGTAAAGTTAAGCCTGAACGACCTCCTTTAACCTCCAATGCTTCTAACTCTGAGAGTTCTTGAAATGAAAATATACTCTTAAGCATAGTTGTTACTAATTATTAAATGCTTCCTATTAACGCAATTCGGCATCCACGACATTTTTTACCCTGTTATGTTCAGTATATAACGTGCGCATATTATATCTATTTTACAAAATTTCCTATATAGGTTGTTTCATCGATGTTAAGGTATAGGGTGTAGCTTATGACTTTAGTCAATCCTGTTATTGTAAACTCTTGGCATTGATTATTGGTGCTTGACGGATACCCGCTCCACACCATGTTGTTATTTTTTAAAACAACTACAGTTACATTATCACTGTATTCGCCATATACGCGTAACACATCATTGTCATCGATGGTGACATAAGGAGAATGTTTTGACGGCATTCTTTTGGGAAGGTTTTTATTATCTGGATGGTCATTTTCAGTGCATACAGGAATAATATCTTCTCCTAATAGCATTATATTCATTGAACATATAGCAGCAATAATTAATGATATAAATCTAGTTTTCATTTTATAAAGTGTTAAAAATTATATCACAAATATAAAATGAGGCTTTATTCTATCCAAGATTTTTAGTGCGCAAAAAGTGCGCATTTTCAAAAAATGTTATTCTTTAGTGCGCAAAAAGTGCGCAAAAAACGTATTAATACATTTATAATGAGCGGGTAAATGAGTCCCAATCTCGGGCTGACGCTTTCTCAATTTTGAATACTTTTGCATATAGTCTAGATCTAATAGATGTTACGGTTTCTTTTGAGCGATTAACCATTTTGCTGATGTTGGACGGGCTAATGCCTATCTTTATGAGCATTGTCACTCTCCATTCCAATGCCCTCATGAATCTGTCGGGATGCAGTTTTTTATAAAAATCAGGACAATTGGAAATTATGGATTTTTCAAGAGCTTTCCACTCATTATATGATAGATTGAAATTATTATCCGAAATATTTCTTTTTATCTTCCCAACAATCTCGCTTGACATTAATTTATTGTCGGAAATTTGTTTGGAACTTGTCAAATCTTCCAGTTGTGCCGTGGTTTGATTTAATGTGTTTTCTAATTCGGTAATGTAGTCGGTCAATGAATTTACTTTCTCATTATATGAATGGTTTTCTAAAAGCAGATTTGTTATTTTCGCATGCAATTCTTCCGTTACTTTCAATTTTTCATTGAGAATATTCTCAGTTTCGCTCTCATGTAAGAATTTCATATTATTAAGTAATTCTATTTGGTGTTGTGATTTCAATTTTATTGATTTCCACCAAAAGAATATAAAGAGCATAATCAATATAGATATAGCTGACAATATTATTATAATCTTGTTTTTGCGCGCATTATTGACTTTTAAGTCGCTGTTTTCTATTTTATATAGTGAATAGTCATAATTTGCCTTTACACGAGCTACAGCTTCAGCACCCTCTATCTTTCTAATTGAATCAACCGCATCGAACGCTTTGTTATTGTATTTTAAAGCATCATGCCATTGCATTTTTTGTATGTGATACAGTGTAATATTTCTATAAGCATTCCTTTTTGCATATATAGAGCCGTTATCACATAACCATAATAGATATGGCAATGCTTGTTGTGATTTGCCCCGTTGCATATAAATTTTGGATGTTATAGCATATAATACACTTTTTAAATTCTCGGTTTTATAATCATACATAAGAGCTTTCTCTATTAGAGAATCGGCTACCTCTTTATTGCCCAATGAGTTTTCAAGATATGCATATTGTGAGAGTAGACATCCAGATAATTCCTCTTCATTGATACTTTGTGATAACTCATATGCTTTCTTATAACAGATTAATGCGCTATCTTCATGATTCATGTTAATGTAAGTGTGAGCTATCTCTTTCAATCCATCAATTATAAACAATGTGTCGTTTAGCGCATAGGATAAATCCAATGATTTTTTATTAGCGTTAAGCGCATATTCAAAAAGACCTTGTCTATAATATAAATCACCGATTTGGGTATATATGTACGTTCTTAATCTGTCATTATCGTTTGAAATGAGGGAGTTGACTGCTTTCTGGTAGTAGTCGAGGGCGCGGGGAGCGTCGCCGAGGTCGCTGTAGACTCGTCCGGCGTAATATAGGGCAAGCGGTGTGAGATCGGGGTCGGAGTGGCCGGTGAAGTACTCGACCACGGGGGCTATCATCGAGTCGTTGCGGTGCTCGATGTAGGCCTTGTCGCGTGACTTTATAAGCATCAGGTCGTAACGCATCCGCGTTGCCTTGTCGGCTTGATTGATGGCGGGTGACAGTGAGTCGAGGAGCGCGATTGCGCTGTCGGGGCAGGTGTCGGCGAGCCGTCCGGCGCGGTCGATGTCGTCGCGCAGACGCGAGTTGTCGGCACACCCGGCGACGACGGCGATGCACACGACGGTGATGAATATGTGTAACAAATGCTTCATAGCTTCCGCGAATATACGAATAATCCGCGAAATTCACCCAATAAAAGTGGCGGGCGGAGGGGATTTGCGGACGCGGGTATGCGCTTGTGCGTGAGGTTATGGTGGCGGGGTTAGGCTCCGCAGGAGCCGTCGCGGAGGAGCTCTTCTCCTCGGTAGGGTTCAATGTGGGTGGTTATTATGGTGGAATCGTTGCCGAAATCGTTTTTGAGCTTGTTTTCAACTTCAGTTGCTATTGAGTGGCCTTGTTCCACTGTTATATCGGGGTTTACTTTAAGATGCACTTCGATTATGATTTTGGATCCGTTGCGACGGGTGCGTAGATGGTGATAGGTTCTTACGCCTTCCGATTCGGCGATTATGTGTCGTATCTGGTCTTCCATCTTTTCGGGCAAAGACACTTCAAGCAGTTCGTTTATTGCCGGAATTGCCATTTTTATGCCTACGATTATTATGAATACGGCCACAATCATTGCCGCAATAGGATCGAGTATTCGTCCGTTCTCGCCAAGAAACATCGCTCCTGCCACTCCGACAAGGGTAGCTACTGAAGAAAATGCATCGGACCTGTGATGCCAGGCGTTTGCAATGACGGCCCCTGACTGGATTCTTACTCCTACGCGTCGAGTGTAGCGAAACAACCACTCCTTTACCACTATCGAGGCGAAGCATATAGCGAGAGCAATCCATCCCGGCCTTGCGAGCTCTTGGCCTCGCAGGGCGAGTATCACATGCTTTATCCCGTCGATGAATATGCCTATACCTACTATAATCAAGGCGACAGCAATGAGCATCGTAGCGAATGTTTCGTATTTGCCGTGTCCGTATTGATAGCGTGCGTTGGGTCGTCGACGCGCAATGCCTACCATTACCAAAACTATCACATCGGTGATGAAGTCGGAAAACGAGTGAATACCGTCGGCCACAAGTGCTCCCGACCGCCCCACGATGCCTGCGATGACTTTGGCCGTGCCAAGCGCGGCGTTGCACCAAAATCCCACCCATGTTACATGGCGGGCTTCCTTCACGGCTTCTTCGGGCGTTACGGAAGGGTGTTTTATTGAATCTGAATTATCCATAATGACGCAAATATAGACATTACTTATTAAAAATGGAATAATCGGTTGCTTTTTCATCGAATATTCTCGCTATATTTGTCAATTGTTGATAAATAATGCATTTTCAATGGAAAATAGTGAGAAAATATTGCCCGACTGGGCCAAGGCGATGAATTGCGCGGTGACGGTGTGTGATGCCGATTGCAATATAATATACATGAACGATAAGGCTCGTGCCACATTTGCGGCGCATGGCGACTTGATAGGCCGCAATCTGCTGGAATGTCACAATGAGCGTTCGGTTGCCATAATAAAGGAGCTGCTGGCAACTGGAGGTGTCAATTGCTATACGATCGACAAGAAGGGCGTAAGGAAGATGATATATCAAACGGCATGGCGCGATAACGGCTCAGTCGCCGGCCTTGTTGAAATATCGATGGAGATACCTGAGAAGATGCCCCACTACATAAGGTGAATGTCGACGGATTGTCCTGGCTTCAAGCGTAGTTTCCTGGTAGTTCCGTTATAGTGCAGCTTTGTCGAGCCGCCGGAACGTGAAGTGACTGTGGCCGACTTTACTTTGCCGTCCTTCCACGCGAAGTCGACCGTGAATCCGCCACGGGCGCACAATCCTTTTACTTCACCCTCGCTCCAGTCGTCGGGTATTGCCGGAAGCAATGTTATGCTCTCGGGTGTTGACTGGATCAGCATCTCGGCCACACCGGCGCTGCCTCCGAAGTTGCCGTCGATCTGGAACGGAGAGTGAGCGTCGAGCAGATTGGGGTAGGTGCCGCCTCCACGGCGCGCGTCCTTGCCCCGATAGTTGTCGGGCGATATGTAGTTAAGGAGTTTGCGGTAAATGTGATAGGCGTTTTTGCTGTCGCGGAGCCTTGCGTAGAGGTTGACACGCCAACCGGTGCTCCATCCGGTTGTTTCATCACCTTTTATTTCAAGTGTACGAGCTGCAGCCGCAGCCAGTTCGGGAGTGTCGTCGACCGACAGGTGATGACCGGGATATAGCCCGAACAGATGGGACTGATGACGGTGTCGCGGATCCTGGTCGGGCCAGTCGTTATACCATTCCTGAAGGTTGCCGTTGTGTCCTATCTTGTAGGGCTGAAGGCGCGAAAGGGTGGCCGACAGTTGCGATGCGAATTTCTTGTCGATGCCAAGCTCGCGTGTTGCTGCCAATGCGTCGAGCAGGCACTCGCGGGTCATTGCAATGTCGGAAGTGTTGCCGCAGGATGTAGCTCCGGCATATCCGTCGGGTGTCATGAACTTGTTTTCGGGAGAGGTTCCGGGCGAAGTCATCAGCTTGCCCTCCTTTTCAATAAGCCACTCCATGCAGAATTCAGCGGCACCTTTGAGCAGCGGATAGTTACGCATGAGAAACTCCTTGTCCTTGGTGAACTGGTAGCGCTCCCAGATGTGTGTTGCCACCCATGCGCCGCCCATGTTCCATGAAGCCCATGACGGGTCGCCGCCGTTTAGTCCCACGGGGCAGGTCATGGCCCAGATGTCGGTGTTGTGTCCAAGACACCACCCCCTATTCACTCCGTAGTAGTTGCTTGCGGTTGTCTTGCCGGTTTTGCTGAGATTTTCAATGAATCCTAACAAGGGGTCGTGCATTTCGCTCAGATTGGTGACTTCGGCACCCCAGTAGTTTTCCTGTAGATTGATGTTGCTTGTGTAGTTGCTGCTCCACGGAGGAAGCAGCTTCTCGTTCCACAGCCCTTGCAGATTGGCCGGCACGCCGGGTGTGCGAGAACATGATATGAGCAGATAACGGCCAAACTGGAAATAGAGCGCTTCGAGTTCGGGATTGCGCTCGTTGAGTTGGGTGTATCGGCGAAGCTGAACATCGGTGGGGAGTGCGGCAATCTGTGGATCGGTGGCTCCAAGGTCGAGGTTCACGCGGTCGAAGAAATGGCGATAGTCGGCAATGTGAGCCGAGCGCATATCCTCGTAACTCTTTTTTGACGCGAGCTCCATGCGTCGATTGGCAATCGCTTTGTAGTCGCGACCTTCCTTGACCGGGTCTTTGTCGAAGCCGTTGAAGCTTGTAGCATCGGTAATCAGTATCGTGACTTCGCGAGGCCCGTCGATTTTGATGTCGCCGGTAGGATAGGCGGTCACGCCTTTGCCGTCGGGCGTTATGGCTTTTATGACGGTGAGGAAGTGTATGCCTCGGGCCGGGTCATAGAGATGCTTGTCGGAGTCCTTAAGCCCGTCGTAATAGTTGGGATAGGATTGGTAGGCGGCATATCCTTCAGCTTCTATGGCATTTCCGTGTGCCCGAGTTGAATGGGGCAGCAGGGAGTCAAAATAGAGGCGCGCCTTTATGCCGTCGGGATTATCGGTGGTAATCTTTAGGGCTATCACCGAGTCGGGGGCCGATGCCAGGTATTCGGTGCTGAAACTGTAGCCGTCGCGTGTGTATCGGGTAGCGGCGACCGCTTCTTTAAGGTCGAGAGTACGCTTATAGCCCGAGATGCCCTTCGTGTTGTCGTATTGAATCAGCAATCGGCCGAGTGGCTGATAGTTTTGGCTGTAGTGTCCCTGAATCTTGCGGTTGGCCATGTCGGCTTCGCGATATTTTGCGCTGTCGAGCAGAGAGCGTATTTCGGGCAACGCTTTATAGGCGTCGGGCGTTGTAACGCCGTTTTCAGGTTCACCGCTCCACAGGGTTATGTCGTTGAGGGATATTTGGTCGGATGATGTGCCTCCGTATATCGTAGCTCCCAATGTCCCGTTGCCTATGACAAGTGCTTCCTCAAAAAATTCGGCCGGTTTGTCGTAGTGCAGGGTGAGGTTGCGGGAGAGTGCCGATGCTGTAGAGAGGAGGACGGCGATGATTAGAAGTGTGATGTGACGGTTGTGATTCATGACAATGACTATATATCCAATTTCAATTTTGAAGTTATAAGCTCCAAAGCCTGTTTATATGCGTTTTCGGGATTCAGTTTTATCAGGTCGGGGTCGCGTTGCAGCCATGTGAGTTGTTTCTTTGCGTATACCCTCGTGTTCTTGGCGATGCGTGGCACTGCAACATCAAGGGTCATCGTGCCGTCGAAAAATGCAAACAACTCTTTGTAGCCTACTGTGTTAAGCGAGTTAAGGTGCTTCAGGTGATATACGCTCCGAGCCTCTTCGATGAGCCCCTCCGCGATCATGTTGTCGACGCGACGGTTTATGCGGTCAAAGAGCGTAGGACGGTCGTAATCGATCATCATCTTGATGATGCTGAACGGCCGCTGCTTGGCTTCGCCTGTGCGAAGGGAGGAGTAAGGGACACCTGCTTCAAGGCAAATTTCCACGGCATGAACGAGTCGGCGATGGTTGGCCGGGTCGGCTGTGCGCAGATATTCGGGGTCGAGGTTGCGTAATGTGGCTCTAACTCCTTCTATTCCTTGGCTTTCGTAGAGTTGCATTGCATGGCGGCGGATGTCGTCGCTTATGGTGGGCAGTTGGTCGATGCCGCGTGTCACGGCATCGATATACATCATCGAGCCTCCGCACATTATGGCGATGTTGTCGTCATTCCACACCTTCGGTAGGAGCTCCATCACATCGCTTTCGTAACGCGCCGCGCTGTAGTAGTCGTCAAGGGCGAGGGTGCCTATGAAGTGGTGGCGTGCCGCAGCAAGCTGCTCGGGTGTAGGAGCTGCGGTGCCTATGGGAATATCGCGATAAAGCTGGCGCGAATCGGCTGAAATGATGTCGCATTTCAGGGTTTGCGCCAGCTTTATGGATAAATCGGTTTTACCGGAGCCTGTAGGTCCGGTGATGATTATAAGGGTAGGGCGGGTGTCGGTTGACACGTGCATTAGCTTATCGCTGAGCTACAAGACGAGCTATTTCAACAATGACATCGGTGGCCTTCTCCATCGATTTGACGGGTATGTATTCATAGCGTCCGTGGAAGTTCAGGCCGCCAGCGAATATGTTGGGGCAGGGCAGACCCTTGAACGACAGCTGGGCTCCGTCGGTGCCTCCGCGTATGGGCACAACGTGGGGCGTTACATCAACATTGCGCATGGCCTCTTCGGCGATGTCGATGATAAATTTCACCGACTCGATTTTTTCGCGCATGTTGTAGTACTGGTCCTTGATTTCGATTGCGGTGCTGTTGGGGAACTCGTTGTTTACCTTTCTCACGAGGTGCTCAAGCTCCTTTTTGCGGCGTTCAAAGCGGTCGCGGTCGTGGTCGCGGATGATGTAGGTAATCGTAGTCTGCTCCACGTTGCCTTCGATTGATGTAAGGTGATAGAATCCTTCGTAGCCTTCAGTGTGCTCGGGAGTTTCCCAGCGAGGCAGCATGGCCATGAACTGGTTGGCGATGCGGATTGAGTTTATCATCTTGTGCTTGGCATATCCGGGATGCACGTTGCGGCCTGTGAACGTTATCTTGGCCTGTGCGGCATTGAAGTTCTCATATTCAAGTTCGCCGATTTCTCCGCCGTCCATGGTGTAGGCCCATTTGGCGCCAAACTGCTCGACATCGAATTTGTGGGCGCCTTGTCCTATCTCTTCATCGGGATTGAAGGCAATCCTTATCTTTCCGTGTTTTATTTCGGGATGCTTTATGAGGTAATCGACCGCAGTTATGATTTCGGCGATGCCCGCTTTGTCATCAGCTCCGAGCAGCGTGTTGCCGTCGGTCACGATGAGGTCCTGACCAACGTAATGGTCGAGCTCGGGAAATTCGCGCGGTGACAACACGATGTTTTTCTCTTCGTTAAGAACTATGTTGCCGCCCTTGTATTGCGTGACAATGCGGGGTGTCACATGATGTCCCGACATGTCGGGCGATGTGTCAAGGTGTGCGATGAAACCTATTGTGGGAATGGGCTTGTCGGTGTTGGCCGGAAGGGATGCCATAAGGTATCCGTTTTCGTCCAGTGATATCTCCTTGAGTCCCATTGCCTGAAGTTCCTTCTCAAGATGTTGGGCGAATATCATCTGCCCCGGAGTCGAGGGCCAAAGGTTGGTAAGTTCGTCACTTTGAGTGTCAAACTTTACGTATTGCAAAAATCGGTCAACTACATTCATGGATTACAATGTATTATTTAGGTATATAATGACTACAAAGTTAAAAGAAATAACGCAATAAAAAAGTATTTTGGCATAAAACATCTGCCGGCGGTCGCAATTTTTCGCTTTTGGATTTGTTTATTAGTGAAAAATCATATTAGTTTGCATAAATAATCTATTCATCTTTATTTAACTTAAATATTCTATATGGAAAGAATCTACAAAAGTCTTATTGAATTGATAGGTAACACTCCTTTGCTTGAGGTGAGCAACATCGAGCGCGAGGAGGCGTTGAAGGCGCGTCTGCTCGTTAAGGTGGAGTCGTTCAATCCCGGCGGCAGCGTTAAGGACCGCGCCGCTTACTACATGATCGAGGATGCCGAGAAGAGGGGAGTGCTGACTCCCGGGGCGTTGATTATAGAGCCTACAAGCGGAAATACCGGAATAGGACTTGCCTGGGTTGCTTCGCTGAAGGGATACAAGCTGGTGCTGACGATGCCCGACACGATGAGCGTCGAGCGACGCAACCTGCTCAAGGCATTGGGCGCGTCCATCGTGTTGACTCCCGGAGCCGAGGGCATGTCGGGTGCAATACGTAAGGCGATGGAGCTGAAGAATGAGAATCCCGGTTCGGTTATATTGCAACAGTTTGACAATAAGGCCAATCCTGCTTCTCACGAGAATACTACCGCCGAGGAGATTTGGCGTGACACCGATGGCAAGGTGGATGTGTTTGTTTCTGCCGTAGGTACGGGTGGAACCGTAAGCGGAACCGGACGAGGTCTTAAAAAGCATAACCGTGACATCGAGGTGGTGGCCGTCGAGCCTGAGGGTTCGCCTGTGCTTGAGGGCGGTAAGCCGGGGCCGCATAAGATTCAAGGAATCGGAGCCGGATTCATCCCCGAGAATTATGATGCCGAAGTGGTTGACCGCGTAATGGCGGTGTCGGATGACGATGCGATACGCGGCTCGCGCATTTTGGCGCAGCGTGAGGGATTGTTGGTGGGCATCTCGTCAGGTGCCGCTTTCAGTGCCGCGCTTAAGCTTACTAAAAAGCCCGAATACAGCGGAAAAACGATTGTTGTGTTGCTGCCCGATACTGGTGAGCGTTATTTGTCGACCGTACTTTATGCATTTGATTCATATCCACTTTAATGAATATATGGTTAATTTGTGTTAATGAGGCGAATATTTTATGTATATGATATGTTATCTATAATAGAAAATGCATATCTTTGCAACAGTTTTTCATGGTATTAGATTTAAGGTAAAAAGATTATTCGTCGTGATGACGGGTAATTTTTTTTATGCCTTTACGGAAGCCCTGACTGTTCACGCGTGGCAAAAACAAAATAAATTTTGCTTTTTGCTCTCAGCTTATTTGTATCTTTGTGGGCAAAACATTGAATCCAGATGACGACTTATAAGCCATTGCGCAAGATAGAGCTTCTTGCACCGGCCCGTAATTCCGATATAGCTATTGAGGCGATAAAGCATGGAGCCGATGCGGTGTACATTGGCGCCGATGCATTCGGGGCTCGTGCGGCTGCCGGCAATTCGGTTGAGGATATAGCTAAAGTGGTCGACTTTGCCCACTCTTTCCTTGCCAAGGTCTACGTGACGGTCAACACTATTATATATAATGATGAGCTTCATCGCGTGGAGAACCTTATCAAGGATCTATATCGTATAGGTGTTGATGCCGTGATTGTGCAGGACATGGCCGTGCTGAGGCTCGATTTACCCCCGATTGCTTTGCATGCCAGTACGCAGTGCGACACCCGCACTCCTGAAAAGGCCCGGTTCCTGCAGGATGTGGGATTTTCCCAGATTGTGCTGCCTCGCGAGATGTCGCTCGATGAAATACGTGCGGTTCATGAGGCTGTCGATGTGCCGTTGGAGTCGTTTGTGCACGGGGCTCTTTGTGTGAGCTACAGCGGCGACTGTCAGGCGAGCTATTCGCTTAAAGGACGCAGCGCCAACAGGGGAGAGTGCGCCCAGATATGTCGTTTGCCTTTTGACCTGTATGACGGAGCCGGAAATTGTCGTCGCCGAGGACAGCATCTGCTTTCGCTGCGTGACCTTAATCTGAGCGACCGAATCGAGAGTATGCTTGATGCGGGCGTTTCATCGTTCAAGATAGAGGGTAGGCTGAAGGATGCGTCCTACGTGAAAAATGTAGTGGCCCATTATCATAGAAAGCTTAACGAGGTGATTGCCTCATCGGGCGGGAAATATGTCAGAAGTTCCGTTGGCGAGGTGCGTCACTCTTTTGCCCCTCAGCTTGACAAGAGCTTTAACCGAGGATTCACGCGTTACTTCATCGACGGAGCCGATTCCCGGCTGTCGATTGCATCAATATATACGCCTAAGTCACAGGGAGAGCGTGTTGGTGTTGTCAAGGCGGTTAAACCCGGATGTCTGATTGCATCGCTTGACTGCGTGTTGAGCAATGGTGACGGACTGGGGTATTTTGACTCGCGCAACTGCTTTGTGGGGTTCCGTCTTAACCGGGCCGAGGGCGATAGGTTGTTTCCGGCATCGAAAGTGGATGTCGCACCCGGCACAGTGCTGTATCGCAACAGCAACAAGGCATTTGACGATATGCTTTCCCGTGACAGTGCCACACGCAGTATCGGGGTGGCGATGGCGTTGAACCCCTCGTCACGCGGCATAGTGCTGAAGGTGGACGACGAGAGGGGCAACGGTGTCGCTGTGACGCTCGACATGGATGAGATGCAGCCCGCCAATACTCCCCAGGATGCGGCGCGTCGCAATGCCCTCGGAAAGTTGGGCGGTACTATATATGTATTGAAAGAGCTTGACGACTCGCTCGGCAATCTGTTTGTCCCTGTGTCAAAATTGGCCGAGCTGCGCCGTCGTGCGGTTTCGATGCTCGATTCGGCCAATCGAATTCGATACGTGGCCGATCGAAGGCGCGATGAGATTCCTGATGCGAAGTTCCCCGGCAACGGAGTGCTCTCCTATCATGATAATGTGGCCAACGACAAGGCGCGTGACTTCTATGAGCAGCACGGTGCAAAGTTGGGCGAGCAGGCGTTGGAGGTGGGTAAGTCAAAGCCCGGTCATCGCGTTGTCATGACTACGCGTTATTGTCTGCGCAGGGAACTCGGATGCTGCCTGCGTGACAACGGTGAGGCGCGAATGCCTTCTCCGTTGACGCTGCGTAACGGCGGCTCCTGCCTTGAGTTGGAATTTGATTGTCGCCAATGTATAATGAGGGTGATAAATGTTGGTGTGAATAAGAAATTTTCTTAATTTTGCATCAATCCAAATAATAAACCATGTAGACATTAACTTATACAATTTTATAATATACCTATCACAGTCATGAAGAAGGATATGATTTTGGTTACGGGTGGAACCGGATACATTGGTTCGCACACCGTGGTTGAGCTCCAGAAAGCGGGCTATCCTGTAGTTATAGTGGATAATCTGTCAAACTCCAACAAGGAGGTCCTTGACGGGATTGAGCGTATTACCGGCATCCGCCCTGAGTTTGTTGAGGCTGATTGTACCGATATGGTCGCTCTCACAGCTCTGTTTGACAAATATCCCGGAATCAAGGGGATAATCAATTTTGCTGCAAGCAAGGCCGTGGGCGAATCCATGCAGAAGCCTATTCTCTACTATCGCAACAATCTTAACACGCTCATGAATCTGCTCGACCTCATGGGTGAGCGTGGCGTAAAGGGCATCGTATTCTCTTCGTCATGTACAGTGTACGGCGAGCCTGATGTTAATCCCGTGACCGAAGCCGCTCCCATCAAGAAGGCCACTTCGCCTTACGGCAACACAAAGCAGATTTCGGAGGAGATTATAACCGATGTAATCAACGCCGGAGCTCCTTTCAAGAGCATCATTCTTCGTTACTTCAATCCGGTTGGAGCTCATCCGAGCGCCGAAATCGGCGAATTGCCTAACGGAGTTCCCCAGAATCTCATCCCTTATTTGACTCAGACCGCCATTGGCGTGCGCAAGGAGCTTAGCGTATTCGGCAATGACTATAATACGCGCGACGGTTATTGCATCCGTGACTTCATCGATGTTGTAGACCTTGCGCGTGCTCATGTCATCGCTGTAGAGCGTATGCTTGAGGACAAGAGCCCTGAAAAGATTGAGATATTCAACCTCGGAACCGGCAACGGTCTGTCGGTTATGGAGCTTATCAATGCTTTTGAGAGTGCTACGGGCGTAAAGGTTCCTTATAAGATTGCTCCCCGTCGTGCCGGTGACATTGAGCAGGTGTGGGCTAATCCCGCCTATGCAAATGAAGTTCTTGGCTGGAAAGCTGAAACTCCGATTGAGGACACGATGCGTTCGGCATGGGCTTGGCAGCTTCGCCTTCGTGAGCGCGGAGTCATGTAATAGTACTTTATATACCGTTTTTTTTAAGGTCGTTGTCGTTGGATGGCGACCTTGATTTTTTTTTTGTGTTCTGCAGGTGTTGATTCCCAGGCGATTGCGGATTTGTTTGGGATTTTGATTGAAAAAAGTGGCGAAAAAATTTGGCGGTTACGGACAAAGGGTGTAACTTTGCACTCGCTTTTGAGAAAGCGGTCATCCGGCGGAGGCCGGGACGCTCCGGAAGGGCGGCAACAAAATTTTGAACAAAAAGTTTGCGGGAATGAAAAAAACGTTGTAACTTTGCAACGCTTTTCCCGGAAAGCCCGAGAGAGCGAGGACATTGAAATTATTACAATAGACAAGAAGTAGTACAAGAGAAGGGTCATGTTAAACATGATTGCCACTCTGTCAATTCTGCGATAGCACAACACTCCGGCCAGGGGGTCGAGATGGAAGCGTTTCCGTCAAGACACAGAGAAAAATAAGAAAAAAGATACAAACAACGAAGAGTTTGATCCTGGCTCAG
>ERZ778516.2161-NODE-2161-length-13604-cov-3.867001_pt1 | contig 13604 bp, 12 predicted proteins | sample MGYA00510342_ERZ778516 | MGnify/ENA primary metagenome ERZ778516 (study PRJEB29527, sample SAMN07138961) | mouse gut metagenome | material: feces | host: mouse | place: China:Nanjing | collected 2016-01-25 ...
GTATAGTAAATCCGATCATAACGGATTCAACCGTTTTGACATGGCACCTACAGAGAACAACAAAAGTGTCATTGTCTCGGATATGCTTATGCGCTTTGCATCATATCATTTGGGGTTATCTGAGTCAGAACCTCAAACAAGTCCGTCGAACCTACCTTTAACAAGCTGTCACTCAAGCTCCGAAAGTTCGAGCCAACGCAGTTCCTTTTCGTCAAGAATATCCTTGACCGAACTGTAACGAGCAGCCTTTTCGGCTATATCAGGTATATTCTCACCGGAGTTGAACATGGCTTCAAGATCATTCTTCTCCTGAGTGAGAGCATCTATCTCGGCAGTAAGAGCCTCATACTCCTTACGTTCCTTGAATGACATCCGGCGCGGACGCTGCTTGGCATCACGGTTTGACGAAGACGCGGCGGACTGTTGCGACTTTGCTGTCTCCTGAGCCTGTGCTGCCTTAAGTTCTTTCAGATAATTCCGATAATCGGTATAGTTGCCGGGGAAATCCTTTATCACACCGTTCCCTTCCATTACAAAGAGATGGTCTACAATAGAATCAAGGAAGAACCTGTCATGGGATATGACTATCACACACCCCTTGAAATTACGCAGATACTCCTCAAGTATCCCGAGAGTCATTATGTCAAGGTCATTGGTCGGCTCATCAAGTATGAGGAAATTGGGCTGAGTGATAAGCACTGCCGCAAGATTGAGCCTACGCATCTCCCCTCCGCTGAGAGTGGAAATATATTTCTGCTGGTCAGCGGGAGAAAACAGGAACCTGTTGAGAAACTGCATAGGGGTATAATGTGACGTGCCATTGACCACGACATCCTCTGTGATATCGGTTATCGCATCTATCACACGCTTCCCCGCCGGAAGATTCAACCCATCCTGCGAATAATATCCGAAGCGCACAGTCTCACCCACGTTCCACTCTCCGGCATCCTGACTTACAATGCCCTGGAGCATCTTGATGAATGTGGATTTACCCACTCCGTTCTCACCTACGATACCTACCTTCTCATAACGGGCAAAAGTGTAAGTGAAATCATCGAGTATCACTTTTTCGCCAAAACGTTTCGACACACCCTTCGCCTCAAATATCTTTGATCCTATATAGGATGACTTCACCTCGGACGGATCGATGTTACGCTCATCGTAGCGCACCGAGGCACGCTCATTGAGGTCATAGAATGCATTGATGCGGAAACGAGCCTTGCCTGCCCGGGCCTGAGGCTGACGCCTCATCCATTCCTGCTCTCTGCGCAGAGTGTTCTTCACCTTGGCAAGCTCGCCGGTGAGTGCCTCCAGGCGTTCCTCACGGCGACGCAGATAATAATCAAAGTTGCCATCATAGGTGAATATCTGCTTCATGTCGATCTCTATGATCTTATTGCACACCCGATCAAGAAAATAACGGTCGTGGGTGACCATAAGAAGTGTGATCCTCTGACGTGAGAGATAGTTCTCAAGCCATTCCACAGTCGAGATGTCAAGATGGTTGGTCGGCTCATCGAGAATGAGAAGATCAGGAGCACCGAGAAGCACCCGGGCAAGGGCAGCACGCTTAATCTGACCTCCCGACAGATGATCGACAATCAATTCGGCATCATCAATGCCAAGCTGCGATAACATCTGCCTCACGCGGTCCTCACGGTTCCACTCCTCATGATCATTCTCATGAATGGCAGGCAGGAGATTGCTCATCAGAGTGGTTCCTGGCTCAAATATAGGAGACTGGTCAAGGAAACCTACACGCAAGTCGTTGCGAAATGTGATTGCCCCGCTGTCAGGAGACTCATGACCCGACAAAAGGCGCAGAAGTGTCGACTTCCCGGTACCGTTCTTGGCAATCACTCCTATCTTATCCCCTTCGTTCACACCAAAGGTGATAGAATCGAAGAGCATACGGTCACCATAGCTCTTGGTCAGATCTTCGACTTGCAGATAAGGTTTCATTGAATTGTTTTGATAGGAATTTTAATGATTATTTATCCAGACAGGCATCCAGAGCCTTGATTATAGCCTCACGGTCCATATTGCGGCCTATGAACACGAGTTTTACCATACGGTCACCGTACTCCTCATCCCAGTCCTTTAGTATATTGGGGTCCTGGACTACCAGTTCCCTGAACTCTTCCTCGGGAGCTGTCGCAAACCATAGGCCTGCCTCTTTCAGTGATTTCTGCTTTCCTGCCGATTCAAAGAGATACGACATATCGGTATTGCATGAGAAATAGCATACCCCCTTACAACGTATCACATCCCTGGGCCATTGTGCAGCCACAAAATGATCAAACCGGTTAAGGTCCAGGGCCGGACGACGATAATATACGAATGTCCCTATGCCATACTCCTCAGCCTCACCCTCTCCATGATGGTGGTGGTGGCAATGACCGCATGAACACCCCTCAGGATGTCCGTCGTGTTCATGGCTATGATTTCCGTGTTCATCATGATCATGATGGTGGTGATTATGGTGGTGATGGCTATGCTCTCGCTCCTCCTCTTCTATCTCATGGTTGTCACGTTCGATATGCTGCACCCAGGCAGCAGAAGTAGCCACATCATCGAAACTGAACATACCAGTGTTGATGATACGTGCAATATCCACATCAGCATAATCACATTCTATGATCTCAGCCGTTGGCTGCAGAGCCCGCACAATAGCTCGGATATGAGACAGTTCCTCGGCTGTGACTTCCGACACCTTGTTGAGCAGGATGATGTTACAGAACTCTATCTGCTGAATTATAAGATTCTCTATATCCTCCTCTTCAAGATTATCCTTTTTCAAGGAGTCACCGCAACCAAACTCATCTTTAAGCCTCAAGGCATCCACAACAGTCACTATACAATCGAGCTTAGGAGTACCGAACACAGTGGCCTGGGCTCCGAGCTGGGATATAGAGCAGATAGTCTGGGCTATAGGTGCGGGTTCGCATATACCGCTCGCCTCGATTACAATGTAATCGAAACGGTTCATAGCCATAATATCCTCTATCTGCTTGATGAGATCCATTTTGAGAGTACAGCATATGCAACCGTTCGAAAGAGCCACAAGGCTGTCATCCTTGCTGTCAACCACTCCGCCTCTCTCTATGAGGCTGGCATCAATGTTTACCTCTCCTATATCATTGACTATCACAGCAAACTTTATGCCGCGCTCATTTGAAAGTATATGATTAACAAGTGTAGTCTTACCGCTACCGAGATATCCGGTGAGAAGCAGTATGGAAGTTGTCTTTTTCATCACATTCAATATATTATCAAATCCGTATGTATTCAGGATTTATTATATGATCACCATTCAATCCTCACCGCCACACCGTCCATCTCCGCAGGGATAGGCGGATTGAGCTTGGTGAGTCTTATCATGCCACCCTCTATATCCGGGAAACGATCAGTCAAGGCACTGTGAAGACGCCACACCACATGCTCAAGCAACTGTGACGGATAGGCCATCACTTCGCGCGCCACCTCAACGACCTCAGCATAATTGAGCGTACCATCAAGGTCATCATTCATCATCCCTTTCTCTATAGGATACACGAGATGGACTGACAGTTCAAACGTATTGCCGTTCACACGCTCCTCTTCGTACACACCGTGGCGTGCAAAAAGTCGCAGACCGTTAACCTCTATGGTCCCTTTCATCACTTATGCTTTTAAGAATCAACCCCACGTGAGATTAGAACCTCGCCTGAACCTGCCCCTCATCCAATAATACAGTGTATACACAGGATGATATGTCATAAACCATGGGAATGTGAGCATTATAGAGCGGGAACCGAGCGAACGCGACACCTTGCGCCAAGCAGCCATAAGCACAATCCATACCGAAAGCATTATGACTCCAGCCACTATCATAGGCACAAATGATGGAAGCCCTACAACTCCCAAGGCAACGGCAGAGCCCAAAAGCGCCCACCATGCCCAGGAACAGGTACTGAAAAACATACGCGCATGGCCACACAGACGTGATGCGGTATAGTCGCGACGTATCTTCTCTGTCCGGTGAATTGACTGAGGGGAATTCTGCACAACCAGGAGCATCGAATCATCCGACAGCTCCACCGCCGTGTTTCCTTTGCGAGCTACCTCACTCACGAACACATCGTCATCACCATACTTGAGGTCAAGCGACCTGGAGAAGCCTTTGTTTCGGAAAAACATCTCGCGACGATAGGCAATATTACACCCGTCGCCACGGTAAGGCCTTCCTGCTATCGCCCACGAAAGCCATTCGACATCACTCCTCACACGGTCAAATGAATGAAGACGCTTCCAAGGCTCATCGACACCGTCGCTCACAGCCGGAATCGCGTATCCAAGCACTATATCGGTCGACGGACTGAAATGGCTTGCCATACGCTTAAGCCACTGTCCGGATGGAATCTGACAATTCCCTGTAGTATGGACCAGCACATTATATTTCGCAGCCTTGATGCCGAGGGTGACAGCAAGCTTCTTGCGCGACAACGAACGTGACTCCTGAGGAGTAAAAGTCATATACAGGTTATAATATCTCTGCTCCAGTCTGGCTATCACATCCTTAGTGGAACTGATGGCACCATCGTTAACCACAATCACCTCGAACGGCGCGGGATAATCCTGTTCAAGTATCTGAGGAAGCAGTATCTCAAGATTGGAAGCATCATCCTCGGAATACACAATTACTGAAACAGGCGGATAACCGGCGGCATCAGTAGTGCTGCCACTGTCAGCATAATTCAGGCTGCGCTCATTGTCAGCGGCAACCTGACGACTCACTGACGACACATAATGACGGAATCCGAATAGCAGATACAATGCCGATATGACCAGCACCGATAGCAGTGTAATTATAATAGGTGTAAGGTATATTTCAAACATCTGGAAACAATGGATAAAATCAAATGCAAATTTACAAAGAATTCTTCAATGAACCGCGAATTTTTCTGACAATAACAATGCAGGGCCGGTCATCACGACCAGCCCTGCACTCTTTGTAATCTATTATTTAACCTTTTCTTTAATTTATCACATTATCAATCAATCATTTATTAAAGTAGGTATATAGCCATATTTATTATTCACCAACGAGATCGAGAGCATAGAGTCCTCGCTTGCCGGTAGGATATACACCGCGCAGTATCATGATGCGGTCGTTTACTTCAGCCTTCATCAGTGCGTGATATATCTTCTCGACATCAGCCGGCGAAGCCACACGCATTTCATTGATGGAGGTGATGATGAAGCCCTGACGGACACCTGCCTCGCGCACGATACCTGCTTTCAGGTCAACCACCTGCACGCCGCCCGAGATGCCGAGCTGCTTGAGGGTTGAAGCATCCACCTTCTTGAATGCACAGCCGAGATCGGTGAAGTCGTTAGCTTTGGTCACATTTGTGGTACCCTGCAGGTTGAGGAGTGTCACAACGACAGTCTTTTTAGAATTGTCGCGTATAAGTTCCACATTTATCTTATCACCGGGACGATGTTTCACCACCTGTTCCTGAAGCTGAGCGACATTGTCGGTGGGCACACCGTTAATAGCGATGATCACATCACCTGCCTCTATGCCACCTTCCCTGGCTGATGAACGGCCTTCGCTGAAGGACTGCACATACACACCCTTGGTCACCGACTTGATACCCTTGTCCTTGGCAAGATCACCAGTCAGATTCTGAATGACTATACCAAGAATTGCACGCTGCACTGCACCATACTGACGGAGATCGCTCACGACCTTCTTTACAATAGATGTCGGCACTGCAAAAGAATACCCTGCATAATTACCGGTCTGGCTATAGATAGCGGTATTTATACCGATAAGGTCGCCATTGAGATTGACCAAGGCACCGCCTGAATTACCGGGATTTACTGCGGCATCTGTCTGTATATACGATTCAATGCCCATAGGTTTCGAGCCTGTAGACCCTCCGATGCTACGCCCTTTTGCCGATACAATGCCGGCTGTGACTGTAGATGTGAAGCCGAATGGATTGCCAACTGCAAGCACCCATTCACCCACTTTAAGGGTCTCGCTGTCCCCCATAGGGATTATAGGGAGATTCTCGGCATCGATCTTTATGAGAGCGATATCGGTGGTGGGGTCCGAGCCGATGACGGTAGCGTCAAACGAACGGTTGTCGTTAAGTGTAACCTGTAATCTTTCGGCCTCATCGATCACATGATTGTTGGTCACGATGTATCCGTCGGCACTTATAATGACACCTGAACCGAGTCCACTGGGCTCCATATCCTGGTCTGGCTCCTGCTGTGGTTGCTGAGGCTGCTGTCGACGGTTCCCTCGCGGTGATCCGAAGAAGTACTCGAACGGATCTATAAAGAAACCTCCTCCATATCCCTGCGAACGCTGACGGGGAGTGATATAACTTTTGATTGAGACAACTCCGTTGATGGAGCTTTCTGCTGCCTGGGTGAAATCAGTTGTTGTAGCAGGAGAGAGACCCACTGTATAGAATCCACCCTGATTGCCGTTAACACCGGCATCAGCAGTAGCCACAGAGAAATCGTCACGAGATGAGAAAGCCTCCTTCATCACTCCGGCAGTAAGAGCCGAACTCAGGATTGCGGTACCTGCCGCAAGGAGGATAATCTTGCCTGATAATTTCATATTATTCTTATGATAGTGGTTGGTAAATATTTCAATTGCTTTACACCCTTAAGACGGCAAAACGCGTGCAAAGTTACATCACATGACATGACTTTAAACAATTTTAATAGCTCCATCCCCAATTTAAGGAATATTTACGACATCATCCGGCCAACACTTATAACAATCCAAAAATAATGCTGTATCTTTGCATTATTATGTTAAAACGGATAGCATCACATATACTCGTTGTGTCAGTCCTTGCCATTTTGACAGCCTGCGGATCATCAAGAACCACCCGCATCCCGGCAAACAGTTATACCCCCGGCAAAGGGTCGGGCATCAGCAAAGACAATAACGATAATGACACATATATGGCACCTCAGTCAGCTGCTCTCATCAACAAAGCCCGCAGCTGGCTTGGCACACCTTATAGATACGGAGGGAATGACCGAAGAGGCATAGACTGTTCAGGGCTCGTACTTCAGGTATACAAGGATGCCCTCGGGATACAGCTTCCACGCAACTCACGCGAACAGCACGACTACTGCTCATCAGTGTCAAAAGGTGGCATGGTGCCAGGCGACCTTATCTTCTTTGCGACAGGAAAGAACAAAAGGAAAGTATCACATGTCGGCATATTTGTCGGTGGCAATCAGATGATCCACGCATCCACATCGCAAGGTGTGATAATAAGCGACATAAACTCATCCTACTACTCCCGAACCTATGTCGGAGCCGGAATGGTGGACAAATATCACGCAATGATAGGTGATGCATACAAGAAAAATAATAAGAACAAGCCCGACAAACATAAAAAAGAAAACGACAGCCGACACGAGGAGCCATCCTCACGAGATATTCCAGAGATACATATATCTCAGCTCGAATCCCCTGCCGGATTCACCCTCACCCCGGTAGAAGAGCTACCCCAGCCCAAACAACAGACACCAACCGCAGCGTCCGGAACAGAACAAAAACCGGAAACACAAAAAAACGCTGATCGTAAAACGCCACAATCCCAACCGGAACCAACACAACAGAAGACCGTACAGGTTGCAACCATATCCAATCAACCCGCCGAACAGCCTACAGCCGAAGAGGCCCGGAAATCGGTCCTCAGCTCGCTTAAGGAAAAGGAACTCTGACAATGGAAGAAATTATCGACAGGGCAATTGCCCCCGACATTCATAATATGGGGAGACTATCACTCCCCGAAGCAGAGACAATGACTCTGCCGAATGGTCTGACACTGCATTTCCTGAGCGGAGGAAATGCCGACGTAAGCCGCATAAAGATACTCCTGCCGGGAGGAATCGCTGAATCACCACGCCCCAAGCTGTTAGAAATCGCCAATTCACTGCTTCTGGAGGGAACTGTCAATCATTCCGGAGAACAGCTGTCCGACATTATCGAACACAACGGAGCCTGGACCGGAATCGAGACATCCACCCACCACTCAGCCTTAAGCGTATATTGCCTCAACAGCACATACCGTACTCTACTCCCATTGGTCAACGAGATAGTGCTGTCACCGGCATTCGACCCTGAGGCGACCTCCCATGTGGTGCGCAATGAAGCAGCAAGGCTCGAAGTAGATCATCACAAGGTGCTCTACCGTGCGGGATGCGCCATGAGAAATCTCATATACGGTCCCGAACATCCGCTTTCGGCGGTCCCATCGCCGGAAGAACTCATGGGAATCACACCGGAAATGCTCGCCGAAGCCCACAATGCACGCCTCGACCCATCAGGAATGCATGTGTACATTAGCGGACTGCTGTCGGACAGCATGATCAATGAAGCTGCAGGCATATTCTCTGCCATACCCTCCCACAATCCATACCCTCTGCCACCACTCCGATTCCCTGAACATACATCCGGCGGAAAGACCCACGTCGACATGCCTGATTCATTACAAAGCGGTGTCAAACTTATGATTCCCGCAATAGGCAGAAATCATCCGGACTACGTTCCGCTACGAATAGCGACAGTAGCCCTTGGAGGATATTTCGGAAGCCGTCTGATGCTTAACATACGTGAAGAGAAAGGTCTCACCTACGGCATCACGGCATCACTCATAGGCTACCGTCACAGCGGTTTCATATCCATATCATCACAGACCGATCCTTCCACAGCCGATCTTCTTATAAGCGAGACAATCGCCGAAATAGAACGGATGAAAAATCCCGACTCATATACAGCCGATGAAGTGAACCGCATCAGCAGGTTTGTGCTTTCCGAACTTGCCGGAGTCCTTGACACTCCATTCTCACGAATGGATTTCCTACAGACACAGGTAACCGCAAGCACACCTGCGGGATACTTTGCCATGCAGGACAATGCCGCACGTCAACTCACGTCTGAAATGCTCGCTTCAATGGCAGAAAAATATTTCGATACAGACAGACTGTTTATTGCCACCGCCGGGAAGTAACAGCCCCGGCATGGCAATATCAAGACTCATCCCATACGGTCACGCTTACGTAACTCCACCATAGGGTCGTTCTGGCAAAATCCTTTCGCATATACCGAGGAATCCATCACACTTCCATCCCCGCACCGGAGAAGATCGTCCATGACAAGAGGATCATTAAGATGCCTCAGGAATCCTGGCCCGTCAAACAAAAGCACATCAATATAGGCTATATCTTTATTGCCCATGGCTCCGCCAAGCAGCAATCCTGGCGTATCACTATTACCAAACATACTCTCGATACGGTCTTCTATGGTATAACGCATATCCATGAATTCTTTTATCCCCCATCCATCAGGGATCGTGATCATCAGGAACATTGCAGATGCCCCCTTCAATGCAAGGTCACGATAACACTGCATATCTCCCTCCATATATTGGCGGTTCAGAAGCATAAAACGTGAGTTCCCGCATATTATCTCCTCTCGCAACTTCTCACTATCCTCCTTCGGCTCACATCTGTAGGTACACCAATTCAGTTCCGGCTCGGTGTGATACTCTTTTCCGTTGTTTTCAAGCATATTCTTCATCCCGGATGAGAGCTCACCTATAGGATACATACCGTCAGTACTGTCTGACTGTCTTACATCATAGACATAGTTGTATACCGCACCTTCACCTATGGCATGCTGAAGTATCACATAAAAAGCATTGATGCTTTTTGCTTCATCAAGTTCTGCAAGCGCAGGATGATGGTAGCAAAGATCGAATGCCGAACTTTCCGCATCATAATCCGCACGCACAAGTATCTCCGTCATAGGTATATCCTTGTCATACATACGGAATGTGAATCCGCTTATGTCGGAAGGCTGCTGACATGAATGAACAGTCCATCTGTCTTTAAGCTCCAGAGGCATATTATCCACCAGATAAGGATACAGATAATAGCACTCGGTATTCCCTTCCACACAGAATGTAAGCTCTCGGTCACCACCTATATTATAATACACATCCTCACCTATTATCGACATGCCTTCAGCCATAAGATCGGACAGACTCCCCCTGCCGTCATTTCTTCCGGCAAGCATTTCTTCTATATCAGCACTGTTTTCGGAGAACCATTTCCAAAAATCAACAACACGCTGCCTGAAAGGCATATTTATATTGCATTGAGCAATAAACCATTTGGTGTCCTCGTCATCAGGCTCGATCTCCAACGCCTGACTGAAATATTTAAGCGACCCATCATAATCACCAAGAAAATAGAGGGAATATCCCATTCTGAAATTCCAGTTGGCAGTCTCTCTGCCGTAACTCTCCGTCTCAACAAGCAGCGGTAATGCCTTCTCATATTCACCGGTATTGTTATAGGCTCGGGCCAACAGCCCCTTAAGCTCATCAGTAAGCTCCTCTTCTGGAAATGACATAAGATAATCCACCACTTCCGCATCACGGTCGTCAGCTGTCATAGCATTGATACGTTCCAGTATCTCCTCCCGATTGGAATACACATTCATTCCCATATTTGAATCGTATTATTTCGTTAATTATTACTTAGGCAAAGATAGTCCCTTTCAGTCAAAATAATCCTATGCATAGCCATGTTTTTCAACACAATCGTTTTATTAAATTCAAGAGAGGACGAGACCTATTCTCAGTTTTCTTATTAGTCAAACACGATTCTCATAGAAAAATGTTATCTTTGCACATTATAATAGCGTTTGACACACGAGATTATGATAAAGCATATAATCTTTATAAAATAGATATAAAAAGAAACCAGAGTATGGATGCGATAAAAAGTGATGTGCCGGGCTTGTTCGGGCAGAAGTATTCGAGCCGCGATTATTCAAAGCCATATTATTGGGGAAAGAATCAATTCAACAGTTCTTTCCCTGCATCTCTCATTGCTTATTTGTCATACAAAGGGTTAGATTCCATATATCTATGTACTGACAAGAATAATAAAGTTGTTCACAAACATATCAGCGCAAAGGAACTTTTGGGTATAGACCCATTGTCCGAGAACGCATACTATAGGATATGCTGCATACGAACAGTATTATCAAGGAGATCGTGAAAAAATAGATCTTGTAATGGTAGAACGTAATACTGGAAAACCTTTGTGTGGACTTGAAGTGAAACTAACAGCGTTGCCGGATAACTCCACAAAGAAATTCGAGGAAGACCGATATAGCTGCGAAATTGTGGTACGCCCTCCTACCATTTGTTTTCTTGCTTGTAGTATTTGTAACCATTATAATACTCCGAGCGGTCGGAACCGATTGAAGAGTTTGCTTGATTCTGTTCCACAGATAAATCATTGGGAAGAGATAGGAGATGTCGCACCACATTATTCAAAGATTGAAGCTGCCATATTGCGTGTATCGTCAGATATGTATCGTCATCAAACTCCTCTTATCATCCAGCCAATTTGGAAAACAGTTGGAGGTAAGATGAGATTAGCCGATGATTGTTTGGATGTCTTCGTTTGGTCAAATCTTGCCACCATACAAATGTGCTGTGGGGAGGACAGAGTATCTGTTTCCGGCATAAGTCGTTTCCAACGGGCTATAATATGGATATACAGGATGTTGTTTGACTATGCAATTTATGGTCAGTTTGATTATGTACGAATAATAAAGAATCATTCTTATAACAATGCGAATGACAAGGCCTTTGCCCTGAATGGTGCTCGTTCCTACAGGTATCTCGCTTGTAATGAACTTACCCATCCTCGTATAGGTAAAGATGAAATCCGTAATATAATTCTTGGTGGAGGACAAAATCTATTGAGTCCAGAGCGGCGTTTTGATGCTGTGATTGTAAATAGTCCTGATTTATTTGATTGATAATTATGAAAGTAGTTGATTTGTTCTGCGGTTGTGGCGGGCTGAGTTTAGGATTCCAAAAAGCAGGAATGGATGTCGTGGCAGGAATGGACAACTGGGACGATGCCATTTCTGTGTATAAACAAAATTTTACTCATCCTGTATTCAAGGTAGACTTGATGGACGTAGAAACTGCTGTAAGATATGCTGAAGCTTTTCAGCCAGATATTATTATAGGTGGACCGCCATGCCAAGATTTTTCTTCTGCAGGAAAAAGGAACGAGAATAATGGGCGGAGTGACCTTACTATATCTTATGCAAAGATTGTGGCAGCCATTCGCCCTAAGTATTTTGTCATGGAGAATGTGGCTCGTATCGTAAAGACCCAGAAACTTGTAGAAGCAAAAAAAATATTCTCAGAAACTGGTTATGGATTAACAGAAACGATTCTTGATGCTTCTCTTTGTGGCGTTCCTCAAAAAAGGAAACGTTTTGTGTTAATAGGGCAATTAGGAGCAAAGAACGATTTTATAAAAGATTGCTTGATTTCTAATCTTTCAGAGAAAGAAATGTCTGTTGCAGAATATTTTGGAGACAGATTGGGGCTGAAATATTATTATAGGCATCCGCGCAGTTATGTCCGTCGTGGAATATTCAGTATTGATGAGCCAAGTCCAACTATTAGGGGCGTGAATCGCCCTATGCCTAAAGGCTACCAGTTACATCCGGGAGACCCTGTGAATTCTTTAGACGGGATACGGTCACTTACTACCAAAGAACGCAGTATGATACAAACTTTCCCTGAATATTTCAAGTTTGATGGGACGAAGACTAATGTTGAACAAATGATAGGCAATGCCGTACCTGTTAATCTTGGAACTTTCATTGCGAAAGCCCTATTACAATATGATGCCTGTTAGTCAATGACAAAAAATCTTATAATAACAACAAAAATTGAGAGATGGAATGATTTGGTATCTTTAGACCAAAAATTCCTTAAGAAATTTGTTTTTAGAGGACAAGCGGATTCGTCATGGCAACTTGCGACATCATTGGAGCGTATGGTTCGATTGCATACACCTAACTATATAGACAGACATCTTCCAACTATATACGAACATGATATGTTGGCTGATTTTAAGTGGAAGTACCCATTATATGAGAAGTTTATTATTCCTTCTTTGGAAGATAATGTTGAATGGTTGTCATTGATGCAACACTATGGTGCGCCAACGAGATTATTAGATTTTACGAAATCTTTATTTGTGGCTCTATATATGGCTTTGGACAACTCGTTTGCGGAATCAAGTTGTATATGGGGATTGAACTCTGCATTTATTGATGAGCCCACTGTTAAATTATGTCTGTTTGAACAAGGTAAAATTTCTGGAGTTGTTACAGATTCAGAATTAAAAGCCTTTGCAAGGAAAAAGGCTAATTCATATATAGAACATTATTGTTCTGACACTCCAAAAGAATTATATTTAATCCATCCGACATTGTGTAATGACAGACTAAGCATACAACAGGGCTTATTTGTCATGCCGTCAGACATTACAGTCCCGTTCATGGATATTCTTAGTGAAGTTCTGTCTATGACAAATCCGCACACAGAAAATATAGAAGTTCCTATTGAAAATTTTATAGAATACAGCTATTCCGATATAGGTAAAACATCTCAACGAGATATTTTATTGTTTAAAATTTAAGTACATGACAAAAATTTGAAAACATCGAATTTTGGGGTATAAGT
>ERZ778516.2162-NODE-2162-length-13604-cov-3.577902_pt1 | contig 13604 bp, 12 predicted proteins | sample MGYA00510342_ERZ778516 | MGnify/ENA primary metagenome ERZ778516 (study PRJEB29527, sample SAMN07138961) | mouse gut metagenome | material: feces | host: mouse | place: China:Nanjing | collected 2016-01-25 ...
GCAGGCTTGATCCACATATGGTTTGCCTCCATCGCCTTGTACGATCCGCCGATGCAAACCGGCACGATCGGTGCACCAGTTTTCTGCGCGATCTTAAATCCGCCTGCCTTGAATTCGCCTACTTCATCGTTGCGGCTGCGGGTGCCTTCCGGGAAGATAATCATGGAACCGCCTTCCTGAATATTCCTGATCGCCTGATTAAGTGCAGCCATCGAGCGCCGGGGGTTGTTCCGGTCGATGAATACACAGTTGAAATACCGCATCCAGATGCGGATAAACGGGATTTTCTGCAACTCTATCTTGGCTACGATCCCATGTACCCGGTCAAGGTTGCACAGCAGGATCGGAATGTCGAAGTTCCCCTGATGGTTACTGACAAAAACAGCCGGACAATTCGGAATATTCTCCAGCCCGCTCACCGTTACCTCCACCCCTGCGAGCCGGAGCAGAGAACCCATCCACCAGCGCACCCGGCTATTGACCATACGGTCGCGCTTTTCCCACTTTCGGCGCGAGGTAAGAAACTGGGCGCGCAGCATGCTCGGGACCAGCAGGATAAGAGAAAGCCAGAAATAGAGAAACCAGATGATTGTTCTCATACAAAAAACTCCCCAATCATAAAATTCGACTGTTTTACTATTATAATGTAGTTTTTTAAAAATGACAAGCACAGAAACGAGTCCCATTTTTTGTGTCCCGTACAGGACGGCAGAAAACCTGGATATCCTCCCTGTGAGGATTCACGCTCTCCTGCTTCTGCGGTTATGAAATCTGGCCGCCATTTTATGAAACCAGGTATCGAGCCATGGGTCCAGAAGCAGCCCTATAACGACATCCGCCAGATCAGCCAGAAAATAGCCCATATCCAATCCCCCCACAGCTCAGACTGATAGTTTTATTTTAACGCAGGTATTCGGCAGAATCAATACATCCCGCGGAGAAGATAAGATAGATTTTCAAAATTCTGGACAGTTGACAAGTCTTCCGTAAAGTGGTATCCTAAAGAAAGAACTAATGTTCTTTCTTGGAGGGTTGAATGTGGACGTAATGGAAAAACTCGAGATACTTTCCGCCTCGGCAAAATACGATGTTGCCTGCACCTCCAGTGGTGTCGATCGGGCCGGTGTCAAAGGTGGGATCGGCTCCTGTGTCGCACGTGGAATCTGCCACAGCTTTGCTGCCGATGGGAGATGCATTGCGCTGCTCAAGGTGCTGATGACCAACTACTGCATCTATGACTGCAAATACTGTGTCAACCGCCGCTCGAACGATACCCCCCGCACAGCATTTACGCCACGGGAGCTGGCAGAACTGACGATCCAGTTCTACCGCAGAAACTATATCGAAGGTCTGTTTCTCTCGTCGGGCATCCTGAAAAATCCGGACTACACCTGCGAGCAGATGATCCGTGTGCTCGAGCTTCTACGGGGAGAATATCGGTTCAATGGATATATCCACGCAAAAGCAATTCCAGGAGCGGACAACGCCCTGCTCCAGCGGATGGGGATGCTTGCCGACCGGATGAGTGTCAATATCGAGCTTCCCAGCCAACAGAGTCTGAATCTGCTCGCGCCGGACAAGAGCCGAACCTCTATCCTGCGCCCGATGGGGCTGATTCAGAGCCGGATTGCGGAAAATTCTACCGATCTGGTACGCTATCGGCATGCACCGAAGTTTGCGCCAGCGGGCCAGAGCACCCAGATGATTATTGGAGCAACCCCCGATACCGACTACCAGATCCTGAACCTCACGCAGGCGCTTTATAAAAAGTACAACCTGAAGCGGGTCTTTTTCTCAGCATATATGCCGGTGCTGGAACACCGCCTGCTTCCCGCGCTCGACACCAAACCGCCGCTTTTGCGGGAGCACAGGCTCTATCAAGCTGACTGGCTGCTGCGCTTTTATGGATTCGAAGCATCCGAGCTGCTCGACCAACAGCATCAGAGCTTTAACCCGCTGGTTGATCCAAAATGCAACTGGGCGATCAACCATATGGAACAGTTCCCGGTCGAGGTAAACAGTGCACCGTATGAAATGCTGCTGCGGGTTCCGGGGATCGGCGTCAAAAGTGCCCAGCGGATTCTGGCGGCACGCCGCACCACTCTGCTCGATTTTGACGGGCTGAAACGGATTGGGGTGGTGCTCAAGCGGGCGCAGTATTTCCTGCTCTGCAAGGGCAGGATGATCGACGGGCTACGGGTCACACCGGATGGTGTCCTGCGTGCCCTGATTTCTGAGCGGGATTATGAATTGGCGCGTCTGCCGGAGGAAGCGCCGGAGCAGCTCTCGCTCTTCGACCGTCAACCGACCGGCCGGGATGTGGTGCAAAGCCTGACCGGCCAGCTCTGAAAACCGGTCCCCTATCTTTCCCTATCTGAAGTTGTACACAAATTTTTTACTGTTGCCGCAGGGCGGAACGTCTGCCTAATCTCCCCCGCCGGGAAACAAACAGGCCGGCCGGCTTGGGGACAGCTCGATCGAAACGGACAACCGAAAGGAGGTATTTCCGTGGAAACAGCATATACCTACGATGGAAGCCTTGGCGGCCTGCTCTGCTGCGTGTTTGACAGTTACACCCGGCGGGAGATGCCGCTGGCGATCCTGACCGAGGGTGAACCGACCTTTTACCGGACTTGGCCGGTCGAGACAGTCGAAGCCCATGCCATGCGGGTCTGGCGTTCGCTCGGACGGCTCTCGGGTGAGATTCAGGAATGGGTAAAACGCGGCTGGTTTTCCTGTGTGCAGGACAGGGAATGGATGATCTATCAGTTTATCCGGCTGGCTTACCAGTATGGCGCGCGGGTAACTTCGATGCTGACCAATGCGACTGTCTGCCAACTATTCAAGGCGGTACGGATGGTGGGCAATGAAGCAGGGCAACTCATCGAGTTTCTCCGGTTTTCCGATTGCGGAGAGGGATTGGTCGCGGTAATCGAACCCAAGTGTATCGTCCTGCCTTTGATGCAGCAGCATTTTACCGACCGGTATCCCGAAGAAATCTTCCTGATCTACGACAAAACCAACCATATGGCCCTCTTCTACCGTCCATATCAGGCACAGATTCTTCCGGTGGAACATCTGGAAGTCCCGGCAATGGGAGCGGAAGAGCAGATGTTCCGCGCACTCTGGCGCAAATATTACGAGGTCGCTGCAGTCGAAGGACGGGAGAATCCCCGCTGCCGGATGGGGCATATGCCAAAACGATTCTGGAACCACATGACTGAGTTTTCCCAAACTCCGGCAGGAGAACCAGAACCCGGTACCGATCGGCTGACGCAAGGCCCCTCTCCTTCCATCCTTCCAGGATAACATATGGAGTATTGCCCTCTATAAACGTTTACTACCACCAGAAAGGAGAAATCCATGTCAAAATTAACATCCATGATGAACATTGGAAAGGAAATGTCCAAAAAACTAATCTCTATTGGCATTGATTCGCCTGAAAAGCTGATTGAAACCGGTTCCGAACAGGCATTTTTAAAATTGAAAGAGGCGTACCCTCGAGTTTGTCTGGTGTATTTATACACACTGGAAGGCGCGATCCAGAACATCGAATTCAACTGCCTTCCGGAAGACCGGAAAAAGGAACTGAAAGCGTTCAGCGACCAGCTCAAGAAGAAATTTTAAATGGATATAGATTCCCTCCGTGATCCCGAGTAGCATTCGCCCCACCTGCGGAATAGGGTAATAGGGGGTAATACATCCCTGAATCTTGAAATAGGTGGAGAATGAAGATGGAACAAAAGATGATTCCGCTGAGCCGGGTGCCGGAAGGCCGCGCAGCGCGGGTGGTCAGACTGCTGACCACCGGTGAGATGCGGCGCAGGCTACAGGACATCGGGCTGATACAAGGTACCAAAATAGAGTGTTTGCAAAAAAGCCCCGCCGGAGATCCGGTGGCCTATTACATCCGTGGCGCGGTGATCGCGCTGCGCTCGGAAGATTCGGATCACATAATGGTGCAATATGCATAAACAGGAGGGATCTTGATGGGGTTGACAGCCAGGTCCACCGGAAAAGGAGCGATGGACCGAAGTCTGACGATTGAGCGGGGTGGGGACCTGCGAGTGGTGGCGCTCGCAGGGAACCCCAACGTCGGAAAAAGCACCGTTTTTAACCAGTTGACAGGAATGCGCCAACATACAGGAAACTGGCCGGGCAAAACGGTGACAAACGCGCAGGGGCGATACCGGCGCGGTGGGCAGGACTATCTTCTGGTGGACCTGCCTGGAGCGTACTCTTTGCTGGCCCATTCGGCAGAAGAGGAAGTGGCGCGGGATTTCATCTGCTTCGAGGAGCCGGACGCAGTCATCGTGGTCTGCGACGCGACCTGCCTCGAGCGAAATCTGAATCTGGCGCTCCAAACACTGGAAGTCACACCGCGTGTGGTGCTCTGTGTCAATCTGCTGGATGAAGCAAGAAAAAAGCAGATCCAGATTGATCTTCCCCGGCTGTCCCGACGGCTGGGGGTTCCGGTGATTGGAACGAGTGCGCGGAGCAGCAAAGGGTTGGAACAGCTCACCGGTGCGGTCGAACGGATATGCCGTAAGCCCCCTGACACAAAACCGCTGCGCATGCGGTACCCAGAAGCGGTCGAGCGGGCGCTGGGGCTGTTGGTTCCGGTTCTGGAGCCGCTGAATCTCAAAAAACTCCCTGCCCGCTGGATTGCGGTCAAACTGCTTTCGGAGGATACACAGCTGCTTGCGTCGATCGACGCGTACTTAAAAATCCAGCTCCGAATGCATCCGGAAGTCCGGGACGCACTTGAGGAGGCACAAAGGCATCTGACCGAAGAGGGTATCGCGCCCGAAAAATTCCGGGATATGGTGGCGGCATCGGCTGTTCTGCTGGCCGAAGAGCTCTGCATGGATACCGTATCCTACCAGAAAGCCAGCTGTCACGACCGCGACCGGGCGCTTGACCGGCTGCTCACCAGCCGCGCTACCGGAATCCCAGTGATGCTCCTGCTGCTCGCCTTTGTTTTCTGGTTAACGATTGCTGGCGCGAACGTCCCCTCACGCCTGCTCTCCGACCTGCTTTTCCAAGGACAGGGGATACTCGCGGAAGCGCTGTCCTGGGTGGGCGCCCCGCCTTGGCTGAACAGGATGCTTACGGATGGGGTCTATCGAACACTGGCGTGGGTGGTCTCGGTCATGCTGCCTCCCATGGCAATTTTTTTCCCGCTTTTTACTTTGTTGGAGGATTCCGGATATCTCCCCCGCATCGCCTTCAACCTTGACAAAGGCTTCCAACGGTGCCGCGCTTGCGGGAAACAGGCGCTCACCATGTGTATGGGATTTGGATGCAACGCTGCAGGGATCACCGGCGCTCGAATCATCGACTCGCCGCGCGAACGGCTGATCGCGATCATCACCAACAATTTCGTCCCCTGCAACGGACGGTTTCCCACCCTCATCTCGATTATCACAATGTTTTTCATCGGCAGCGCTTCCGGACTTGGGGCAAGCCTCCTTTCCGCCCTGCTGCTGACCGGCACCATCCTGCTTGGCGTGTTGATGACCTTTGCTGTCTCGTTTGTACTCTCCCAAACCATCCTCAAGGGGGTCCCCTCCTCCTTTACACTCGAGCTGCCCCCCTACCGGCGTCCGCAGATCGTCCAGGTGATTGTGCGGTCGATTTTTGACCGTACCCTGTTTGTTCTTGGGCGTGCAGCAGCGGTCGCTGCACCTGCTGGCCTGCTGATCTGGTGTATGGCCAATCTGACGGTCGGCGGACAGAGCCTTCTGGCACACTGCAGCGGATTCTTCGACCCGTTTGCCCGCCTGCTAGGGCTGGATGGAGTGATCCTGATGGCATTCATCCTAGGATTCCCAGCGAATGAAATCGTGGTGCCGGTTATGTTGATGGCCTATCTTTCGACTGGGAGCCTAACCGAAATCAACGACCTGACACAACTGAAAACCCTGCTGACCAGCCAAGGCTGGACCTGGCTGACCGCTACCTGTACGATGCTGTTTTCCTTGCTGCACTGGCCCTGCTCGACAAGCTGCATGACCATCTATAAGGAAACCCACAGCATCCGGTGGACGCTGGTTTCGTTCTTGGTACCGACCGTGATCGGCATGGTGATCTGCGGTACAGTTGCGGGGGTGGCCCGCCTGTTCGCGCTGACGTGAATGGCAGACAGGGATTCTGCTACGTGCGGTTTAGTTTGGTACATTCAGGACGATTATTTATGTTAGAAAGATGTGGAACAGATGTCGTGTTGAACACAAAGGGAGAGTTGAGGAATGAAGGTTCAGTCCAGTATCCAGTATTATCCGCCCCGGACCTCGGTAAAGGAGCAGGAAAAAAAGACGCAGAATCCCGCGTCGCTGTCCGCTGATGAGCAACGGAAAAACCTGCTTTCCCAGCTGAAAGAGCAGGAGGAGGCCCGGGAGAAATCGCAGGCACAGATGATGCAGGCCGCGATGGGCAAAAGCAGTGGTGGGAAAGTCTCAGTTTCCACCAGTTCACAGAACTCGGTCGGGGAGCTTGCCACCATGCTTGCGAATGCGCAGAGTACGATGGATGTCCAGCGGGTGATCTCCAAGGGAATGATGGCATTGGCGGGCTTGAAGATGGCGCAGCCGCTCGCGGAGGGCAAACAGAAGAATAAGATCACAGCACAGATCCGCCGGATTGAAAAACTGCTCAAGCGTTCGCGCAACAAGATCCGGCATCTGAACAAAGAGGCCGAACTGGAGCGGAAGCAGAAGAAGGCTGAGAAGGCACAGGAGGAGCAGAAAGCGCACGCCCAACGGGAAGAACTGAAAAGCCGCCGGAACAAGCGTCGGCGGGACGAGACGCGGTATGCTCAGAAGGAGGTTTCCAAAGACGCACAGGAGCGTCAGGAAGCCATGCTCGAAGGGATGGCCGGAGCAGTCGGAGGATCGTCCCCAGCGGTGGCTCCGGTTGCTGCTCCTGTGGCATCCGCCCCGGTTGCTGCCGAAGTTCCTGTTAGGGCGGATATGGCTGCGGCGGATGTCCCGGCCGTATCCATGGATATTTCTGTTTGACCCTTGCGCAGTCTCAGGGAACAGCTGCTCCTGGTATCTTTCATCCCTGAATGGGAGGTAAGAAGTACGGGACTACAAGCAGGAACATCTGGCACATGGGGAAACCGAACTGCATGGTGGTGTTCTGCCCGGCCAGCTTCCTTATCCGGAATGGCTTGCGCTCGTAGAACGCAACGCTGTCTTTGAGGCGGTCTCCCCCAGACGGGGGGCTTCCACCTTTTTGCAGTGCGGCTTTCAAACCACCGGCTGATTGAAACGGTAAACATCCGGCACACCTTAAATGAGTATCTGCGGCAATATAGCGGCCATATTGGATACGGGGTGCGTCCCTGCGAGCGAGGCAAGGGGTATGCCGGACAGATTCTGCGGCTGTCATTGAAATTTGCCTGTTCGGTCGGCCTGCACCGTTTGATGCTCGTCTGCGACAAAAACAATCCTGCATCTGCGCGGACGATCCTTTCGAATGGCGGTATCCTGGAACGGGAATCTGCACATCCCAATGGAGAACCGATACAGATCTACTGGATGAAAAGACAGACAGCCCGCTCTAATCCGGAGCGGGCTGCTTTTCTATCCCAATCAGCGGGAATTCCTGAACGACATCATTCCGAAGGCAAGCAGGAGAAATCCACAACAGATCAACACCGCCTGTCCGGCGAACAAGCGGCAGCAGAAGGTACCAAGCGCTGCCCCGCCGATAAATGACAGGATGATCCCGCAGTAATGCAGGCTCTCAGTACGCCGGGAAGGGTCGCCAGTGGTCCAGAATAGGTAAAACCGCTCGGCGGCTGAGCGCAGGTTCCCGGTGCACATGGTGGTTGCAGCAGCGTTTCCCAGAATCTTACGGAATCCCTCGACCTGCATGGCACAGAGCAATGAGATCATAATGTTGGCGGCAGAGTCCCAGCTCCCGAGCGGCAGAAAGGCAACAATGACCAGAAGTACCATCTCCACTGCAACCACAAGCTGGCGCCAATGGATGGCCTGGCAGTTTTGAAACCGGGATCTGATCCACTCGGTCAGCAGAACCCCGCAGAGGAACGCCAGAATCGGCAGCAGGTAGTAGGAAGCCTTGAGGAACTCCCCTTGGGCGGCCGAAAGCCCAAGCAGAACGATATTACCAGTCTGTGCATTGGCAAATACGTGCCCGCGCAGCAGATAGGTGTAAGCATCCAGAAATCCGCCCACCACAGCGAGCAGAACTCCCACCGTGAGCGAATCCGACATCTGTTTTTGTTTCAGTTTTTGTCCCATAAGACGTTGTAGAATGAAGCCTGTCCCACAAGGGGGCGGTTTTTTCATTCTTTCTCCTTTCTTCAAAAACAGGATATAGCGGGGGCCGCCACCCATACCGTTCAGAGACATCCCTGAAATTGGGAGCTGATGGATGCCAGTCTAAAAAATACAGCAAACATGCCGCGGGCAGAAATTTCTGCCCACGGCAAACAGAAGAGAGTCCCCCTTTATCCTGCGCGCTCCATATCATGGTAGCAGCGCTGCATCGTCATGGCCTCCTGACCCAGACGCGCAGTCTCCATGTCCAGCCGGATCAGCTTGTCCGATGTATACGGCACCTTACCGGCGATCAGGCGTTTCATCTGTTTGCGATTGCGGTCAATTTTTCTCCAGTTCCCTTCGATTCGACAAGCAATCAGCCATAATACCAATTTCTTCAATTTCCGCATTCCTATATACCTCCTATACATGCAACCTTTTTATATTCGCCAAAAACATGAAAAAACCGGTTATTTCCATGTGACAAGCTTCACCCTGTCTGCATTTTGACTTAGAAGTCAAACCAAAGCCTCTTTCTTCCTCAACATTTCGTTTCTTCCACAGCATTCGCGACGGGACCATGGACCTAAAAATCGTTTCTTCTGAAGCTGTTTGCTTCTGTCTGAAGGCCTCTTGCATGTTTATTATATACAAGAGCGGTGTCATCTCTTGTCGAAAAAACGGACTATTCTATATTTTTCTCGCTACATCCCTAAAATTCGAGGTTCCTTTTCCCTAAAAAGCTCGAATTTTGCAATATTTAAGATTCTTTATACAATCTGGCAAATTTGGCCATCAATTTTTTGGTGCCAACGCTTCCAAATGCGACCTCCAGCAGATGGTCATTTCCCATCGGCGTGACCGAAAGAACCGTCCCCTCTCCAAAAACCTTGTGGCTGACCCGGTCACCCGTACGGTAGGAAATCTCAGGTTGATTCTCCTGCTGGGAACGGGGCATACCGCCTCCAATCCCGATCAGCTTATCGGTCGGATTGACCCGCTGTCTGCGAACGGTGGGCTGTTTCTGCGGTGCCGCCTGCCGTTGCAAAACCGCATCGGTCAGCTGGGTCAGCTCCCCGGGGACTTCAGCCAAAAAACGGGACGGACGGTTCCGCATTGTCTGCCCAAACAGCATCCGTTGTGCAGCGGTTGAAAGATAGAGCCGCTTTTTTGCCCGGGTGAGTGAAACGTATGCGAGCCGCCGTTCCTCCTCGATTTGGGCCGGATCGAACATCGACTGCACACCTGGGAAGATTCCTTCCTCGATCCCCGCAACAAACACATGGTCAAATTCCAGCCCTTTTGCCGAGTGCATCGTCATCAGCACCACATTGTCCGCAGTCGGATCGAACTTGTCGATGTCGGTATAAAGCGAGATTTCCTCGAGAAAACCGGCCAGAGTCGGCTCTGTGTTCTCCTCTTCATATCGGTTCATGGTGGACTTCAGTTCCTCGATGTTCTCAAGGCGGGTCTGTCCTTCAAATCCTTCCGCTTGAAGCATCCGCAGATAGCCGGTATCCTCGAGCAGGGTGTCAAGCAGTTCTCCCAAGGGGCAGGTGTCCGCCAGCTCCATCAGACGATGGATCATCTGTCCGAACTGCATCAGATCGGGTGCCCGGCGCGCGAGCGGTTCATATGTATCCGCATGATCCACCACCTCAAATGCCGATTTTCCCGATTCAGCGGCAAGTTCGAGCACCATGTTTACAGTCCCGTCACCAATCTTTCGTTTCGGCTCGTTGATGATCCGGCGCAGACGCAGGGTATCCGCCGGATTGTGGATCAGGCTGAGATAGGCGACAATATCTTTGATCTCCTTACGCTCATAAAATCGTACACCACCGATAATCCGATACGGGATGCCCGCTTTGACCATCCCCCGCTCCAGCATCTGCGCCTGCGCATTCATCCGGTAAAGAACCACATGGTCGGCATAATGCGCCCCATTTTTGACATTCTCGGAAATCCGGTCACAGATATGCTGCGCCTCTCCGTTTTCGTCTATTGCCCGGTAAACGTCGATCGGCTCGCCGGTTCCGTTCTCTGTCCAGAGGGTTTTGCCCTTACGTTCGGTGTTGTTCTCGATCACCGCGTTTGCCGCATCTAGGATGGTGCTGGTACACCGGTAGTTCTGTTCCAGACGGATTACTCGTGCGCCCGGGAAGGTGTCCTCAAACTGTAGGATATTTTCGATCGTCGCTCCCCGGAACTTGTAAATACTCTGGTCATCATCGCCTACCACGCAGAGATTTCCGCTGTGGGACGAAAGCAACCGCACCAGCTCAAACTGGGCACGATTGGTGTCCTGGTATTCGTCTACCATCAGATAGCGGAACCGGTTGCGGTAATGCTCCAGCACTTCGGGAAACTGCTGGAAGAGCTGGACAGTCAGCATGATGATGTCATCGAAATCCACCGCATTTGCTGCCCGCAGCTGCTGCTGATAGATTCGATAGACCTTAGAAGCCACCTGAAGCCGGAAGTCCTCCCCTGCCGAATCCGCAAAATCTTCCGGCGTTTTCAGCTCATCCTTGGCGCGCCCGATCGTCGAAAGAACCCCTTTCGCGGAGAATTTTTTCTCATCCAGATTCAGTTCCTTGAGTGCGGCCTTGACCAGTCGTACCGAATCATCAGTGTCATAGATCGTGAAGCTGCTCGAGTAGCCCAGACGGTCGATTTCGCGGCGGAGGATGCGCATACAGGCCGAGTGGAAGGTCGAAGCGTTTACCTCATCCGCGAGCGAGCCAAGCATCGCGGAGAGCCGCTCCCGCAGCTCCCCCGCAGCCTTATTCGTGAACGTGATCGCCAGAATGTTCCAAGGCATGACCGCTCGGTTCTTAATCAGCGAGAAAGCCCGCTCCATCTCCCAGTTTTCTCCTGCTGCATATTCCTCCAGAAAGGACACATCCTCCTCGGTGATCCCCTCGGGCATCCAATCGCTATGATAGGCGTTCCCAAACTGCACCATGTTTGCAATTCGGTTGATGATAACGGTGGTTTTGCCGCTTCCCGCCCCCGCGAGGATCAGAACCGGCCCATCCACCGCAAAGACCGCCTCCCGCTGCCTGTCGTTCATCCGTTTGAAAAAGTCGTCTATGATCTCCTTTTTGACTTTGATATATCGCGCTTTTAACTGTAAATCCATTCTCTTTCCCTTCCAAGCTGCATCTAAATTTTAAAGCCTGTTTTCTGCCTTTCTTTCAAAATGCTTCCGCACCTGAAAAGCCCCCGCTTATCGTCCAAACGTGCTTCACCAGTGAGCCGTATTTTACGCCCAGCTTGCAGAACGGTTGCGTTCAAAATGTTTCGCTGCGGCTCGCAGTGGAAACTACGATTTTGCAAAGCAGGTCCCTGTCAAAGTCCACGCAAGAAAACACGCCGCGGATGCATTCTGCATCCGCGGCATCGTCTTTTTTTACAGGACAGATTATTTCAAAACCGCAAGCAGGACGCCAGCAGCAACCGCCGAGCCGATAACACCCGCAACATTCGGACCCATCGCATGCATGAGCAGGAAGTTGGTGGGGTTCTCCGCCTGACCGACCTTCTGAGAAACACGCGCTGCCATCGGAACCGCAGAAACACCAGCCGAACCGATCAGTGGGTTGATCTTGCCGCCCGAGAGGACGCACATCAGTTTGCCGAGCAGGACACCGCCCGCAGTACCACATGCAAACGCACAGAGACCCATTGCGACAATGCCCAGCGTTTTCAGGTTCAGGAAGCTGGCGGCGTTCGCAGTCGCACCGACGGTGACGCCGAGGAAGATGGTGACAATATTCATCAGCTCATTCTGCGCCGTTTTGGAAAGACGATCGGTGACGCCCGACTCTTTAAACAGGTTACCCAGCATGAGCATACCGATCAGCGGGGTGGTATCCGGAACCAGGAAGGAAACGACCATCGTAACCAGGACCGGGAAAATCAGCTTCTCGATCTTGGAAACCGGACGGAGCTGCTCCATCTTGATCATACGCTCTTCTTTGGTGGTCAGCGCCTTCATGATCGGCGGCTGGATGATCGGGACAAGCGCCATATAGGAATATGCCGCAACCGCAATCGAACCAAGGAGATGCGGGGCAAGCTGTGTTGTCGTGAAGATCGCAGTCGGGCCGTCCGCACCGCCGATGATACCGATCGAACCGGCTTCCGCAGGTGTAAACCCGATGCAGAGCGCGCCAAAGAACGCGAGGAAGATACCGAGCTGTGCCGCCGCACCCATCAGGAAGCTCTTGGGGTTTGCAATCAGCGGACCAAAGTCGGTCATACAGCCGACGCCGAGGAAGATCAGCGGCGGGTAGATGCCCAGCTTGACGCCCAGATAGAGATAATCGAGCAGACCGCCTGTCTCAGCGAGCAGCGACCAGTCGATATGCCCTGTTTCGTTGATAAAGATCAGGGTATGATAAAGGTTTGCGTTGGGGATATTGGTCAGAAACATGCCGAATGCAATCGGCAGAAGGAGAAGCGGCTCAAATCCGCGGCCGATCGCAAGATACATCAGTACAAACGAGACGAGAATCATGAGCGCCTGCCCAAACGACAAGCTGGTAAAGCCGCAGTTTTGGATCAGCGTGCCTACAGAATCCAGAAAAATTGCAAACATGTTGTCAGTCCTTTCAACAAATTCATTCAAGATTGATTAAAACGGCTGCGTATTCTGCATCAGACCCGCCTGTGCCCATGCGGGACGCCCACCCTTTACCTGCTGGTGCTGGGGAGCTGTGCCAACAACCGGAGCCGCATTCTGAATGCTTTGCAGGACATACCCACCGGATTCTCCTGCGCCCATCGCCTCAACTGCCGCCGCAATGACTGCCACAATCTCATCGCCGATCCCGTCTTCCACAACTGGGACTGGCGCTGCCTTGGGTGCCGGAGCAGCAGGGGCAGAGGGAGCTGCCGCCTTTGGGGCCGGAGCTGGCGCCGCTTTGGGCGGCTCGGACGGTTTGGGCTTATTCGATGCCGCTGAAAAGAACCTTCCAAACAGGGCGACAATCCCCCAAAGCCCGACCAGCGCAGTGAATACGACTACGAGTCCGGTAAAGATTACCGCACCTGCCAGGGTAAAATCGATGCTCATAATCATTCTCCTTACCTTTATAAAGTTATACGAACAAAAATCGAAACTACGCTTAGTATACTATATTCTCTTGGTTTTTGCAATCGGTTTTGTGCCAACTTATGAAAAAATCTTAACCAACTTTTCACGGAACCGAAAAAAACGCCGCATATCCATGCATTTCCCGACAATTCGCTGTATACTTATTTTGCCAACGTATATCTTACAGAAGAAGACGGCGAAGGCAT
>ERZ778516.2163-NODE-2163-length-13598-cov-12.648675_pt1 | contig 13598 bp, 13 predicted proteins | sample MGYA00510342_ERZ778516 | MGnify/ENA primary metagenome ERZ778516 (study PRJEB29527, sample SAMN07138961) | mouse gut metagenome | material: feces | host: mouse | place: China:Nanjing | collected 2016-01-25 ...
GTACAGGAATTTATAAAACGGGCGTGGCCAAAAACCTTGCATAACTTGTAAATCCATGCTGTTTAATGTAATATATTATTTATATAGAAGTTATATAATTGGAAGGAGAGTTATTATGTCTCTTTTAGGAGCATGGGTCTATAATATACTATCCGTTCTGTTCATGTTTATATTTATCCTTTTAATTGCAAAATTTTTCTTGGGATGGAATATTATAAAATTTAGGAAAAAAGACTATATAATTTTTTCTTGTGCAGTTTTAAACATTATTTTTCTTGCTTTAATGTGTGCTTTTTTTTATACTGCTGGACTTTTCAAGAAGCCTTTTTATATATTTGAAATAATAACTGATTATTTAACAACAATAAATATAACTCTTTTCATGCAATCAATATTTAAAAAAGGGTGGTTAAAGTCATGGGTTGCAACAATATTCCTTTGTATGTTATTTAATTTTTCAGAGTATATTATTCTTATATTCCTTCCAGGATTCCAGTTCCATATTGCCATCCTGCATGAGTTCCTGCTTTATATTTTATATAGCTTTCTGGTTACGCCATTAATAGAAATTATTTTAATTTTATTACTTTCTAAAACAGAAACAGGCAGGATAACCAGACACCGGATTAACAACTATAACAGCAGTCCAAAGAAAAATATACTTTTAAGCCTGTATCCAGCAACAATATATATTGCAAATACAATTAATTCAGAAAATTTGATAATAAATAAATATTCTGCTTCTACTATCATAACTATTTTAATTATAAACATCATACTTGCTTATATGGAAATTACTGAGATACAAAAACAAAAACTTGAAGCACAGCAAATCAATATACAGCAACAAAATATTTATATAAAAAACCTTGAAGAAATACAGCTTGAAATCCACAGGTTCAGGCATGACTATAAAAATATGATGTCAGGAATGTATCTTTCAGCGAAAGAAGGGGATATCAAAGCAGTACAGAATTTTATCCAGGATATGACATCAGACTTTGAACACCAGGCTGGCAGCCAGATACATAAATTTACACAGCTTGGAAATATACATATCATGGAGCTTAAGGGGCTGCTGCTTAATAAAATGGAGCTTATGAAGTCAAAACATATAAAATGTGAACTTGAAGTACTCCGCCCGCTTCTGTATACCACACTCCACGGAACAGATTTGTGCAGGTGCTTTGGAATACTTATAGATAATGCAATAGATGAAGTATGTGGAAAACAAAATGCATATGTAAATATTATGATTAGCCGCCAGGAAGGATTTACAACATTCAGAGTTAAAAATACACTTTATTCAGAAATTGACTTTCATAAAATCTGGTTTGAGGGTTATTCTACGAAAGGAGAAGGCAGAGGTACAGGGCTCGCAAATTACAAGAAAATCCTTGAACGCTATGATAATGTTTTTCCACATACATCTGTACAGAACGGATATTTTATACAAGAACTAAAAATCCAGGAATAAGGAGGTCTGGTTATGCTTCCAGTATATATATGTGAAGATGATTATGAAATATTGTGTATCCAGAAAGAATATATTGAGAAACAGATTTTAATTAATGGATATGATATGAAAATTGTGGTATGCAGCAGGCATCCAGAAGAAATTATAGAAATAGCAAAAAGTTCCACACAAAGAGGCATTTACTTTTTAGATATAGAATTAAAGGATGAACCTATGGACGGGTTCGGGCTTGGCAGTAAAATACGTGAAACTGACCCAAGAGGTTTTATTATTTATATTACAGCATTTGGAGAATTAGCATTTGAAACTTTCCGCTACCATCTTGAGGCAATGGACTATATTATTAAAGATGATATGGAAAAAATGCTTGATGGCATAAAACAGGCACTTGAAACAATTACAAAACGTATGTGCATGGAAAAAGTCGGGGAACAAAAGAAATTCTTTACTTTCAAAGCAATGGATGTTATTAAGCATATCCCAATAGATGAAATAATGTTTTTTGAAACATCAGGACGTACACACAGGATAGAACTCCATGCCCTTAATGACAGGTTAGACTTTATTGGAAGTATGCAGGAGCTTGAAGAACAGTTTATAAGAGTACACAGAGGATACCTGGTCAATCTATGCCATATTGGGGAACTAGATTTAAAACATAAAGAAATACATATGAGCAATGGGGAGAAATGCTTTTTCTCCCGGAATGCAAAAAAACTTCTTTTAAGCAAGATATAGATTTTGTACTTTCCAGGCAGCAGGAAATACCATCCAGGCAGATTTTAACACCTATAAACAGCATGGTAGTAAAATAATTCCATAAAAATATTAAGAAAGAAGGAGATTTTTATGGAACAAAAAATTTTACTTAAACTGTCGCATATTTCTAAACGTTATAAAACTGAACTTGCATTAAAAGATATCAGTATAACGCTTCATAAGGGGGAAATACTTGGTTTTCTTGGGCCTTCTGGTGCCGGCAAGACCACTGTTATTAAAATTATTACAGGACAACTGCACCAGACATCTGGCGAAGCCATGATTTTAGGTACAAATTCTGCTAATATTGATGCTTCAATTTATGAAAATATTGGTGTAGTTTCAGATAACAGCGGTCTTTATGACAAAATGACTGTATGGCAGAACCTGGCTGTATTTGCAAAAATACTGAATGTCCCATCTGGCAGGATTAAAGAAGTCTTAAAACAGACAGGACTGTCAGAACACAGCAAAAAACAAGCTGGAAAACTTTCTAAAGGGCAGGCACAGCGTCTTGTTCTTGCAAGGGCTGTACTCCACAAACCAAGAATTTTGTTCCTTGATGAACCTACAAGCGGGCTTGACCCTTCAACTGCACTTGAAATCCATAAAATGCTGCTGGATTTAAAAGAAGAAGGGATGGCAATATTTTTAACAACCCACAATATGGATGAAGCTACAAAACTTTGTGACAGGGTTGCACTTCTATATGATGGAAATATTGTGGAAATTGGCACACCAAAGGAACTTTGCCTGAAGTATAACCATAATAAAAAATATAAAATACTCTTAGAAGATAATAAAGAAATTTTATTAGAACAAACCCCCGAAAATGCAGATAAGATTTCTGGATGGATGAAACAAAATCTAATCCAGTGTATACATTCATGTGAACCAACACTAGAAAACGTGTTTCTGCAAGTAACAGGAAAACCTATAGATGCATAAAGGAGGGAATTATTATGGAAAATATAAGAAAATTTGCTGCTGTAGCACAGATTAAATGGCTTTGCATAAGCAAAAACACTACACTTATGTCAGGCATTGTAATAACAATATTAATGGTATTTGGATATAAGATTTTATATGGGTTAAACTCAGGAGGACATCTGAGCCCTGTTATGCTTTCACTTCTGTTAAACCTTGGTATTTCCATGAATATCTGTATAGATGGTTTTCTTATGGTAGGTACAGAGGTCGCAGAAGAAAAGGAAAAACATACATTACGTGTACTTATGACATCCTCTGTAACAGGAATACAATATTTTCTTGGAAGCATTATTTACCCATTTATTATTACAATAGTTTTAAACTTTGCCATACTTTTTATAAGTGGTATCCCTATGGAACAGGTATCTTTGCCTTTATTCCTTGTTGTTAATATTATTGCATCATTAACAAGCTGCATAATTGGAATGATTGTTGGCATATGTGCAAAAAACCAGATGAGTGCAAATTTAATTTCATATCCTTTTATAATGGTATTTATGATGCTGCCATTGCTTGGAGGAATATCAGAATTTCTGCATAAACTTTCAGGTTTTGTATTTACAGGTGTAATTACGGATATGGCAGAATGTTTTGCCAATGGAGAGGAATATGTATTAAAGCCTCTTGCTTTTGTTGTACTGGCTGGTGAACTTGTTATAAGTTTACTTGTTTTTCTGCTTTTATACAGAAGAAACGGTTACGAAAAAGATTAAATTGCTGCCTTATCTAGGGAGAAAAGAATGGTAATATAAAATGAAAGAATATTTTAACCTCATCAAATAAGCCCTTTAAAATACACGCTTCTTAAGCGGTGGATAGGGACTTACTTGTTTCAGTGGGAGTACAAGCTAAAAAGAAACTGCTTCTTGGCAATAATATAGCATTATGGGATGTTATTGCCAGTTGCAGTATTAAAGATTTAAGTGACTCATCAATTAAAGATGTAGTTGCCAATAACCTTGTGCAGTGTATAGCCTGGACAGTTCTTTCCTTAAAAAAACATACAAAGGACACCAGCTGGTTGCATGTGATGGTTCAGATATAAGCCTTCCAATGGAACAGGGCAAAGGCTGGGATTATGTCTGCCATAAAAGGGAAAACCAGAAAGAATATTTCCAGATGCACACCAGTGCCATGTATGACCTTGTAAACCGGAGGTATCTTGAAGAATTACTGATAAGCAAAGAACTTCTCCTGGTCTATCCAGGACGCCGCTACAAACGTAACCTGAAAGCGCACCTGGCAGTAAGTTTCCTTTACAGGACCAGTTAATATCTGTAATATACTATACAATATTTTTATTGCTGGCGCAAGAAATTCTGTAAAAAACATAAATAATATTGATGGTTTCCTTAACTAAATGACATTCTGTTTTTTTAAAAAGTATTTTTCATATCAAAATTTTGTCCTGGAATGTTTGCTGCATCTGCACTTTTAAAGTTCTTTGCATATGGGTTTTCTTCATTATACTTAATCTGGGTTGTTGTTTCTCCTCCAGATACATAATTTCTTCCACATTCAGGACATATAGAGGTCTTAATGCGTACACTTGCCTGCATTACTTCACCATTATTATTAGCAGCTTTTTTATATGCATTGTTTACATGTTCCTGTTCATGTGACCTGACCGCAGAAGCTGCTGCTTGTGGGGAAATATGTGATGGTGATTTGAATGAAACCATTTCATCAGAACCATCTTTGTATTTTCTGTTTTCACATGTTTCACATTCAATTTTTCCTGAGCGTGCCATTTGCTTGATAGATGCTTTGTTATATCCCTCATTTTTGGCTTGTTCAACTGTGCGTGGAACAGATTTTGGAATATTAAAATCTTTGTTGGATTCATTTATTCTCATAAATTACCTCTTTTCTGTGCTGGATAATATGTATACATGGTTTATGGATACAGCACGGCCATAAACTGTTATAAGATGATGAAGTTTATACAATATATTATAGACAAGAAAATTGGGATTTGCAACTATTTCAATAACAGGGATTTTTATTTTTTTAATTATACAATTTTATAATTTGCAATATATTTTTTGTATATTAAAAATAAACACAGACTTATATATATTTTTTAAAATCAAGAAGAATATAGGCTGGTATAATTAAAAAAATAAAGAAATTAAAGTTCTATTAAACTATTATACTATGTATGGTGTAATTAGTAGTAATATTTATAATATTAAAAAGCACACCAGATATTTATTATCTGATGTGCCCCTGGTTAGAAATTATTTAATTCTTATCCAGTCACCAATCCACATGCCTTTACTATAATTATAAAGACGCTTATACATCTTTCCGTCTGCTGTTTCTCTGTAAACATACCTGATGTCATCTGAAAGTGGCATAATGCTTTCATCAGAATTTCCAATAGCAGTTACTTCTTGTGTTGTTACATTTGCGTCTGCGTGTGTGCTGCATGGTGCAAATGTGCATACCAGTGTTAAAGCAGCAAGACATGAAACAATAAATTTACTCTTTTTCATTTTTTAGTGCCTCCTCTTTGGATGAATATATTTTACAGTCCTCTGGATAGTATTCCAGAGAATCGACTGTTTCAATTAAATTCCCTTTAAAGTATATATCATATGTATTATTCTTATTTCTAACAATAAATATATTTTCAGAATTTAAATTTGTATCTGTTTCTGACATATGTTCTGGATACATATAACTGCCTTCAAAAATAAAGAGATAAGACAATATACAAAGAGTGCATGCGGATGCAAGTAAAAAACCACATAATGCTTTATTATTTTTTTCTTCCTCTTGTGTAATATAAGCAAAACGTTTTTTTAGTTCAGAAGAATTTATTGGAATAAGCATAACCCTTGATAATAATTGCATATTCTTTTTAATTTTTAAATTATATTTTGCTATTTTAAGCAGGCAATCCAGATAATCTTGAGCTTGTTTTGCGTCTTCAGAGATTATGGATAAATCAATTCGCAATTCTAAAAACATATTAATACGTCTTTTTAAGAAAATACACAGCGGATTCCACCAGTAAAAATAACACATAATTTGTACAATAAATTTATATATTAAATCATGGTTAATTATATGCGTTATCTCATGTCTGAACACAAGCATAGTTTCTTCATTACTTAAGGTTAATTTATTTGGTATTACTATGTAATAATGGGAATTGTGGCGTATTACTGATGGAATCTGCGGAAATGGCAGTTTTATAACAGAAATTTTTTTCTTAAGTTCCTCATTTTTACATATAGTATCAATAATATGTACATATTCTGGACGTTTTGTCACATCAGCACCATAAGTAGAAAAGAACACATAGGTTTTATGGTTAATATAGATATAGTGGAATAGTAGTATTAAAAATCCAATTATCCATACTACTGTAAAAATATGCCATATTGAAATTGTTTTTCCAAAGAATGGTATCTGTATACGTGGATGGCATATAAAAACTATTGCTTTGGAAAGACGTTCAGGAAAATATATATTTTGTGTAATATTATTCAGCTCAAATGGCATTAGCATACGTAAGGTAATAAGTACACCAAATATACCAAGCAGTGGAAGACCAAACTTATATAGTATAGACCTGTTTAAAAAAATAACAGATAAAATTACTATAAGTAAGTTACTGGTTAATACTGCCATAATTACACTGGAAAGGCTGAAATTTAACATAAAATACCTCCGTGGGATTTTAAAAATAAACCCCTAAGCCCCACTTTAAAATTATCTTTGTATCTTAATGTCTTGTTTTCTTATAGTTGTGTACCAGTTCTTCTATATCTGAGAGGTCCTGGTCTATTCTTGCAGTATCTTCTTCTGTATCCAGGAGTGCAGAAAGAATAGATACTTTGGAAATTTTCTTTCTTAATGACTGGTATTCTGACGTCATTTTATGCAATAAGAAATCTTCCTGTGAAATAATTGGCTTGTAGCTTCTTGTGAGTACAGTGCCACTATATACAATTTCAGCTATTTCCACTAATTTGTTTTTTAAAAGCTTTCTAAGTACAGCTTGTACAGTGTTCATTGTGAGTTCAGGACCAGCTTTTACAATCTGGGCTGCTGTCTTTGGGTCATCACTTTCCCACAATATATTTAAAACATCTAAATCACGTTTTGTAAGACTTATATTTATTGGTGGTTTCTGCTTCATAATTAAGTTCTCCTTTAATCTTATTATTATATTAACCAGGATAATATGCCTGGCTTTATTTTATGTGCTATTATCTATGTATTATATATTGTAGTTGTAGAAAAGTCAATTAATATTTTATTATTTTAAAAACATTGATTTACAGACTACACCCGGAATTATATAATAATTTTGTAATCAATTTACAGGATGTAATTATAAAGCAGATAAAAGTTTTTAATACAGTGCATGTATAATATAGAAAGGTTTGTTATATTTAGAAAAGTTAATATTTATGTTAAAATCAAGATAAATTATAGTTATAATTAGTGTTTTTTAAAGGGTTACAAACCTATAAATGCCATTTTAAAAATGGTATTTTTTGTCTTTCTTAATAAAATTTAAGATGAAATTTGTTGAATATGTAGAAATTAAAAAAATTACTTTACGAAACACAAAGTCTTAGATATTATATATTTAGTTCTAAAGATAAATGCATATTACGTTTTTAGGGGAAATCTGGATTATGGGGAATCAGATTATATGGGAGTCTAACAGGATATCTGTTAGCAGAATGGAGGAAACATTGAAAATTGCATTTTGGAGTAACAGCAGGGGACGGGGTGGCGTTACTACAAATATGGTATGTATATCGGCGCTTACCTCAATAGCTGGGGCTGGCAAAACCATATTACTAGAAAACCATTACAGCTGTAACAGCATAGCCAGCATAATACTGCCAGGAGAGCGGGTTGAGAGGCTTAAAGAAAGCGGGCGTTATTATAACAGGGAAGGAATTGAATATGTGTTAAAAGGATTATATTCAGGGGGCAGGGGAGATGAACTTCTCCATCATGCAGCGATGCCGCTGTTATATACAAGTATGTATTATCTTCCACAAAGTTATATTATAAACAAAGAAGTTTTTAATTATGAATTTAATCTTGTTTATAAAGAGCTTTTCTATAATCTTGAACTCTTTTCAGACTATGTATTTATAGATACTGAACGCAATGAGAATTTAAGTTCTAATGCTATTTTAACAGAAGCAGACCTGGTAGTTGTAAACCTGGTGCAGGACAAAATAGCTCTAAGGGAATTTTTTGATAATTATCCTTCTATACAAGAAAAGGCAGTTTATCTTATTGGTGCATACCAGCCAGAACTTTTATTTAACTATCGGAGAATATGTTATGAATACCATATTCCAAGGGAAAAGATTGGAATTATGCCATATAATCTTGAATTATCAGAATCTATGTCTGAAGGACGTATACTCCAGTTTCTAAACAGGAATTATGAAAAAGCATCAGGCAGGGAAAATGATTATTTTATGCGTCATTGTAAAAAATCTTCCATGATGGTCAGAAAAAATCTAATAAACATCCGTAAAAGAAAAATGGAATCTTATCCCCAATTCTACCAGTAATTAAAATCCGTTACATTTAATTATTTATATTTGCTTTACATAGATTTACAGTATATAATCTAATTAGTAAATAAATATGTAAGGTGGTGATGGTGATGGATATTCTGGAATATTTAAAAAAACGCCAAAGTGAACTTGAATATAAAGGGCATCCTATGTCTGAAAAGGATGAGGGTTTTAAATATCTATATTGTTATGGGCTTGGTGTTATGGCTGTAGGTAATTTAAGGGCAGTTACAGAGCTTCAGGCGTGTTATGATAAAATATTAGGCAGTATCTGCATTTCGCAAAAGAACAGGAACCAGATAATTATTGATATAAATAACTATTTTGATTTCAGGATTGCGGAGTTTTTTAAGAGAATTAACAGCAAGGAAATGCAGTATTGTTTTATGGCTGATATTTATAAACTGTACAGGCTTTCTTTGTGGTCACAGGATTATTGTAAAGGTATACTTGATAATTATTTAAAAGTTTTCAGGTTTTCAGATGCAGAGTGCAATTTTTTTGAGAATTTTAATAATGCTGCCCAGCAGGGCAATGTGGAAACAGCAGTCCAGTGTTACAGGAAATTCCAGGAAGAGGGATATGATGTAAGTTACCAGATTCTTGTATATTTCTTTCCAGGTTTTTCAATGGAAGAGTATTATAATAATATTGATATCAAAGCTGGTGAAACATTTGTGTTAGACAAGCCTTCATTGATAGAAGGTGATATAACAATAGAACGTGGAGGTTCCTTGCTTATTAACGGGGCTTATGTAAATATGAAAGGCTGCATAATGACAACTGGAGGAAGGGTACGCTTTGATAATGCAAGGATTAAAGTAGAAGAGTGTGAAAGTGGTTACTGGATGAATTTTAAGGAAACGGCAGTTGTAAATATAGAAAATTCTTTTATTGATTGCGGAAAAACATGTGGATTTATAAGGCAGGAAACGGGAAGGCTTATTATTGCGGGGAGCGAAATCAGAAGGACAGCTGGAGAACGGGCAGTAAGTTTTAATGGACTTTCATCTTTAATAGAAAATACAGGGTTTTATAATAATGTTTCGGGTGCAACAGGTATTTATGGTTCTGCTAAAATGGTTATGAAACAGTGTAGTTTTAATGACTGTTATGCTGATTATGGTGGTGCGGTATATTCTGAATCAATAGGAAATGTTAAAATTGAAAATTGCAATTTTAACAGATGCAAAGCGGCTTATCTTGGTGCAGCAGTTTATTTTAAATACCAGAAGTTTGGACAGTATGCAAGAGGATGTGAATGTAATGGCTGTATTCCGCCTGGTGATGGGATATTTAATGTATATGAAGACGATTTTGAGCTTAGGGTACGCTAGGAGGTGGTTTACATGATTTTAGATACACTTACAAAGTTTAATATGAGAAGAAAATTCTGGATGACACCAGAACACCCTATGTGTACAAGGACAAAAGATTTTAAAGTTATGTATAGTTCAGCTGTTATCCTGCAGGCACAGCTGGACCAGGAGACCAACCCTCTTAATAATTATGAACTGGAACGTCTTCTTAAAGCAGGGCTTAAACTTGATTCTTCTGATGTTGCATGGGCACTTAGGAATTCAAGGGATAATGCAGCAGTTATTGACTATCTGCTTGATAATTTAAATACAGGCAGGGAACGTGCTTTTCTAATGATGGATTTGGTCAATGTGTCTATAAATGATGGTGGTATATCAGAAGAGAGCCGTAAATCTTTAGAACTTTTTTCAAGGATGTTTAGTGTGCCAAAAGATAAATTCAGCCTGCTACAGAAGTTTATCCAGTATGCATTTGAGGAAAATATTACAGAGTGCCAGAAGATTGCAGCATTTATTGGTGAAAAAGAAGATATAGGGATTCCAGATTTAAAATATTACATAATGCAGCTTACAGAAAGCGAAGGGTTTACCCAGGAGATACTGGATGAGAAGAAACACTTCAGGCTGATTGACAGATGTAATATTTACGAGGATATAGTTTTAAATGAGGGTATGAGCCTGGTAATAGACAATGCTGTTGTAAGGATATTTGGGAATATATCACTTAATGGTGGCAGCCTGGTTATTAATAATTCTAAAATTGTCCGTAAATCAGGCCGTCACAGGGCATGTATAAACCTGCATACAGCAAACAGCCGTGTAACCCTTTCTGCTGTAGAAGCAGACTGCCGTAATTATGGTATGTTTATACGTGCAGAAGAAGGGGTGGCAGTTATAGAAAATTCTAATATATACCATACTACAAGGGGTGCTGCAGTGCGTTTCTGGGGCAAGGCACTTTCTATCTCAGGCACAGGTTTTTTTGACTGCTATTCACCAGAGGATGGTGGCGCTGTTATGGCAAGGGGAGGACGTGTAAGGATAAAAGGATGCCACTTCTGTGACTGCGAGGCGAAGCGTGGAGGAGCTGTTTATGGTACAGAGGGTACTGCTATTTCAGACTGCCATTTTACTAGATGCAATGTTGCTGAATATGGTGCTGCGGTATTTTATTCTGGTATAATGGAAGGCAAAGTTGAGAAACTTGAATATTCAGACTGTCATCCTACAGGGGCTGAGATAGTGCAGCATATTACGTCAGGGAAGCCTTTACATGTTACAGATGAATACCATATAGGAATTTCTACAATAATAGACTGCCCTGTATTTGTAGAGAGCGGAGGCAGGCTGTTAGTAGAAAACGCTGATATTTACCTTAATTACCCATTACATTGTACAGGACACCTTTTAATGAGAAATGCAAGGATTGTGTGTAACCATATTGAAAATGGGGATATGATATACCTTGATAATGCAAAAGAGTGCAGGATACACCATTGTGAAATTGATGGTATGTTAAAGACAGGCGGAATTAATATATTAAGTACAAGGATAAAAGTTACAAAATCACTTTTCCGCAATATGAACGGTGGCAGGGCAATTTATAATGCATACCAGCCTGAAATATCTAATTGTATATTTAATTTCTGCCAGAAAGGTGCAATATACAGCCAAGGTGGCAATATAGAACGCTGTGTTTTTGTAAACTGCAGGGCAAAGTGTGGTGCAGGAGTACAGATGTATGGAAGTAAAGGGGTTATAGATAAATGTATATTTAGAAGGTGTGTATCTGAATACTATGGAGGTGCTATTGATAAAGTAGTTGGTATGAGGATAACAAAGTGTACATTTGAAGAATGTAAGCCTGGAAATATTTCATAGAAGTTTATATTCAGCCAAAACAGGGAACACGTTTGCGTTCCCTGTTTTAATAGTAAATTGTTATAATTATAGATTATACAAGCAGGAATTGCAGGCAATTCCTGCCAGAAGTGAGTGCCCTGGCATTCACTTTTATTCTTCTGTATTTTCTTTTTCTGTATTATCCATCACATCATCTGGTTTTGGCAGAAGATGCAGTTTAACCTTGTCAATACGGTTTTTAGTGGACTCAATAACAGTATATTTAGCATATTCATCTGAAACTGATTCCCCTGCATCTGGGAAATGGTCAAGAAGGTTAATAATATGGCCTGCTATGGAATCATAGTCTTCTGACTGTATTTTTATGCCTAATGCTTCATCAATATCATCAAGCTTAGCAATGCCAAGAAGAATATAATTTTCATCATCTATTTTAGTGATATCATCTTCTTCATTAATATCATATTCATCACGGATATCACCAACTATTTCTTCTATTAAATCTTCCATAGTAAGGATACCAGATGTTGAACCATATTCATCAAGCACAATCGCCATTGTTATAGAAGCCTTCTTCATTTCAAAAAACAGTTCCGATATTTTCTTGTATTCATAAGTAAAATAAGCACCTCTCATAACATCTGCCATATGGAAATCTTCTTTATTGCCCTGGTAGAAGAATACATCTTTCAGGTTAATTATACCAAGTATATCATCACGGCTGTCATTGTAAACAGGCATACGTGTATATTTCTCCTTGGAATAACATTCCATAAGTTCGTCATATGACAAATCTATACTGGCAAACTCTACATCCATTTTAGGTACCATTATATCTTTTGCAAGTGAATCACCAAAATCAACAACATTGGTAATCATCTTTCTTTCTTCAGTTTCAATTACTCCCTCCTCGTGGCTTACATCAAGTATTGTACGAAGTTCATTCTCTGTTATTGCAGGACGCTTTGAACTGCTTATGTGGAATAATTTGAGAAGCAGGTTTGAAAACTTATCAAATATAAAAGAAAGCGGGTAAAGTAAATTAGTCAGCATATAAACAGGTTTCGCATATAAAATTGCCATCTTTTCACTATTTATTGTTGCAAAAGATTTTGGCAGTATTTCACCAAAGATAATTACAAGAATTGTAAGTATACCTGTGGCAAGACCCGTAAATGCACTTGTCATTGTTGATAACCCAGCTTTTTTTGCCAGTTCTATAGCAAATGAGGTAGTAAGTGAAGATGCAGAAAGGTTCACTATATTATTACCAATAAGTATTGTACTTAAAAGTTTGGTTGGATTTTCAACCAGCTTTAAGACCAGGGCAGCATTTTTAACTTCTTCATCTGCCATTGATTTTAAGCGCATTTTGCTAATAGTTGTCAGGCATGTTTCTGCTGATGAAAAAAAAGCAGATAGCAACAGCAGTATAAATAAAATAGCTATCTTCGAGGCGTCACTAGAATCCAAATAATCACTCCATTCAAATAAATCTGTTGTTTATGTACGACAAGCAATATTTTACCGAGGAAATATAAAATTGTCAAGTATACAGGCATAAACTACAGGATAACCGCATAAAAAGTTATTACCAATAAAGGCTTTTTATAACCTGTTTTT
>ERZ778516.2165-NODE-2165-length-13581-cov-4.773917_pt1 | contig 13581 bp, 11 predicted proteins | sample MGYA00510342_ERZ778516 | MGnify/ENA primary metagenome ERZ778516 (study PRJEB29527, sample SAMN07138961) | mouse gut metagenome | material: feces | host: mouse | place: China:Nanjing | collected 2016-01-25 ...
ACTGGTACACCAACTATTCCTGTATACAGTGCCTCAAGATGACCCTCCGTTTTCTGGAAATGGTGGCACAGCAATATCCGGATGAATATGCCCACATACGCCGTATCACCAATCTCGACCAAGTGGAGGAAAGCGCCCGGTGGAGAGACATCATCGAACACATGTACCTGCCGGAAGACAAGGAACGGGGTATTTTCATCCAGAATGACGGCTATATGGATAAAGTACTGGAAAGTACAGACAACATTCCTGCCGAAGAACGCCCCATCAACCAACATTGGTCATGGGATCGCATTCTGCGCTCTTGCTACATCAAGCAGAGCGACGTATTGCTCGGACTTTACCTTTATTATTTCTATTTCGACACGGAAACCGTCCGCCGCAATTTCGAGTTCTATGAGCCGATGACCGTACACGAATCCTCCCTTTCTCCCCACATCCATTCCATCTTGGCTGCACGCATCGGTAAAGTGGAAAAAGCTTACCAACTTTTCCTGCATGCCACACGACTTGACTTGGATGACTACAACAACGAAGCAGACCAAGGTCTGCACATTACCAGTATGCCCGGCAGCTGGCTGGCCATCGTACGCGGATTCGCAGGCATGCAGGTATTGAAAGGGACATTGTGTTTCTCCCCCGTCATACCACAAAAATGGGACAGCTATTCATTCAAGGTAAATTATTTAAGGAACACGCTTCACATACGGGTAGGAAAAGAAATAGAAATCTCGCTTACAGCAGGCAGCAAAGTGGATATACAAGTCTACGGACACCAATATACGCTGGAACGGGGAACGGAATTGAAAATCAATGTGCCAATATGCTAATGTGCCAATAACCTGCGGCGTGATAGCGCGGTATGAACATTGCGCAGCCAATTAGCACATTGGCACATTAAATCATCATTTATCATATAACCGGGAGAACATTTGGTTGTTTTCCCGGTTTTATGTTTTATATACTTGAACGAATAACCATACACTTGTTTACCAATGAAAAAAATGTTTCTTTTCGCCCTGGTTACGACGTTGCTCATCACATCATGCGGGCAAAAACAAAAGGGTAGCAATACCCTTATCCGACCGGTGAAGACTGCGCAAGTCAGCTCACAGACGATTATCCGCAAAGACTTCTCCGGAATGGTAGAAGCCGTGGAATATGTGAGGCTTGCCTTCCGCGTCAGCGGACAAGTCGTCAGCCTTCCGGTTGTAGAGGGACAGCGGGTAAAGAAGGGGCAACAGATTGCCGCCATCGACCCGCGTGACATCTCCCTGCAATATGCAGCCGACAAGGCTGCCTACGAAACAGCCGCCGCACAAGTGGAACGCAACAAACGGCTGCTTGACCGCCAGGCTATCTCCGTGCAGGAATACGAAATCAGCGTAGCCAACTATCAGAAAGCAAAATCCGCCTACGAGCTCTCCGGCAACAATATGCGGGATACGCGGCTGACAGCCCCTTTCGACGGTTCCATCGAAAAAAGGCTGGTAGAGAACTACCAGCGTGTCAATGCGGGAGAAGGGATTGTGCAGCTGGTAAATACACAGAAGCTACGAATCAAGTTCACCGTACCGGATGACTATCTCTATCTGCTTCGTGCCAAGGACGTAAAGTTCAAGGTGGTGTTCGACAGCTACCCCGCGGAGGCTTTCGACTCCAGACTGGAAGAGTATCTTGACATCTCCACGGCAGGGACGGGCATTCCGGTGACAATAGCAATTGACGACCCGCACTTTGACCGTGCACGTTATGACGTAAAACCGGGATTCACATGCAAAATAAAGCTGGCATCGGATGTCGCTCCTTTTCTTGAAGAAAAGCTGATGAATATACCGTTAAGTGCCGTGTTCGGTGACAGTGAAAACCAAAAAACGTATGTATGGGTGGTGGAGGACAATAAAGTCAGCCGCCGCGAAGTGAGCGTTTATTCTCCAACAGGAGAGGAAAACCTGCTTATCTCCAAAGGGCTGGAACCGGGAGAAACCGTTGTGACGGCCGGAGTATACCAGCTGACAGAAGGAGAAGCAATAAAGGTACTAATGTGATTAATCACATTGGCGCATCAGATTCCCATTTATCTAAAAAATATTCATTATGAATCTAGCCAAATATTCATTAGACAACACGAAGATTGTGTACTTCTTTCTGGCTGTGCTGCTTGTCGGCGGCATACTGTCGTTCGGCAGGTTGGGAAAGAAGGAAGACGCACCTTTCGTCATCAAGTCGGCAGTCATCACGACACGCTATCCGGGAGCGGAGCCGGCAGAAGTGGAACGGCTCGTCACCGAACCCATCTCCCGCGAAATACAGTCGATGAGCGGCGTCTACAAGATAAAGTCAGAGTCCATGTACGGACTCTCCAAGATAACCTTCGAGCTGCAACCGTCACTCTCTGCCGCATCCATTCCGCAGAAGTGGGACGAGTTGCGGCGCAAAGTACTCAACATACAGCCCCAACTGCCCGCAGGAGCTTCTGTGCCGACCGTCTCGGATGATTTTGGAGACGTTTTCGGCATCTATTACGGTCTGGTGGGTGACGAAGGTTTCTCTTACGAAGAAATGAGAAACTGGGCGGAACGAATCAAGACACAAGTCATCACGGCAGACGGTGTGATGAAGGTAGCCCTTTTCGGTACACAAACAGAGGTCATCCATATATTCATCTCCGTAAACAAGCTGGCCGGAACGGGCATCGACCCCAAACAGCTGGCCGGCCTGCTGCAATCGCAGAACCAGATTATCAATACGGGTGAAATCAGTACCGGAGAACAACAATTACGCATCGTGGCCAACGGTACCTACACGACTGTCGATGATATCCGCAACCAGATCATCACCACCTCCGGCGGACAAATCAGATTGGGCGACATCGCCATCATTGAAAAAGGGTACATGGAACCTCCCGGCAATATCATGCACGTCAACGGGAAGCGCGCCATCGGTATCGGCATCTCCACCGACCCGACAAAGGATGTGGCAAAAACCGGTGAACTGGTAGACCGGAGGCTTGCCGAACTCATGCCCCTCATCCCCGTGGGGCTGGAACTGGAAAGTCTGTATCCCGAAAATGTGATTGCCCAAGAAGCCAACAACGGGTTCATCATCAATCTGATAGAATCCATCCTGATTGTGATTGTAATCATCATGCTGGTGATGGGCATGCGTGCAGGAGTACTGATTGGCTCTTCCCTTATATTCTCTATCGGAGGCACACTGCTCATTATGTCGTTTCTTGGCGTAGGTCTGAACCGGACCTCCCTCGCCGGATTCATCATAGCCATGGGAATGCTGGTGGACAATGCCATCGTGGTGACAGACAATGCCCAGATTGCCATTGCCCGCGGCATCGACCGCCGGAAAGCGCTGATAGACGGTGCCACCGGTCCCCAATGGGGATTACTGGGAGCAACGTTCATTGCCATCTGTTCGTTCCTGCCACTGTATCTGGCTCCCTCTTCTGTAGCCGAAATCGTGAAACCACTATTCGTAGTGCTGGCCATTTCCTTGGGATTAAGTTGGGGGCTGGCGTTGACACAAACCACTACATTCGGCAACTTCATACTGAAAGCAAAGGCTAAAGATGGTGGTAAGGACCCATACGACAAGCCTTTCTACCATAAATTTGCCTTCATCCTCGGCACACTGATACGCAAGAAGGCGTTGACCCTTGGAAGCATTACAGCACTGTTCATCCTCTCCCTTATCGTCATGGGACTGATGCCCCAGAACTTCTTCCCTTCTTTGGACAAACCCTACTTTCGGGCAGATGTATTCTATCCGGACGGGTACAGCATCCGTGAAGTAGAAACCGAGATGAAAAAGGTGGAAGCGCATCTGATGCAGCAGCCGGAAGTGAAACGGGTGTCCGTCACATTCGGCAGCACGCCGCTGCGTTACTATCTGGCCTCCACTTCCGTCGGTCCCAAACCTAACTTCGCCAATATCCTGGTGGAAGTAACGGACAGCAAATATACCAAAGAGTACGAAGAGAGGCTTGATGCCTACATGAAAGCCAACTATCCCAACGCCATCACCCGTACCATGTTGTTCAAACTCTCCCCTGCCGTAGATGCCGCCATCGAAATCGGGTTCATCGGCAATAATGCGGACACGCTGGTCATGCTGACCAACAAGGCTCTGGACATCATGCACCGTGACGGCGAACTTATCAACGTACGCAACTCCTGGGGCAATAAGATACCGGTATGGCATCCCGTTTACAGTCAGGAGCGCGCACAACCGTTGGGTATCTCCCGTCAAAGCATGGCACAGAGCATCCAGATCGGTACGAACGGCATGACACTTGGGGAATATAGGGAAGGAGACCAAGTACTTCCCGTTCTGTTGAAGAATAAAACCATCGACTCTTTCCGCATCAACGACTTGCGTACACTCCCCGTATTCGGCACTGCACGCGAAACAACCACTCTGGAACAAGTCGTCAGCCGGTTCGACCTCCAGTACAAGTTCTCCAATGTGAAAGACTACAACCGGCAGATGGTGATGATGGCGCAGGCCGACCCACGCCGCGGTGTGAATGCCATTGCCGCCTTCAACCGTATATGGAAGCAAGTGCAAGAGGAGATTGAAGTGCCCGAAGGTTACACCATGAAATACTTCGGAGAGCAGGAAAGCCAGGCAGAAAGCAATGCCGCACTGGCAGCTAACCTGCCGCTGACATTCTTCCTTATGTTCGTCACCTTGCTGTTTCTGTTCCGCAGCTACCGGAAGCCGATTGTTATCCTGCTGATGCTGCCGCTTATCTTTATAGGTATTGTACTGGGACTGGTGGTATTGGGGAAATCATTCGACTTCTTCTCCATCCTCGGCTTGCTGGGGCTGATTGGAATGAATATCAAGAATGCCATCGTGCTGGTGGACCAGATTGATACGGAAACCGCTGCCGGAAAAGCACCGCGTGATGCTGTTATCAGTGCAACGACCACCCGTATTGTCCCGGTGGCCATGGCATCGGGTACCACTATCCTGGGAATGTTGCCGTTATTGTTCGATGCCATGTTCGGCGGCATGGCGGCAACCATCATGGGTGGTTTGCTGGTAGCCTCGGCATTGACTCTATTCGTGCTGCCGGTGGCTTATTGCGCCATTCATAAAATCAAATGAGAGAACATTCAACAATTTACAGTTTACCAATTGAATGATGAAAACAAATATACTTATCCTATCATTACTGTGCTTCGGACTGAATGCCGGGGCGCAACAAACCTATCTGAGCCGCGAAGAATACCGCGACAAGGTAGAAGCATACAGCCAGATTCTAAAACAACAGCATCTGAAAACATTCGCCAGTACCGAGGCACGCAAGATTGCCTCCACCGGTTTCCTGCCCCAGATTGACATCACCGCCGAGGGTACCGCCAATCTCAATCATCTGGACCAATGGAACAGTCCGAAAGGAGACTACCGCCCTTATACCTATCAGGCACTTGCCACCCTGACCCAACCGCTTTATGCCGGAGGTTCCCTGATAGCTCAAAAGAAAATGGCCCAAGCCGACGAGGCACTGGAGCAACTTACCACAGAACTGACCCTCGACCAGATACACTACCAAAGTGATGCCATCTATTGGAATGCCTCTGCCGCCCGTGCCGGCCTGACGGCAGCAACCACCTTTCTAAACATTGTACAACAGCAGTACGACATCATCCAAGACCGCTTCGACGAGGGTGCCATCAGCCGCACAGACTTGCTGATGATCTCCACCCGGCGTAAGGAGGCCGAATTGCAGTACATCAAGGCACGCCAAAAACATACCCTTGCTCTGCAACAGCTGAACATTCTGATGGGCTCGGAACCGAACGCTCCCATAGACAGCATAGCCGAAATAGATATACCGACTACCCCCATCATTCCTTTGGGCCTGGATGATGTACTGCCCCGCCGGGCAGAATATGCCAGTACCTCCGTGAACATCGCCCGCAGTGAAGCGCAACGGCATGCCGCCCTCAGCCGCTACAACCCACAAGTCAGCATGTTCCTCGCTACCGGTTGGGATACGGGAATCGCCTATATGGGGCAGGATGTACCTCATACTCCCGTCGTAGGGGTCAATGTCAGCATCCCCATCTTCCGTTGGGGAGCCCGCTTCAAGACAAACCGCCAACAGAAAGCCTATATCGGCATACAGAAGCTGCAACAAAGCTATGTAACGGACAATATCCTGGAAGAGCTCTCCGCAGCCACCACAAAACTGACGGAAACTGAACAGCAAGTCAGGACTGCCCGGGAGAATATGACACTCGCCGAAGAGAATCTGGACCTTGTCACTTTCTCCTATAATGAAGGAAAAGCCAGCATGGCAGATGTATTGTCCGCACAACTCTCGTGGACGCAGGCACACACCAACCTGATTGATGCGTATCTGGCAGAGAAAATGGCGGTAGCTGAATATAGGAAGGTGATTAGTGAATGAAATGCTCCTTAAAAAACATACAAAAAACTCCGGCATAGCTTTACAAAGCCATACCGGAGTTTCTTTATATTTTTCCTACAGACTGTTTATCCCAGGAACGAAATCAGCACACCCGCCGCAACAGCCGACCCGATTACACCGGAGATATTACTGGACATACAGTAATTCAGCACATGGTTCTTAGGGTCATATTTCGTTGCAATATCATTGCAGACACGGCTTGCCATGGGCACGGCACTCAATCCGGTTGCACCAATCAACGGATTAATCTTCTTTTTGCTGAACAAGTTGAACAGCTTTACAAAAAAGATACCGCCGGTAATGGACAGTGCAAACGCCAGGAAGCCGCCGATTACGATACCAATGGTCGTCCAGTTCAAGAAAGCCTCACTGGTCATGGTGGCACCCACGCTCAGTCCAAGGAAAATAGTAGCCGCATTCATAATACTGTTGGCTGCCGCATCGAACAGACGGCTCGTATCAGAACCTATTTCCTTAATCAGGTTACCAAACATCAACATACCAATCAAAGGCACTGCCGTGGGCACAAACAAGGCGACAACCGTAGTCACAGCAATCGGGAAGATAATCTTCAATACACGCAGATTCTTAATCTCGATTTTCGAAGGATACAGTTTCTCCTGCTCCTTCATGTTAATCATCAATTCCTTCTTGGTACAGAACAGCTTCACCACCATCGGAATGATGACCGGTACCAGCGCCATATAAGAATAAGCAGCAATGGCAATAGGACCCAGCAAATGAGGAGCCAGCTTAATGGTAGTAAAGATAGCGGTAGGACCATCGGCACCACCGATAATACCTAACGCACCCGCTTCCTGCGGAGTAAAACCCATCAACACGGCACAAAGCAGCACGGTAAAGATACCCAACTGGGCCGCTGCACCGAATATGGAGAGACGCAAGTTACGAAGCATCGGACCGAAATCAGTCATCGCACCCACACCCATAAAGATGACAGGAGGCAGGAAACCGGTCTTAATCAGCATGTAATAGATGAAGTTCATCAGTCCGAGGTCATGCGCGATTTCGTGCAACGGCATCTCCCAAATATTCTTCATTACCCCGCCTACCATGACCATTCCGTTCTCGTCCGCCTGAACCACACCCATGTCACCACCGGGAAAGTTGGCAATGAGCACACCGAAAGCGATGGGCACCAGCAACAGCGGTTCATAGTGTTTCTTGATACCTAAATAAAGCAGGATGAAAGCGATGGCATACATCACGAGGAACGACGGATCGGCAATGATGTTGCTGAAGGCCGTCATGTCATAGAGTTTTGCAAATATATCTTCCATTATCCTATCTTCATTAATACATCATCTTCAGAAACAGAATCGCCGGGGTTGACACAGATAGCCGTCACCGTTCCATCAAAATCCGCACGGATGGCATTGTATGTCTTCATGGCTTCGATATAGCAAAGCAGGTCGCCTTTCTTCACCTTATCGCCTACCTTCAACGAAGTTTCCTGCGTGTTCTTGGTCAGGAAGAACTTGCCTTCCAACGGAGCAGGCACATCCTGTCCTTCGCCTACGGAAGCAGAAACCTTGTCTGTGGCCGAGGCGGGCAGGTCGATATCGCCATAGGCTACCGTCACGCGGTAAGCCTGACCGTCCACCTGCACGGTGAGCGTCTTGGGTTTGGCATCGTCCAGCGGAGACTTGTCACGTTCGGCACGACGTTTTTCCACGTCTTCCAGGAAGTCTTGTTTTGCCTTGCCGCTCTTATAGGCCTCGTATTGAGCCGGGTGCATGGCGTACTCGAAGAGTTCTTCGTCGTCCTCGCCCAATTCCCATTTGTTTTCCTTCATCAGCTTGCGGTACTTGTCCAAAGCATCGGGGTAGTTGTCTTGCGGATTGCCGGTGAAAAACTTGCGTCCTTCGCGCTCCGCTTTTTCGATAAGTTCAGGAGCCAATTCACCCGGCAACTTACCGGCTTTGCCCAACAGCATATCCCAGATATCATCGGCAATCATGCCCCAGCGTTCCTTGCCCTTCTCCATAGCAATGACGTTCATCATGGAGAGGTTCTTGACGTACTGGCTGAACGGAGTCACCAATGGAGGATAACCTACGCGCGGCCAAACGTATGCCACTTCATTGAACAACTTAATGAGCAATTCGTCCTGCTTCATGAAAGGCAGGTTGCGTTTTGCCTTGTATTTGTTGATGGATTCCAAGTTGGACTCCAAGTCGGCCATCAGACTGCCCATCATGCCGCCCGGCAGTCCGGGACCAATCAGCAGGGAGTTCATCAAGCGGTTGCGTGGACTGATATACAAGCCGAGGAAGTCGTCCATAAACTCCTGGATGAGGGCACGTACCTTCATATATGCCTCCATATTGATTTCGGGCACCTGGAAGCCTGCATCTTTCAGCATAGCCTGCACGCTGAGCAAGTCTGCATGTCCCGTACCCCATGACAGCGGTTCCATGCCTACGTCGATATAGTCGCAACCCGCCTCGCACACTTCAAGAATGCTTGCCATATTGAAACCGGGACCTGCATGGCTATGGTACTGGATAGGAATATCGGGATGTGCCGCCTTGATGTTGGCCACAATCTTACCTAGAGAAACCGGACGTCCGATACCTGCCATATCCTTGATGCAGATTTCGTCGGCACCTGCCTTGATAAGCTGCAAAGCCATGTTCGTGTAGTATTCTACTGTATGGATAGGTGAATGGGTGATACAGAGCGAACATTGGGAAATCATTCCGGCATCGTGTGCATAACCGATGGAAGGGATGATATTGCGGGTATCGTTCAGACCGCAGAAGGTACGCGTGATGTCCGTACCCTGCGCTTTCTTCACCTTATAGAACAACTTACGCACATCAGCGGGCACAGGACTCATGCGGAGGCCATTGAGGGCACGGTCTAACATGTGGGTCTGGATACCGGCTTCATGGAACGGCTTCGTCCACTCGCGCACGGCTTTATTCGGATTCTCCCCAAACAGCAGATTTACTTGTTCAAAACCTCCGCCATTGGTTTCCACGCGCGCAAAACAACCCATCTCGATGATGGCGGGAGCTACTTTCACCAGCTGGTCAACGCGGGGTACATATTTTCCGGCACTCTGCCACATGTCCCTGAATACCAAGCTGAATTTAATTTCCTTTTTCATACTAATTTATTCGGTGTGTTTTTATTTTTATAATTGATTCAGATTTTTTCTACCTTAGCAACTTTACCCTTACCTTGTGTCACTACTGTTACGGCAGCACTGATAGCTGCCAGAATATTACCGGGGACAGGTGCGGGACCATTTGCCGCTGCTTTAGCCGGTGCCACCTCTTCGGGCGCATATTTATTCACCAATGCAATAAGAGCTTTTCCTAAGTTAATAACAATCAGCAGGATAGCGAAGACTGTTGCCATACCTACCACCATCAGCAAAAGTGCTGTATTCAAGTTCTCCATATTATAAATTATTAGTTATTCAGCCACATTTACGAAAAATCGCTCGAAATTAGCGATAATCCATTAAAGAAAGGCAGAAAAAAATGATAAAAGATGCTAAAAAGTAAAGCTTCCCGCACAACCAAGAGATTGTACGGGAAGCTTTTAGCATAGAAACTGTGTCGGTCATCAGTTACTTTCAAAGAAGGAGAATCAGCCCAACGGGTTCTCGCCTTGGTCACCGTCGTTGCCGCCGGGATTGCCACTGTCGTCACCGCCGGTATTGCCGCCCGTAGAGGTAGAGGTCTTGCCCCATTCTTCCCAAACAATCTTCGTATTCACCATGCTGCGGGTAGTCACCTGACGGCCACTATTGCGCTCCACTTCGGGCAGGAAACGAACGCGCACTCCGTTAATCAGCGAAGCGCTTACCTCCGCAGCAGTCAGCACTCCTCTTTTGGTAGAGGTGGCAGTATAGTAGAAGGTGCCTACACCATCTATCTTCACAGTACGTCCCTGTCCCATGAAATTACTCAATACACGTCCCAAATTCTCCATCACTGCATATGTGTCACCACGGGTCACGGTAGAAATGACAGACAGTTCATCTGCCACTTCACGGGTAGTAACCGCCTTACCCCAGGTTACAGATTGAGGGTACCACAAATTGTTTACTTTCTTCTGAATTCTTCTAAAAAATGCCATAATCGTAATGTTTTAAATGATTAATTAATAATGATACGGGTTCTCTTGTCTCACCCGAGAAGCAGAAGTTTTCATCGTGAGGCCTCAACGATTCAGCCGTCTGCTTTTCTCAAATTCGATGTTGCAAAGTTAGGGCGGGAAACAAGGGAAAACAAGAAAATGGCATCTACAACCATTTTTCATAAATCATTTAAAAACAAAGGATTACAAAAACGCCGTCTCTACAAGGAGAGGGGAAAATAAAGCGGAAATAAGAAGAATAAGGTGGTAATCTCTACAAGCTATACACGCAAACCTCTGATAATGAATACGCCTATATCTTCCGGTCTCTACAGAATAGTTGTTATAAGCTATTAAGCTTATCCTCCATAATAAAATCCTCCATTCATTCATTTTTCATATTAACATCTTCTGAACAGGCAAATCCTTTTATCCTCACCCGGTCTTTCTTTTTATCTTCCCTCTGAACATCACTCAAGGCAATAAACCGTCTTCTTACTTCCTGATGAGCAGAGAAAAAGCTATCTAAGACTGTAGTGAAGAGAAACTCTTTATCACTCATTTCTTTAGTAAAGAACATGCTATATTGACTATGCACCCCCAAAAGACTTTCATCCTTATCTATGGAATACACTGTCACAGGCATAGTAATCATATTAGCCTGATTTACTGCATCCTTTAAGTTTTCAATTTTAGGATCGTTCAAATCCAAAACGCTCCACCAGGAGTTATAAATCGTTAAAGTCGCATTCGACTCAATTTTCATGACAAAGCCCTCCCCTTGATACTTAAAACGTACGTCTTCTGTCTTTTTATCCACTTCCGGCTGACAGCCTATATTCCTTAGCGTATCAATTACCAGCTTTCTTATCTTCATATAAGGATAACATTTAAACAATTTTCTTGCCCGAACAATAATAAAATAAAGTAAAAACAAAACCAATATAAAGCCTCCTATATAAGCAAAGCACCAGTCCTCCATACATGCTCCAACAACCCAACATGCAACAATGGCAACATACCAGATATATTTCCACACGAAAGCCTTGTTATTATCAGCAGCGCGATCTATACCTAACACAAAATGAGAGCAATCACTGTCATCCGTAGGCCTATAATATTCACAGTGAACACCTTTACCTATCCGACATTTGCTGCATTGAGCAACTTTAGTCATACATCATTTCCTTTCTTTATATGTAACTTTCAACACCCTCTTTCCATTATCTATCTCTATCTTTCCAAGCCTGCTCAATACAGATTGTCCCAACAACAGTGGTGCTTTTTGATTTTTCACAATTGAAGTTTTTATATTATTCAACTCCAGACCACCCAAATCCACATTCCGCAGATTGACAACCGTACCCTCCGTTATCTCTCGTAACTACTCAGCTATCTGCAATTGCTTATCTCATTGATTATCAATAAGTATTTATCAATCAACCCAACAGAATCGGTTTCAAAAGATCTAAAATGAAGCATATTGTTAATCATAACACATTGAATGATAATAAGTTTACATAGCTGAGTAGTTACTATCTCTCCATCAGTAGTTAAATAGTTTTAAAGATTATCCCAGAACTCCGGAGATTGTTGATCCATATCCAAATTATCATTATAATAAGGATTATCATCAATACTCTCCCAATCATCAGAATCATCCTCTTCAATATAATTCTCCTCTATTACATTTAAACTCTTAATAAATTCCTCTCTGTCAACAAAATCTTCACATTCTTCTACAAACCCAGAGCCACTTTCTGCTATATCCTCTACCCCATCCAATTGAGCAGCAAGCATGTCTTGCCCTTCAAAATCCTCATCTACCCTATCAAATTGCGCTCTTAACAAATCTTGTTCAACCGCTTCTTCTACATTATTATACTTTGCTTCAAGTGCTGCGTATGCATCTTCTTGTTCACTAATAGAAACTTGATTAGCAATAATTTCATGCATTACCATTTCATCATCCATAATTAACTTCTTTTTTTCCATTTTTGTATCTCCTTTTTAATCCTTTCAGTTACTTTATGCTCAACAGATTCCATAGTTTGGAGAGCATTATCCAACATTCTCTGATTATACTCTTCTTCTTGATTTGCTACTGAGATTGTATTCTCCACTACTTCCCAATCTCTAATTGACATTCTTTTCTTTTTCATAATCTTCATTTTTTAGGGTTACTATTTTTATACTCGCTTATCTTCTTAGCTTAATGTATATTTTTCACCAATTCATTCAAAGCTGTCGCTTTTACATTCAACTGATGTTCTATAATCAACTCATAATCACATTTCTTATCACCCAATTTACCCGCTACTACGAATAATTCCAAAGACAGCAAAAATAAAGAAATGATAATATAAAACGCCATAGCCTCTTTCCTTGTAAGAATAATCTCTAACATGGCATTCAGTTCTTCCAAGAAACCCACATTAGTCAACAATTCTCCACGCAAGTTATCTTCCACTCCAATTTTTTTCTGCACAAACTCATCTTGTTGTTTCCGTAACCTACTCAAATTAAGATTATTCATTTTTACCTGCTCAGTCAGTGGATTCGATACCAGAACCGATGCGACTGTAGTTTCTGGTATTTTCTTGTATGTACCATCTTCTTGCTGTACATTTTTATAAGTGGTAGTCGTAGTCACAGCTTTTTTCACAGGTTCCTTTGCTATCTCCTCATTCAACATTGCAGTTTTGCTTTCCAATGAATCGATATTTTGCTGAAGTTCATTCAACTTGTCTTCAATAGTCCTCAACCTTGAAGGCAACAACTCCACAACCTGTCTATCCGTTATCTCCACCATCTTCCTCTTTATGTCTTCACCAAATATCACCTGGTCTAATATCGAAGAACCTAAAACAGCCATAATCACTGCTATAAAAAAGCGAAAAGCAAAAATGAATTTACTAGTCTTCACTGCCAATATTATCTGTCTTTCTATCTGAATTACTATAACTATAAAAAAAACTGATGAAAAAACACATCCCCATAAAGGTGCA
>ERZ778516.2167-NODE-2167-length-13576-cov-5.436580_pt1 | contig 13576 bp, 16 predicted proteins | sample MGYA00510342_ERZ778516 | MGnify/ENA primary metagenome ERZ778516 (study PRJEB29527, sample SAMN07138961) | mouse gut metagenome | material: feces | host: mouse | place: China:Nanjing | collected 2016-01-25 ...
TTCCTTGAAGAGATATTCCCGTTCTTTGCCGTTTTCGTCTTCCAGTATAAAACGTCCGTCTTGCTCTACACGCAGCAACCGGGCAAGGAACTTGCCGTCGGCGTCTTCATAAGGATGCAATCCCCGGCGACGGAAAAGGGAGCGGGCATACCGTGTGGATATCTCGTCGGAGTAGGCAGCGAAGTCCTCCATTTGGAGGCTGTTGTAGTAGATTTGTATACGTCTCAGGATATGGGCAAGGATTTCATAACGGTCGTGCTCCTTTCCGGTGATTTGTTTCAGTGAGACGGGGTTGGGAGCATCACTGTTGAAGACTTCCTGATTGATGTTGATGCCGATTCCGGCAATGCTACGCTTGATATGGTGTCCGGAAAGGTCGTTCTCTATCAGTATGCCGCAGATTTTCCGGTCTTTCCAATAGATGTCGTTCGGCCATTTGATGGTGATTTCATCAGACCATCTGCTCAGTTCTTCCTTAATAGTGAGGGAGACGATTTGTGAAAGGATGAACTGCCGGCGGGCTTCCAGAAAAGAAGGGTAGAGTACAACGCTGAAAAGCAGGTTCTTGCCTTCTTCGGCTTCCCAGGTGTTGCCGCGCTGGCCTTTACCGGCGGTTTGGAACTCGGCAGTCACGGTCGTCAGTTCGGCAACGGATTCTTGCAACCGGTTGCAAAGCTGGCTGAGGTATTGATTGGTCGATGCCGTTTCGTCCAATGCCACCAGCGGGAACGGGAATGTGTCAGGGCAGGGCTTCATATTCGGTACGCATTTTTTTTGTGAATTTCTTTAATACTTCTTCAAGAGAGTGGTCTATCAGTTGTTTCAACAATTTGTCGTCGACGTCACCGTCCAGAAGCACTTGGTTCCAGTATTTTTTGTTGAAGTGATAGGCACCTTCGATGGCTGCATAGTGCTCTCGCAGTTCGAGTGCATACTCTGGATCGCATTTCAGACAAATCTTATTGGCACTTTCCAGGTCGATGAGTGCAAACATTTTACCCATGACCTTCATTACGAGCGAGTATTCGTCGAACGGAAGGCATTCCATGACGGCCTTTTTGCTGAGGCAATATTCGCGGGCGGTTTCTATGTCCATGATGGTATTTACGGTTTACAATTTATGATTTACGATTACAATAACTCTCATTTGTCAGTTATCAAAACATGGGCGGATAGAAGGCATCCTTCATGTGCTCTATCCTGAATGCTCCCGGTTCGCCTACGGCTGTTATGATGTCGAAGCGAACGGGTACATCCAGGCAGAAGAGCTTGACATAGGCATCGGCCGCTACGACAATACGGCGTATTTTCTGCCAGTTCACGGCATCCTGCGGCTCGATGTAGTCCGTATTGCTACGGGTTTTTACTTCCACTATTATCAGTTCTTCGTCTTTGGCAGCCACTATATCTAGCTCCAGGTGATTCTTTCGCCAATTACGGTCGCGTATGGTGTAACCGTTCTGTTCCAGATATTTGGCAGCGGCGTCTTCACCGGCTTTTCCGAGGACATTGTGGTTGGCCATTACTGTATTGCAATACCGGTTAGTGCGTTCTCGGCAGGCAATTCGCTTGTTTTTATCATGCCGTAGTGTCCTGGGCGTTGAACAGTGGGCAGGGCGAATGCTTTGCCGTTGGCGGGTGCCCGCATCAGGCTGCGTGTGCCAATCGGCTGTTCGCCGGTGATTTCACGGATGGCGCGTGCCAGTAGTGGTTCATCCGGATGCCCGAAGTGAAAGTAGGTGTTAAAGTAACCGTCGCCGTCGGCATCTGTCTCATCTAACTCAATGTCAGGCAGGAATCCGTTCTCGTACTCTCCGAATCCCTTGGCATTGTAGGTTTGGAAAGTGATTGGAACCACTTCGTAAGTATCTTTTTCCACGGTGATTTCTTTGGGTTCCATGCCCACGTTCTTTCCAGTGGTCCGTTTTCCGATGAGCACCACATCAATGCCAATACCCCTCAGTGCATTGATTACCAGTTCGCTGGCTGAAGCTGTGCCGCTACCCACCAGACAGTAGAGGCGGTTTAGGCCGAGGGCGGCTGCGGTGAGCGATGTTTTCAGGTTGGCATACCAGCCATAGGAAAAATTCTCTTCCAAGCGGGAATTGGAGTATTTTTTCATTCGCTCTTCATTGTATCTGTATTTGGCAAACACTTTGTCCCGGCAGTTGCTTCCGGCCAGACACGAAGCTATCAGGTTGGCCGTTGTAACATGTCCGCCGCCGTTGTAGCGTAGGTCGAGCACTAGGTCTTGTATGCCTTCGCGCTTGAATTCCTTAAATACGTCAAACAGTACATCGTCAAATCCGGCATCGAAGTTCTCATATACCAAGTAGCCTGTCTTATGTCCGTTGTTGCTCGTTATCACTTCGTGGTGCAGTATAGGATTCTTGTACATGGCACGAGCAGAAAGTGCGCTCTCGCGGGTACACAGATTGCCGCTTTCATCGTATTTGAAGTTTCCGTTTTCGTCAGTTTCTATTTCGGTCAGAGTGGCAGCGACGGAAGACTCCGGATACATCAGTTGCATGAACACCTGATTCATATTGCTTTTAGTTATATCTTTTCCATTCATCTTATAAAGGAAAGCACCACGATTTATTCCGTTCTCGGAAGCTGGTGAATCCGGATAGATTCCTTGCGGGCAGAGGACTATTTGTGTATTACTTATTTCTACGGCTATCATTCCGGTGAATCCGAAACTGTATTCCAGCTCTCTTTCTATTTGGGTTGCGGCGCGTGTGGTGCCGATTGTCTTTTTCTTTACAATATACGAGAAGAGGTGGTAGTTGCCATTTCCGTCAGCTTTCTTGTCCAAGGTGTTGGTGGTCATACCATATAGGTTATTATAGAAAAAGTCTTCATATCCCTGACTGAAATTTTTCTTCAAGCTCTTGTATTCCTCGTTCCACAAGTACATTTCATCTAGGTATTTGTTCACTTCTCGGTTCACTATCGCATCTCCGGTATCTTCGGGAAGGCTACCGGCCTTTTGTGTCACTTTGAAACTGCTTGGTCGGCTTCCTTCCGCATTGACAGTAATGGTAGCTGTTCAGTCCTTGGTTGTTGCTCCGTTTGCCGATACCATGAAACTGTGGGAATCTTTGTTGCCCGATGTTTGGGACAATTTGCACCAATCCGCACCGCCTGCTACAGTGGCCACCCACTTGCCGTATGTGGTAAAGCGTATGGTTAAATCCTTTTCTGTACTGATTGTTAACACTTCTCCTTCTTTCCAACTTTGGTTGGCAATGCCGGATGGTCGGTCTTCCTTGTCATCGTTGCATGATGTTGTTATCATGACTATTGCCAGAAGGAAGAAAGCAAGATAATTGATTCGGTTCATATTGATGCATTTTTTAAACGTCTCAAAAGTACTTTTTTAATTGATTCGGCAGAAGAGTTTTGGGGATATTCTTTTCATCTGGTCTTCAAAAACTCCTTTTTTGTCGTCTTGCAGTTTCCTTTTCCTTTCAACCTCTTTCATAGACTTTCTTTTTTATGGATTCGATGCCTCTTCGTTTTAGGTTTGATGTCTGTTTGACAAATGTCGCTATTGCCGGGCAGATGTCCTCTGCTTTGGAAAGAAAAATACATTGATTCGTTTTGTTTTTACAGAAGTAAAAGTAATTTTGCAGGAAATATGAGAAAGAGAGATAAAACGTGTGCGAAAGCAACGCCCGAAGAACCAAGACGCGAGCAGCGCATGGTATGCCTGATGAGCGAGGAAGAACTGCGGATTGTAGACCGTTATCTGGATAAATACAAGATAACGAACAAGTCGCGCTGGCTGCGGGAGACTATTCTCATGTTTATCCATAAGAATATGGAAGAAGATTATCCTACTTTGTTCGGTGAGCACGATATGAGGAGGTGAAAATTAAGAATTAAAAATTGAAACGGAGTGGCGTTGGACGATAGCTATTATATGAAACAGGCGCTTTTGGAGGCGCATAAGGCAGGTGAACGGGGAGAAGTTCCCGTAGGTGCGGTTGTGGTTTGTAAGGACCGTATCATAGCCCGTGCCCATAATCTGACAGAGACCTTGACAGATGTCACCGCCCATGCCGAGATGCAGGCCATTACCGCTGCCGCCGCAACCCTTGGTGGCAAATATCTGAATGAATGTACTCTCTATGTCACAGTGGAACCTTGCGTGATGTGTGCCGGTGCCATTGCTTGGGCACAGATGGGGCGCCTGGTGTTTGGCGCCGAAGATGAGAAAAGAGGGTATCAGCGCTATGCCTCGCAGGCATTGCATCCCAAAACAGAAGTAGTAAAAGGAATCCTGGCAGATGAATGTGCCGTCCTAATGAAGGAGTTCTTTGCCGCCAGGCGCAAATAATCCTTTATCCTTAATTCCTACTCTTTAATTTCTTCAAAATCCACATATTCTCCTTCGTCTTTGGAGAACAGTTTCTTGTGGCGGGGACGTATTTCACCCTCTTCGGCTTGTGCCTCCTCAGGCGATTGTTTATTATCATTGTAGGAATACCCTCCCGGCTGGTAATTACCATTTCCTTTTTGGTAGGGACCGGAGTTGGAGGAAGTACGGCGTCCACCCAATCCGAATATGGTTCGGATGACACTACCGATAATGCTAAGACCAATGAGCAGAATGGCAATTATGATGATAAATAAAAATCCTAAAATATGAAACATGGGCTAATGTCTTTTTATGTGTTCGTTTTCTGCGAACTTCAATACAACAATTGTGCCGGAAAAATGTTTATTTACTTTTCCTTGTAATAAGCGAAAGTAGTATATACCACACGATAATTGCAGCAAAGCTGCAGATTCCCAAGAGGATAAGGAGTGGAATGCAGACAAGTAGGAAAATGAAGCTTGTTTTATTGTCCTTCCATGACAGATTCTTGAATTTGAGTGAGAACATTGGAATCTCCGATACAAGCAACCATGAGAAAAGGCAGACCAGCAGCAATAGATAAACCGGATGGAAGCTGTTGCTCACCAAACAGTCGTGAGCGCCCGTCACCAATGAAGCCCAGAACAAGGCATTTGCCGGGACGGGAAGTCCTACGAAAGAGCTTGTCTGGCGGGTATCATTGTTGAATTTGGCAAGCCGTAGTGCAGAGAACACGGACAAAAGAAATGCGAGATAGGGGAAAACGTCGGCCATGCTTTCCATTGTGCTTGGATAGTTCATTTCCTTGAACAAGGAAAATACAATCAGGGAAGGGGCCACTCCGAAACTGACATCATCTGCCAGAGAATCCAAATCCTTGCCGATAATGGAATGTGCGTCCAGTGCACGTGCCATCATGCCGTCGAAGAAATCGAATACGGCACTGAAGATAATGAAAGCGAGTGCCCATTCATATTTGGCTTCGGATGCCATGACACAGGCAATGCACCCGGAGAATAGGTTCAGGCAGGTCAGAATATTTGGAATATGGCGGGTAATGCAGTTTGCCATTGTTGTTCTTTTATTATTTAAGTTTGGCTATCACAGTCTGATTACCGGTAGTCTGTTGTCCTAGTTTAACGAATACTTCGGTGCCCAACGGCAGAAAGACGTCCACGCGGGAGCCGAATTTGATGAAACCCATATGCTCGTCGATATAGCATTCCTCGCCCGGTTCGGCATAGGTTACGATACGGCGCGCCATGGCTCCGGCTATCTGTCGTGCCATAATTTCCACGCCTTCCGGAGTTTCTATTACTACAGTGGAACACTCGTTGTCGGTGCTGGCTTTGGGCAGCCAGGCTTTCATGAACTTTCCGTTTTTGTGCCACACTTTCTTTACCGTACCGTCTACCGGATACCAGTTGGCGTGTACATTGACCAGGCTCATGAATATAGATACCATGATACGGCGGTCGTGGAAGTATTCGTTTTCTTCTACTTCTTCCACCACTACGATTTTACCGTCGGCAGGAGCTATCACGACTTTCTCTGTTTCCTGTCCGAACAAACGGATGGGACAGCGGAAGAAGTTCACTAGTATGCCATATACAATGAGGCTAATGACCGCTACTACGTAAAAAGGAACTTTGCATTCCAATCCGAAGTAAAGGGCAGTGTTGACAGTCAGAATCAGAGCCAAGCTGCCTGCTAATGTATGTGTTCCTTCACGGTGTATACGTATCTTTTTTAATCTTTTTAATCGACTCATGTATATAGTATTTGCTATTTTAGATAGAAATTATTTGCAAAAATAGGCTTATTTTGAAAATCTAACAAGGATTTGGAGAGAGAAATGTGCGTGTTGATAACTTTTTGGGAAATATTTTTGTTAGCTGTGATAGAGGTTGTAATTTTAGGCTCTCAATAGATAAGGATATATATGCAAGATTTTGTTCATTTACATGTCCATACCCAATACTCTCTTCTGGATGGTCAGGCAAGTGTCAGCAGGCTGGTTGACAAGGCTATGAGGGATGGTATGAAAGGCATTGCCGTGACCGACCATGGAAATATGTTCGGTATCAAGGAGTTCACCAACTATGTCAACAAGAAGAACAGCGGGCCGAAGGGGGAGATAAAGGACTTCAAGAAAAGGATTGCCGGTATTGAAAGTGGTGAGATAGAGTGTGAAGACAAGGAAGCGGAGATTGCCGATTGCCGTACCAAGATGGCAGAAGCGGAAAGCAAGTTGTTCAAGCCGATTGTAGGCTGTGAAATGTATGTGGCCCGCCGAACCATGGATAAGAAGGAGGGGAAGCCGGACCAGAGTGGTTATCACCTGATTGTGCTGGCAAAGAATGAGAAGGGGTATCACAATCTGATAAAACTTGTATCGCATGCTTGGACAAGGGGATACTATATGCGTCCGCGTACAGATCGCAGTGAACTGGAAAAGTATCATGAAGGGCTGATTGTCTGCTCGGCTTGTATCGGTGGCGAGGTTCCTAAGAAGATTATCAATGACCAGCTGGAAGAGGCGGAAGAAGCTGTACGCTGGTATAAGAATCTGTTTGGCGATGATTATTATCTGGAACTTCAGCGCCATAAAGCCACTGTTTCCCGTGCCAATCACGAAGCTTATCCGCTTCAGCAGAAGGCGAATGCCAAGTTGTTGGAGTTTGCCCGGAAATATGACATTAAGGTTATCTGTTCCAATGACGTCCACTTTGTGGATGAAGAGAATGCGGAAGCGCACGATCGCCTGATTTGTCTGAGTACGGGTAAGGATCTGGATGACCCTACCCGAATGCTCTATACTAAGCAGGAATGGATGAAGACAAAGGCTGAAATGAACGCCTTGTTTGAAGATGTGCCCGAAGCCTTGTCCAATACCTTGGAGATTTTGGACAAGGTGGAGTATTATTCTATCGACCATGCTCCTATTATGCCTACGTTTGCTATTCCTGAAGATTTCGGGACGGAAGAAGGCTATCGTCAGAAGTATACCGAAAAGGACTTGTTTGATGAGTTCACTCAGGATGAGAACGGCAAGGTGGTGCTGGATGAGGATGCTGCCAATACCAAGATAAAGCGTCTGGGGGGGTACGACAAACTGTACCGTATCAAGCTGGAAGCCGACTATCTGGCAAAGTTGGCATTCGACGGTGCCAAGAAGTTGTACGGTGACCCCTTGTCCGACGAGGTGAAGGAACGTCTGGTCTTTGAGCTGTACATCATGAAGACGATGGGTTTCCCGGGATACTTCTTGATTGTGCAGGACTTTATCAATGCCGCCCGCACACAGCTGGGAGTTTCGGTAGGACCGGGACGTGGTTCGGCTGCCGGTTCGGCGGTGGCCTATTGCTTGGGCATCACGAAAATAGACCCGATTCAATACGACCTTCTGTTCGAGCGTTTCTTGAATCCCGACCGTATCTCTTTGCCTGATATCGATGTGGACTTCGATGATGACGGGCGTGGAGAAGTGCTCCGCTGGGTGACGGATAAGTACGGGCAAGAGAAGGTGGCGCACATCATTACATACGGCACGATGGCGACCAAGATGGCCATCAAGGATGTGGCACGCGTACAGAAACTGCCTTTGAGCGAATCAGACCGTCTGTGCAAGCTTGTGCCGGATAAGATTCCCGACAAGAAACTCAATCTGCCCAATGCCATTGCCTACGTGCCCGAATTGCAGGCTGCGGAGGCTTCGCCCGATCCACTGGTGCGCGATACGATGAAATATGCCAAGATGCTGGAAGGTAATGTACGCGGTACGGGTGTGCATGCCTGCGGTACTATTATTTGCCGTGACGACATCACGGATTGGGTACCTGTCAGCACGGCGGATGATAAGGAGACGGGCGAGAAGATGCTCGTAACCCAATACGAAGGTTCCGTCATCGAAGATACGGGACTTATCAAGATGGACTTCCTCGGACTGAAAACCTTGTCCATCATTAAGGAAGCCGTTGCCAATGTACGTCTGCACCGCGGCTTGGAACTCGACATCGACAAGATATCCATTTCCGACCCTGCTACCTATAAACTCTATTGCGACGGCCGTACCATCGGTACGTTTCAGTTTGAATCGGCTGGCATGCAGAAGTATCTGCGCGAGTTGCAACCGAGCACTTTCGAGGATTTGATTGCCATGAACGCCCTCTACCGTCCGGGGCCTATGGATTATATCCCCGACTTCATCGACCGTAAGTGGGGACGTAAGCCCATCGAGTATGATATCCCCATCATGGAGAAGTATCTGAAGGATACTTACGGCATTACGGTCTATCAGGAGCAGGTCATGCTTTTGTCGCGTTTGCTGGCAGACTTTACCCGTGGTGAGTCTGATGCCTTGCGTAAGGCAATGGGTAAGAAGCTGCGTGACAAGCTGGACCACATGAAGCCGAAATTCATTTCAGGTGGACAAAAGAACGGTCACAATCCGAAAGTGCTCGAGAAAATCTGGGCCGACTGGGAAAAGTTTGCATCCTATGCTTTCAACAAGTCACATGCCACTTGCTATTCGTGGGTGGCCTATCAGACAGCTTTTCTCAAGGCCAATTATCCGGCTGAATACATGGCAGCGGTCATGAGTCGAAGTTTGGCGAATATTACCGATATAACCAAGCTGATGGACGAATGCAAGGCAATGGGCATCAATACATTGGGACCGGATGTGAATGAAAGTAACCTGAAGTTCACCGTGAACAAGGAAGGCAATATCCGTTTTGGCCTTGGTGCGGTGAAAGGGGTAGGCGAGGGTGCTGTGCAGAGCATTATGGAGGAACGCGAAAAGAATGGTCCTTTCAAAGGGATATTTGATTTTGTGCAGCGTGTCAATCTGACAGCCTGCAACAAGAAGAATCTGGAATGCCTTGCCTTGGCGGGCGGGTTCGACGGCTTCCCTGAGTTGAAGCGAGAGCAGTTTTTTGCCGTAAACTCCAAGAACGAGGTCTTCCTCGAAACCTTGGTGCGTTATGGTAACCGTTACCAAGCTGACAAGGCAGCGGCTGTAAATTCCCTATTCGGTGGTGAGAATGTGGTGGATATCGCCACTCCGGAGATACCGGTAGCGGAACGTTGGAGTGACCTCGACCGTTTGAATCGGGAGCGTGATTTGGTAGGTATCTATCTATCCGCACATCCGTTGGATGAATATTCTGTGGTTCTGGAGCATGTTTGCAACACTCACATGGCAGAGCTGGAAGATAAGACGGTGCTTGTGGGACGCGAAATAACAATGGGTGGCATCGTGACTGCCGTGCGTCGCGGTATCAGCAAGAACGGCAATCCTTACGGCATAGCCAAGATTGAAGACTATTCCGGTTCGGCAGAACTTCCTTTCTTCGGAAATGATTGGGTGACTTATCAGGGGTATCTGGGCGAGCGTACCTTCTTATTCATCAAAGCCCGTTGCCAGCCTAAGCAATGGCGGCAGGATGAACTGGAACTGAAGATAACCTCCATGGAATTGTTGCCTGACGTCAAGGAAAAACTGATCGAGAAGATAACTATTCTCATTCCGTTGAGTGTACTGAATAAGGCTTTGATAACTGAACTGGCAGAACTGACCAAGGAACGTCCGGGTAGCACGGAGCTTTATTTCAAAGTCAGAGATGAGGATAGTAAGATGACGGTCGATTTGATTTCCCGTCCCGTGAAGCTTTCCGTGGGGCGTGAACTAATTACTTATTTAAAAGAACGTCCGGACCTTGAGTTCAGGATTAATTAGTTTTCTTGGTTAGAAAACGAAGATAGGCTGCACCTCAGCATAAAAAATGAACAAGTTCATTTTGTTTTGCATTCAGTTTGCACTATCTTTGTTTCGGAAGCGAAGACTGATAAAATGCAATTGACAGAAAATTAATAATTATAGTTGACATTTAATATTAAAAGAAATGGCTTTAGAAATTACAGACAACAATTTTCAAGAAATCTTGGCAGAGGGAAAACCAGTAGTTATGGATTTCTGGGCGCCTTGGTGCGGCCCTTGTAAGATGGTGGGACCAATCATCGATGAATTGGCTACTGAATATGAAGGAAAAGTGATTATTGGCAAATGCGACGTGGATGAGAACGGTGACGTAGCTGCCGAATATGGTATACGCAACATCCCTACAGTCTTGTTCTTCAAGAATGGAGAACTGGTGGATAAGCAGGTAGGTTCGGCTCCGAAATCTGCTTACGTGGCCAAGATAGAAGCGATATTATAAGGTACTATTTGACGATTTGCTATTTACGATTTACCCTTTCGGCATCATGGCACAGCCAAATAGTAAATTGTCAAATAGTCAATAACATTAACCCTTTAAGCAATAGTAAGTATGGGAATGGAAGACGATTTTTTGCAGAATGATGTCGATGATGAAAAGACTATCGAGTACATCAAGAATTATTTGCCGCAGGAGTTGAAAGAGAAGTTCTCTGACGACGAGTTCTATTATTTTCTCGATTTGATTGACGAGTATTATTCCGAGAGCGGCATCCTTGATGCGCATCCGGATACAGATGGGTACATCGAGATTGATTTGGAGAAAATCGTGGACTATATTGTCAAGGAAGCCCATAAAGATGGGATGGGTGACTATGATTCGGAAGAAATCCTTTTCATCGTGCAAGGTGAAATGGAGTATGCGGAATCTTTGGACGAAGAATAGTCTGTATCAAAAGTATAGGAAAATCGCGGATAAGCGTGGCTTTATCCGCGATTTTTGTTTTTATGTAGCCGATGGCGTATTCAGAAAAAAGAAGATGGACGTTCCGATGAGGATGACACCCAATACACCGTAGAACCAACGGGCTTGCCGCCGCCCTACATTTTGCACGATAAATTGGGTGTTTCGGGCAGTAAAGAACCAGTTCCAGTTCAATATGGCTGCCAGCAAGGCGATGATGCCCGCGACGGCAAAAATTCCTTGAACGATGTATTGGCTCATGGGAATTGACAATTAAAAATTAAAGGGGGGAAGGGTTATTCAAAGTTTTCCAAGGTGACTTTCCGCTCTCCGTTTTCTATTTCCTCTATGGTCACTTTGATAGTCTTGCCCGGCAGAAGTTCCTCTACCAGTTCCGGCCATTCTATGAAGCAGAGGGCACCGCTGTAGAAGTAATCTTCATACCCCATGTCATACACTTCTTCCAGCTTCTTGATGCGGTAGAAGTCAAAATGGTAAATCAGTTCACCGGCAGTGTCGGAACGGTATTCGTTGACAATGGCGAAGGTGGGGGAGGTTATGACGTCGGAAACGCCTAACTCCTCGCAAACGGCTTTGATGAAAGTCGTCTTGCCCGCCCCCATTTTTCCATAGAGGGCGAAGACTGTATTGTCACCCATTTCAGCGATGAACTGGCGGGCGGCTTCGTGAATCTGGTCTAATGACTGAATTTTGATTTCCATTGTGTTTATAGATTTCTTTAGCGTTGCAAATATAGCCAAAAACTTTTTCCTGTCTTGCAAATGGCATAGATAATGATGGAAAAGAATATGATGGATGCACCCGAGGGGACATTCAAGTAGAAAGAAATCATCAGCCCGCCCAGGCAACTGAGATAACCGATGCCGATGGAAAGCCAGATGATGCGGTGGAACCGGTGCGAGAACAAGTTGGCGGTCATCTGGGGAACAGTGAGTAGGGAGATGACCAGTACGATGCCCACCATGCGCAGGCATGCCACGATGGTAAGCGCAATGAACATCATCAGTACATATTCGAATACCTGCACCGGAATACCTTGCGAGCGGGCAAACTCCCGGTCGAAAGCTACGTAGATGATAGGATGGAGATATAGTGCGAAGAACAGTGCCAGCAGGGCGGCAAGCCCTCCCAATAGAGCAATGTCGCTCCAGGTAATCGTGAGAATGTTGCCGAAGAGATAGGCAGACAAGTCGGGGGCGAATCCCGGTGAAAGGAAAGTGAACATGATGCCCAGTGCCATACCCAATGTCCAGAATACGGCAATGGCAGAGTCTTCCCGCATGTCCTTCCGTTTGCTGAGCCACTCTACACCGAAAGCGGACAAGACTGCAAACAAGGCTGCCGACAGAATGGGGGAAATGCCGGTATACAGCCCTATGCCTATCCCGCCGAAGGAGGCATGCGTCAATCCACCGCTGATGAACACCAGTCTCCGGGTGACGATGTACGTGCCTATGAGCCCGCAAGCGATACTTGCCAGCAGACTGCCGATGAGTGCATGTTGGAAAAAGGTGTATTGCAGTAGCTCCATTTATTCAATTAAAAATTAAAGGTTAGATGTGGAGTGTTAGGAATGGGGAGTGAGACGGCGTTCGCCGATAATGAGGAACACTTCATCTTTAATGTTGTTCGGCAGGGCTATGCCGCGCAGTTGCAGGCTGCGCACCCATCCGGCTACGTCCGTGTCTTGCATCGTATAGAACACGTCGCGGAACTCGTCTTCCTGCTCGGGAGTATAGACATCGGGAGCGGTGCCGATGTATTTGTCCAGTTCTTCATCATCGTAATATTCTATTTGTTTGCTGACGGCTGCCAGTAGGCTGTCACGTTCGCAGGTTTCATGCTGTCCGCAGCATTCGGCATTTACTTCTTGCACTTCGGGCATGGCGTCCAGTTCGCCGCGGTCTATCTTCTTCTGTAGTTTCCGGTTGCGTATAATTCCGGCCGTGGCTGCCACGAGGGCAAGTACAATCAGGCTAATAATCAATATCCACATGGGCTTCCTTTTCTTGAAAAACATGTTCTGTTAATAGAACGGACAAAGATACATATTGTTTTGCACACGGCAAAATTATGCTTCGGATTGAATAGATAGAGTGCAAGGCATGTCGTCTGGCTGTTTATTCCACTTTGAATCCTGCTTTTTGCAAATCATTCCAGTAGGCTGGATAGGATTTGGAGACTACTTGCGGCTCGTCTATCCGGATGTGTGGCAGGGCGAGGCTGGTTGGGGCAAATGCCATGGCCATGCGGTGGTCTTCGTAGGTGGCAATAACGGGGGCGGCGTCTTCCGGGCAACGTTCGCCGTCCCACAACAAGATGCTGTCTTGCTCGGAGCGTATAACGTAACCCAGTTTGCGCAGTTCCGTAATGAGGGCGGTGATACGGTCAGTCTCCTTTATTTTGAGGCTTTGCAGGCCGGTGAAGCGGAAAGGAATGTTCATCAGGCAGCAGGTGACGACAAAGGTCTGTGCCAGATCGGGGATGTCCACCATGTCTTCGTCGA
>ERZ778516.2169-NODE-2169-length-13565-cov-4.352110_pt1 | contig 13565 bp, 10 predicted proteins | sample MGYA00510342_ERZ778516 | MGnify/ENA primary metagenome ERZ778516 (study PRJEB29527, sample SAMN07138961) | mouse gut metagenome | material: feces | host: mouse | place: China:Nanjing | collected 2016-01-25 ...
GGGAGGAAAGTCCGGTAGATGCAGTGGAAACACCGGGGAAGGCAGGGGAGGAAAGTTTAGTAAGTGCGGCAGAAAACGCGGGGGAGGAAAGTCCGGTAGATGCAGTGGAAACACCGGGGAAGGCAGGGGAGGAAAGCTTCGCAGGTGTGGCGGATACTTCGGGAAGGATGAAAGAGGATGGATTGGCTGGTGTGGCGGAGGAAACAGCGGGAGGAATGGAAGAGGAAAGTCCGGTAAGTGCGATGTGGAAAACGATAGGAGAAAGGCAAGGTGAAAGGCTGGTAAGCCCGGTGGCAGGAGCGGCGGGAATGGGGGAGGAACGCATAACAGGCGGGTTAGGGAAAGTGGCGGAAGAAACAGGGGAGGAAGAGTCAGCGGGCGCGGCAGGAAGTTTGTCAGAAGCTGCGTTTGGGGAAACAAAGTCTAAAGAACCGGGGCGGGGAACGGGCAGAGTGACAGAAGCGGGGATGGTGGATGGAACCGGGGGACAGGGGAACCAGGGAAGCGGGGGGAAGCCTGAAAGTAAGGGGATAGAAGCAGAACCTGTACCACTACATACTGGAAGAGCAAAAATTCAGGCACAGTCGATGCAGTGGGAGGAGGAAGTGGAAGCCATAAAGGCAAACTTAAAGGAAATTACCCCCAAAAAGGCGATGGGGGCGGGACAGACAGGGCGTGAAGCGGATACTTTGCAACAGGCTTCCCAAAGACCGAAAAAAGCGGGAGTTCTTCCACCAGGGAAACTTGAATCGCGGATTTTTTCCTGCCTGCCGGCAATGTATCCGTTTGAGCACCAGGAATTTGAGCGCAGTGTGCGCATGGAACCGCAGGATATCGGACTCTTGCCGCGCGGTATGTGGAAATATGCGGGCAACAGTTTCCTGTTACATTCCTACTATGCCTACCACCATATTCTTTTTGTCAGGAAAGTGCGCATGGAGCAGAGAAACTGTTACTTGATGCTGCCGGGCGTTTATAACCCTAAGGAGCAGCATATGGCACAATTATTTGGATTTTCACGGTTCTGCCCGGTAAGCAAGAAGGCATTACAACAGGGGGATTTCGGATACTGGTATATGGAGGTGGAGTTTCCGCAGGATGCTGTGGAATTTTCACAGGAAGATACAGAATTGGAATTTTAGGAAGCAGCAAATTTATCGCGGAAAACTTTGCGGGAAGTAGGAATATTTAAAGAAAGTAGAGCCATTTCCATTAAGAATCGTGGAAATGGCTCTACTTTTTATGAATTTTTTAGGCCGCTTTGGCGACCAGAGTTACTCTGCTGATTTTCCGCATTTGGGAAATATCTCATCTGAAAGCAGCGAGTAGCGCAGTAAGTCACGGTAGCGCCCGCCAAGAAATGCGTATCCGCGCGCCGTGCCTTCTTGTATAAAGCCGAGCCGTTTAAGAAGGCGCAGGGAAGGGGCATTCTCCGGAAGGACATTTGCCTCCATGCGGTGAATCTGGTAAAAAAAGAAAACTTTTGGGATAAGATACATAAGTGCTTCCGTCATAAAGCCCCGTCCCGTATAGTCTTTGTCAAGCCGGTAGCCAAGGCGGCAGCAGGATTCAGGCGAGCAGCCCGGCAGGGAAAAACTGGCCGTTCCTATAACGGGGGATTTTCCTGTAATAAAAAGATAGTAGCGAACTGCCTGGGAGCGCAGATGCTGTACGGATTCCGCGGCAAGAACCTGTCTTTGGTATTCCTCGGTGTAATATCCGGGCGGATGGCTGGCTTCCCAGGGTGAAAAAAACTCCTGGTTTTTTCGGAAAAATTCGGTGGTAAGTCCCGCGGCATCCTCATGGAGGATTTTAAGTGTCAGGCGGCTGGTCTTGTAGGTATAGAGCATTACCATATCCTTTCTAATCGCTTCCGCGCAGCCCGACCATGCCAAAATGTGGTGTGAGCAGCGCAAGAAAGGTATTTAGTTCGTCTTGGGGAAAAATGGAAAATTCTTCCTTTACACCAAGAAAATTCGAAATCAGGTTTTTGCCGGGACGGAATGCCTGCAGGTAGTAAGCGCGCGCACCGTCAAGCCATTCGCCGATTGTTTCAAATATTTTGGCATCGTGAAGCCCGCGCACGACAGTGGTGCGGAACTCATATGGGATGCCCGCCCCCATAAGGAAATCAGCGCTTTCTATCACAGAATCCGCACAAAAATCCGAAATTCCCGCCGCCTTTGCATAGTGGGATGGCGAGGATTTGATATCCATGGCAATATAATCGAGAAGTCCCCCTGCGACGGCTTCCCGCAGCAGGGAAGGATTTGTGCCATTAGTATCCAGTTTAACCAGAAAGCCGAGCGATTTTATTTTTTCGAGAAAGGGAAGGAGATCGGGGGCAAGAGTTGGCTCCCCGCCACTTACACAGACCCCCTCAAGAAGCCCCCGCCGTCTTTCTAAAAAATCGAAAAATTCCGTCTGGGACAATTCCGGCTGTCTTTCGGGGAACAATACAAGTGGGGCATTGTGGCAGAATGGGCAGCGCATATTGCAGTACCCGGTAAATATAGTGCAGGCCATATGCCCGGGAAAATCTAAAAGTGTTAATTTGTTCAATCCATGTATCGTCATATTAATCCCCCATGCCGCTTTGGGCGGCTTAAATCGAAATGAAAAACACGGTTCTTTGCGTTTAACCTATTAGTTGTGTCAGGTGGGTGTAAGCCCCATCGGACAAGCTGTAAGAGCAGTATAGGGATAAATGAAACTATTTCAGGTTTCCGTCATCCTCCCTGAGTTCCCTAAAAAAATCACTTAAAATTTCAGAACATTCTTCCCTGCATACGCCCGCCGTTATTTCTGAGCGGTGGTTAAAGCGCGGGGTCTGCAAAATATTTAAAATGGAACCCGCACAGCCCGCCTTGGGGTTCATCGCGCCGATCACAACCCGTGGGATGCGCGCCTGGACGATTGCACCGGCGCACATGGGGCAGGGCTCTAAGGTAACATAGAGTGTGCAGTCACAAAGCCGGAAATCGCGGCATTTTTTAGCTGCCTGCTCGATAGCTAAAATTTCTGCGTGGGCGAGGACGGATGAATTCTGGTTGCGCCTGTTGTACGCGCGCGCAATAATTTCCTCCCCGTGCGTGATAACACAGCCGATCGGCACGTCCCCTGAAAGAGCTGCAAATTTCGCTTCTTTTATAGCTTCTTCCATAAAGAGGATATCACTTTTTGAAGCAGTGGGCTGGTAAATAATGGAAGAAACTTGTTCCTCCCCCGCTTTTTTTTCCAGTGGGTTTTCTTTTTTTTCTTCCCCTATTACTGTATAATCCGGCATTTTTTTCTTATCTGCCGCTGATGTTCTTTCGTCGCGCTCAATAATGGTCACGGCGGTGAAATGGTCTGATAAAATTTTAATTTCCCCGCGCAGGCGGTAGACGCAGTGCCCCCAGACAGCGGAAAGTTTTTCATCCTCGCCAAACTCAACTGTTTCGACCGACCAGTTGCCTGCCGGAAGTTTGAGCAGACACCCGTTTACCCGGGCGCGGCAGTCTTTTAGTTCCGGTTCTTTTGCGAGCATATAGTTAAGGGTTATATGGTTTTCTTTTTCCGCTGCCAAAAAGGAAAAATGGGAAGTTAGTTTAACAAATTTTTCCCCCACATTGATGGAGCGGCAATAACGGAGCAGACCTGCCTTGTGTGGGTAGGCGTTATGGCAGGTGCACGAAAATGAATCTTCCGAAAAAACAGTGGATTCCGCCGCGAATTCTTCCCCGTTGCCCTGCATGCAGCCGTTGATTTCCGGAAGGTTGTGGTATGAGGACTGCATTGTCCATATCGAGTAACGGCGGTCAGAAAAGGTATCCTTCGTATACGCCCCAACCCCCGCGTCAATCAGGATGGGCAAACCGTCCGCATAGACTATAACATTGCCACAATCGTTGTGGTTGTGGTTTTCACCGTTATGTCCGCCCTTTGCGGCAATGCAGAAATGCCCGCGGCGGATTATCCCCGCACTTAATGATTCAAACAGGTCGTGTTGCCCGTGGTTTAACCTGCCGCTTTCTGTTTCGATATGGGCGGAGGCAATCCCGGCATTTATAAGCGCGCGGAAATCCATGTTGTCTTTTAATGTCGGATCGGGATTTTCCCGCATTTTTGCGCCGTAGAGGAACGCCCCGAAATGTGCAAGTTCTTTTAGCCCCGATGCGCTGCCCATAGAAAAGATCATGGAAGCGTTCGGGAAGATACGCGCGGCGCAATCTGCAAAATTCATATAATAATTGCCGGTCATATGTACTTTATAAATAAAGGAATACATATTACATAGCTTTGCTTCTGGAAAAATTTTCCATAAACCGCACTCGAAAAAGTGGCCGACCGAATGTTCCCAGTACTGTGCCCCCTCATCACAGCCGCCGTCATCCGGATAATCCTCAAAATAATTTTGTAAGGAGGAAAGACAGCTCTGTGCGATCTCTTTTAGCTGCGGCAGTCGGTCTGGGGAAAGGAAGCAAATAAGTGGCTGTGTTTGCTGGAATAAAGGTGCAGCAAGGGCTTCGTCCAGGATTTTTTCCTCTCTTATTTCTGCCGGGGTGTGTTCCCCATTTTCTGTTTCTATTTTTGCATAAGAATTTCCGTCCGCAAAGATTTCGTCGCACCAGGGCAGGGCATTTGGCAGTATGGCGCGCACACATTCCAACATCCCGTGGATGCACCAGGGTGTCCAGTTCGATGGCACCTTTCTGCGGTTTTTTCCAAGGTCGCGCCACCAGTAGTCATATTTTAGGAAAGGTTGGAAAATGCGGGCATCAATCGTTTCCCAGATACGTTTTTGCAATGTGTTATCAAGCGGCAGGCGCGCGGAAATCATCGCGAGTGCCGCGGCGGTCTGGGAAGAAAACAGGTCGATATTAGTTTCCGCACCTTCTGGCAGTTTCCCGCCGGAATGTGCCGGGAGAACCCAGGTCGGTTCTTTTAATGTACAGTCAATCAGGCGGAAAATTTCGGATAAAAACTGTCCCTTTCCTTCGCAGAGTTCGCCGAGTGCCAGGCAGTTTAATAGTTTGCGGCGGTGGAAATTGACCGCTTCATAGTGGACACGGTTGCCATTCCTCGCAAATTCAGTATATAATTCTTCACTTAAATCACCAGCATCCGCCCCGATTAAGGATTTTGCCTTTCGGATGGCGGCATTGTAAAAATTGCGTGAGATTGTATAGTTTGTATTCATGGGATACCTCTTTTATGTAACTGCTTTCCAAAATATAACTGCTTTTTAAAGTATTACAGTGTTGTTTTATTAAGGTCAAAATTCCCCGGTGTGGATAATGGATTGGGGAAGTGACAGGTTGGATAAAATCATAATATAAAAGAGGGGAAATGTCAATGGATTGTGGATATGCCTAGCAGATTGAGTGAAAATAAAAAGAGTAATTATAACATAATATAAAAAGATTTTCCGGGATATTATAAAAACTCTTTTTTTCGTCCTGATTGTGTCCTGAATTGTTTGATTTTGAAAATTAACTGTAAATATCAGAATGGAATTTTATGGTTATTTCTAAAGATTGTGATATACTTATGGATTGATTTATGATATAATCAGTAATCAGTAGGAAATTGGCTGTTTGTGCGGGGAGCGTCACAAATAAGCCCTGATTATTTTCTCGAACATAAATGTTTTCGGAATGGAGGATTTTATGAAAGTATTAAGCCAGGAAGTAGAAAAGTTAATGATGGAGCGTTTCGGAAAAGATTCGGTGATTGCGTTGGCAACAATCGACAATAATCTTCCCCATGTCCGATATGTGGATGCCTATTATGAGAATGGCGCGTTCTATATTATTACCTATGCACTTTCGAACAAAATGAAACATATAAAGGACAACCCTGTTGTCGCGATAGCGGGCGAGTGGTTTACGGCACATGGGAAGGGGATTAATTTGGGGTATTTTGGGAAGACCGAAAATCAGAAGATTGCCGAAAAACTGAAAATTGCCTTTGCCGGATGGATTGATAATGGGCATAATAATTTTGACGATGAAAATACCATTATTCTATGTGTGGAATTAACGGATGGATTGCTATTGTCAAACGGTAAGGGGTATGAGATTTAGATATCAATTTTTAGTGTGTAAAAATTGAGTTTGCGAAGATTTCTATAAATTGAGGAAGAAGACGTATGATTGTGCTTGATGATGGTTCCTTTTATGGGAGGGAGGCGGAAAAAAGTGCGGGGGAATATGCAGCAGCTTTTTATAACGGAATTAAAGATAGAAAAAGTCAGGCATTTGAGGGATATAAAGATACCACTTGAGAGAGATTTTAGAAAACATCTGATTCTTACTGGATGTAACGGGAGTGGTAAGACAAGTGTGTTGGAAGATTTGGCAGGGCATTTAAATGGTATTGCAACAGCGGCGGAAGAAATTGAACAGGCAGAAGGACATATCAAGTTATATGAATCGAAGTTGTAAAAATTAAGGGAACAGGGAAAGAGAGATGGTGAAACTGTAAAAGCAGAAGAGAACTTTGTTTTTTGGAATGATAGATTATTAAGTTTAAGGGGCGGAGTTTCTGTAGAAATGAACCGACCGGTCGGGGAGATGAGATATGCATTTGATAAGGGCAAATTTGTTTTGGGATATTATGGGGCAGAGCGGACTTTTCAGGTTAGTGTGACAAAGCATATTGAAAAGGTTGAATTGAAGGGGAATTATGCAATAACAGAAAACACCAGGCAGGAATTTATGAAGTATCTTGCAGATTGTCAGGTTACTGCGGCATTGGCGAAAAACCGTGGAGATATGGAAAAGGCTGACAAAATCAATTCCTGGTTTTTAAGTCTTTTAGAATTGCTGAAAAAAATATATGATGATGAGTCCTTGCAGTTGATTTTTGATGAAGATTCCTACAATTTTAAGATTAAGCAAAAGGGCAGGGAGGATTTTGATTTCAATACCATGTCAAGCGGTTTTTCAGCAGTGTGGGATATTATTTCCGACCTTATTCTTAAAATGGAAAAAATAACCGAGCGCTCTTTTATTTTTGATGTTCCGGGAATTGTCCTGATTGATGAGATTGAAACACATCTGCATCTGAAAATGCAGAAAAATATAATGAATATTCTTACGACTGTATTTCCGAATGTCCAATTTATTGTGTCCACTCATTCCCCTTTTATATTAAATAGCGGGGAGAATGCGGTGATCTTTGATTTGGAAAAGCAGATTTTGGTAAGGGATGGGCTATCCAATGTGCCTTATGGGGGAGTTGTGGAGGGATATTTTAATGCGAGTGAACTATCCCATGACTTAGATAAAAAATTTAAAAGGTTTCGGGAGTTGACTGGACAGGAGAGTTTATCTGTCGAAGAACTGGAAGAAATTGCAGACCTGGAATTTTATTTGGATGAAATCCCGGATTATCTTGCACTTAATTTAACTACAGAGTATCAAAGATTGAAACTAAAATTTGAAAAAAGGGAAGAAAAAGTATGATGGGGGAATTTTGGATTGTTGCAGACAGGAACCGGAGGAATTTCTTAGTTTTCGCTTGGAGCAAGGAATTGTAGAAGTTTCGACAAAAAAGGAAGATTCAAAAGCAGAATTAACTGCGCAGTTGATTTTGGAAGTTTTCAATCTAAAAAATACAGGGATCAGGATATACGCAAGTGATTTGCGGTTGCAAGAATTAAACAAAGAAATGAAAAAGCTGTATAATAATTTGGAAAAGTTGAAAAAGAATTCTGAGTCAGCAGCAATTAAGGGAATATTGAGGGCTATGCTAAGAAGGGAATCGAAGTTTGCTGCATTTAAGAGAGAATACATACGTGAAAACGCACAGTACTATCCACAGCTTATAAAGTATTGTGATTTTAATCTTGATGAAATATGATTTTAGTAGGAACACTTTCATATTTTTACAGCATTTTTTTTTGACTTCTTGACAAACCGCCACAAATAAGGTATACTAACACCTGCATCCTGCGTTGGATGCAGATTGTATTATTTTATGTCAGAAAGTTTCCGCGCAGCCGGGGAGATAGCGGTGCCCTGTACCTGCAATCCGCTACAGCAGGGGTGATGGCGCGCTGAGGGTGATGCTCTGTGGAGCCGCCCCCTGTAAGTGATGTTGACGCTTGGGTCTTACGCAATGGGACTCCATGAACCGTGTCAGGGCAGGAATGCAGCAGCACTAAGTGGATACTCCCATGTGCCGTGAGGGTGCCTGGGCCGAGTTGGCTGCAGGGGTAACGTCTGTGGAGGTCATTCGAAGCAAGCCGCGCGGAATTTATTATAACTATGGAAAGATAAAAAGTGTGTGTGCAGATTAGTTAATCACATTAAAACTGATTTACATATAAAGGGGAGGGGAACATGCCTTACTGGAAACGTTTGCAGCCACTTAGGATTCCGGGGGGATGGACTGTAATGTTCCACAAACTGGAAGATTTGGAACCCGAGGAACTGCCGCCGGAAGATCGGGACTGGCTTTTTTTATTTACGCAGGACATCCTTTATTTATATACGGATGTAAAACGAAAGCGAAACCATCAGATCGAGAAACAAAGGCTTGGCATTGACCTTGGCTGGTATCCGGACGGTGACCCCGCCGGATGTTTTTGTCTGCGGGCGGTGTTAAACGGGAACTGGGAGCAGCCGCTGCTTGAGTTTTCATCGCGCAGCAAAAAGGAAGTAGTTGAGAAGTTGGAACAATGGCTTTTTAATGATTTTATGCCTGTAAGATATATTGAGTAGGATGTTTTTCGTGAAAAACCATCTGGCTGAATAAGATGGGAATGGGAAAATATTTAATATTTTAGGATATTTGCCCAATTCTTTCCCGACTTTTTCAATTTTTTTCGAAATTCTTCTTTTCCTATTCCCAACTTTCGTATATAATAGTATTTAGGAGTTTTTTTGTATGTCCACAGAACCGGGCAGCGGTCTTTTGCGTCGATGTGGTGGAAGGCATAGGTGCTGCCTTTAGATTAGAAGGTATTTGGAAAGGGCTAAGCGGAATGGATATAGGATTGAAAATGAATCAGATGAATGAAGTCCAGAAAGGGACGGTAATCTACGCGGAGGGCGAGGCGATACGTTATGTCTGTGTCGTGTTAAAGGGCTGTGTGGAACTTTATAACGAGGGGAGCCGCATTGTTTTGGGGAACGGGTGTTTCCTTGGCGTGCAGGATCTGTATATGGGCAAGGCGCTTAGCAACTGCGCCGCGGTGGACGATACCGTGATCTATGCATTCCCGGCTGACGGGGTTTCAACCGTTGACCGCATCCTGAACATGAATAAGGATTACCGCGGCCTGCTGATGTATTCGGCGATACGCATTATCAATAATCTGTATCGCGCGAGGTTTGAATTTAAGAAACAGGCTCAGGCAAGCTTTGAGTGGATCACAAATACTTACAAGGATTACATAGCACTTTCGACACAGGTTAACCTTGGCACAATGCGGCAGCCGGAGATTGAGAAGCTTGCCCCGCTCGATTTAAATACCCTGATTGACCCGAAAAAACTTGGTTTTTATCTGGAGAGTGCGGCGGTGCCTGTGGACGTGATGAAAAGTTTTTACGGTTACGGCGCAGGGATAGCGCTCTTTCCTTTGGAGCAGGCATCGGGAGTATTAGCAGAGCTGGTGCTTGAATGCGGCGATGCTGCGCAGTATTTGGAGGAGCTTTTAGGGCATCTGGTTGGGGAGGATGGCGCGAGCGGTCTTTTCCAGGCGCTTGTCGGATTTGCACTTAAAACATCGGGCCGCGAGGAGGAGAAAACTTCCGGGAAGTGGGTGGACGAGTGCATGGCGCAGATTAATGCACTGGAAAACCTGATCGAAAAAAAGACGGGGCGCACGCCGAGGGTGGACAGGGAGAAGATCGAGAAACTCTATGTGGCTCTTTTGAGCGGCGAACAGCCGGAGGAGATGGCACCGGAGGAAACAAAGAGCGCGGAGCGGCTCAGCGAGCTTTCCGGGTCGCTTGACCAGATTTTAAAATATTCCGGTTTCGATGCAGAAAAAGCGGAGAAATTCAAAAAACTTATTAACGAGTTTGAGCAGTCTACAAACCGCACGGGGACGGAGGATGATGCGAGGACACTGCGGCGCGGGATCTCCGTTTTGTTCTATGAGCTTTATGAGGAAACTTTTATCCGCGCGTATAATAAATTCGATTTGCCGATAGCAGTTGAACTTTTCCTGAATTTCGGATATGTGAGTGAAAAACTGTTAAATAAGGATACTCTGAATTATCTGGTTTCGCGTGCGGGCGTGAAATTTACGGGGACATACGGTAAGGATGGGAAGGTCTACACGGTGCGTGAATGGCTTGAGGCTGTTTACAGCGGCAAGCGCGAGCCATCTAAAAGTGAGATGGACGAGGACTTTACGGAGTATGTGCGCGGTATGCGTAAATCAAGCCAGATTACCGAAGCGCAGGAAAAGCAGATGATGGTAAACCAGAAAGAAAAGCTGCACTACGAAGTGCGCAATATGTTCCAGTCCAACAACCGTATTGTCAATGGACAGATCAGCACTTTCATGCCGGTACTCTACCAGGAAATGATTATGCAGGAGCTTGAGCGCACTGCACTTACAGTAGAAAAACTTGATTCGGTTATCATGCGCTTAAAGAAAATTGATTACAGCGTCTTCTACCGCGATGTGCTGTACTCAAGACCGGATAAAGGGATTGATAAGATCTATATCATGAAGGAATACTACCCGGACATAATCCTGATGCCGACGGTTGGGTCGCGCCCTTCTATGTGGCAGGAATGTTCCTGCAAGCGCAGGGAATCCTCCGGACGTTTTATTTTCCCTGCCTTCTTTGAGGAAGACTTAGAAGGTGCGATGGTCAAGACGCTCGGGCGGTACCGCTGGGAACTCTGCCGTTTCTTACAGGGCGGAAGCTGGAATAATATCAAGTACCGCTCGCTCACATCGGAATACTGTGATTACCTGCAATTTTACCGCAAGAACCATGATCTCTCCGAGGAGAAGAAAGAAAAATTAAAGATCCAGATTCAGAAGGGGAAGAACAATTCGCGCGAGATATTTACGATGGATTACGAGTTGTGGGTGCGCAATGAATCGAGCGGTGCAATCCGTTTGAACAAGACCGCCAGGGATATCTTAGCGATGTACTGCCCGTTTGCAAAGCCGGTGCGCCAGAAGTTGGCGGGGCAGCCAATGTTTGAGGAAGCGCTTGCAAAACCGGAGAGGGAGCGCGCAAAGAATGCGCATGAGCTTGATATGCGTATCCGTCAGATTGTCAAGGACGGCAAGACCGAGGTTCCGCCGGAAGTGCTTGAAACCATGCGCTATTTTCAGGAAAACTAAAGTGCCGGCTCACCGCCAAAAAAATATTATCTGTTTGCAGGCTGTAAGCCTGACGCAGTACCGCGAGGGGAAATATGCCGATCCGGATGGGGGTATGTTTCCCTTGTGATACTGCGTTTTTTTGCTTATTGTGCCAGCGAGGGGTACGACCCCCGTGGTAGTGGATTATCACAGCAGAGTCAATGCGGAGAAACTTGAATATATTCCTCCTCAGTTTAGCAGGAAATCTTTGATTTTCTGTGAAAAAGGTTGTATAATGGCAAAAGAGGAAGGATGGTGCCGGATGGATGGTGTATGTCTTAGTGTAAAGGGAGTGTCAAAAAGTTACCGGGGAAAGAAAGCGGTGGACGGGCTTTCCTTTTGCCTTGCGCCCGGGGAAGTGCTTGGGCTGATCGGGACGAACGGCGCGGGGAAGTCCACCACGGTTTCCATGATTGCAACCCTGATTAAGCCGGATGAAGGGCAGATTATTTTCCAGGGTGAAGATATCCGCAAAAATCCCCGCATCCTGCGTGAAAAACTGGGCTATGTCCCGCAGGAGATTGCACTTTATGAGTCTGTGAGCGGACTGGAAAACCTGAGGTTTTTTGGGCGGGCTGGCAAAATCCGCGGGGGCAGGCTAAAGGAGAGGATTAATGTATCCGCCGCGATGGTGGGACTTGGGGACGAAGTGTTGAAAATGCGTGTCGGGGAGTACTCCGGGGGAATGAAGCGGCGGCTCAATATTGCGGTGGCGCTTTTGAGGGAGCCGGAACTTCTTGTTTTGGATGAGCCGACGGAGGGTGTTGACATTCAGTCGAGAAACCTGATTTTAAAGGTGGTGCGGGAACTTGCAGACAGGGGAGCGGCGGTGGTTTATGTCGGGCACCGGATGGATGAAGTCGAGAGGGTTTGCGACAGCATCTGCGTACTTGACGGCGGGCATACCGTTTGCAGCATGCCGTTAAAGGAAGCGCTTGGCACGGGGAAGAGGAAACTGACACTGGAACAGTTTTATAACAGTATTTTTGAGGAGATAGATGAATAGGGGCTGTTTGTGCCGGAGCGTCACAGGGAGCCGATGGCAGGGACGCTTCGGATTGGATGATTGGTATGGACAGGAGCAGTAATTCCGTAAAAATTGAAAAAATAAGGCGCGCGCTGGAAGCGAAGAAATATGATGCGGCACTGGAAATAGCGAAGACAGTGGATTCTGCGAGGATCAAAAGCGCCGCGGATTTAAGTGTGGTTGCGGAGGCTTATGACAAGAAGGGAATCTATGATACTGCGCTTGTCTATTATGAACAGATTTATTTAAAGAGCAGGACGAGGAGGATACTGATCCACCTGATTAATCTCTGTCTGAAACTTTCTATGCCTGATATGGCAGAATCCTATTTGCGCGATTTTGCACAGATGGCACCAGGAGATTTTTACAGGCATATTTTCCGCTACCATATTGACAGGCTGCGCGGGGAGGATAATGAGGTTTTAATATACGATTTAGAACAGCTAAAAGCAGAAAATTTTATGGAGGATTGGGCTTATGAGCTGGCAAAGCTCTACTGGAAAAACAGGCAGCCCGAACAATGTGTTTCCCTGTGCAACGATATTATTCTGTGGTTTGGCAGCGGCATGTATGTGGAGCGCGCGAGGGGATTGCGCGCAGTGTATGTGAAGCGCGCGGCGCAGGAGGGTGGTATTGCAGCGGAGGTGCGCAAGCTGGTGGATAAGGGCAGGACTAAGAGCGAGGTGGAAGCCTTTATCGAGGAGGCGACAATGCCGGAAGGCAATACGCACTATTCTGTGGAGGAATACAATCAGGAGCGTTTCGGGCAGCCTGTCTATGAGGAGGAGGGCAGGGATGTTATCTGGAATACCCGTGAATTCGGGGCGGTTACGGACGAGGTAGTCAAACAGCAAAATACAATGGATCTTTTGAGGGGGATGCAGGTGGCTGACCAGATCCGTATGCAGACGGGCGGGGAGCATGAGCTTTTGCTGCAGGTGCCGGGGGAAAGGGCACAGGGGCGGACGGACGGCGAGGACGGGGAAACAGGGCAAAAGGCGGACAGGTATGCCGCAAGTTCAGACCGGAAGGGTGAAACTGCTGCGGAGAAGGCAGTGCGCAGGCTCCAGCGCGAAAAAGCAGCGCGTGAGCAGGAGATTGAGGATAAATTGTTGCAGATGATTGAGGAAGGGGAGAGTGAGGAAGAACTCTCGAAAGCTGTCCGCCGTATGACGGGCGGTGGGGAGTCGGAATCAATCGTGAGAGCTGCCA
>ERZ778516.2171-NODE-2171-length-13550-cov-11.420082_pt1 | contig 13550 bp, 15 predicted proteins | sample MGYA00510342_ERZ778516 | MGnify/ENA primary metagenome ERZ778516 (study PRJEB29527, sample SAMN07138961) | mouse gut metagenome | material: feces | host: mouse | place: China:Nanjing | collected 2016-01-25 ...
ACTGTTCCTCCGGCGCGGTCTTGCGGCTGCTCTTGGTCTTGTAGTTCTCGCATACAGTTTTCCCTAATACCTTGCGCCCTGTGTATTCCGGGCGTTTCAGTATGTAGCCAATAGTGGTCGCTGACCATGCGTAGGGGTCGGCGTATTTTGCCGCCCGGACTGGCTCGCCTGCCCGTTTCCAATGCTCGGACGGGATAGGGATTTTCTCGGCGCGGAGTGCCTTTGCTATGCTGGCTATGGTTTCCCCGGCAAGGACGCTCTGGAAGATACGGCGCACAACGGCGGCGGCTTCTTCATCAATCACCCATTCGCCTTTTTCTTCTTTGGAAGCGCGGTAGCCATAGCAGACACTACCAGAGCAGCGCAAGCCCTTTTCCATTCTGGACTTGAAAACAGCTTTGATTTTGCGGCTGGTGTCGGCAACGTACCACTCGTTTATCACATCACGGAAAATCGACATAATATCAAAGCCGTTGGCGGTGTCAAGATTGTCATTGGCGGCGATAAAACGCACATGGTATTCATCAAAGGTGCGCTTCAAAAGCCCCACTTCAACCACGTCACGCCCGATTCGGCTCTGGTCTTTGATGATAACCGTTGCCACGTTCCCCGCCCGGATTTCGTCTAACATAGCGTCAAGCCCCGGACGCTTGAACGTAGTCCCCCGGATTCCGTCATCAGTAAAATGCCGGATGTTGGTAAAACCGTTCTTTCTTGCGTAGTCCTCCAAAATCCGCTTCTGGTTCTCAATGCTTACGGATTCCCCGGCTCGCTCGTCGTCATGGGAGAGCCTTTCGTATAGGGCGGTGAGTTTGTCTTTCTCTGTCTGCTTCTTCATGGTGTGTAACCTCCTTTCTTTGAGGGTGCGCGCTTCCCTATAACCCTATTATACTTATCTGTTCGGGTCAGTGACAACATAACTGACGCCCGGCGTCATCTGCATAAGCTGCGGCTTGACATAAAACCTTGTTTTCCCGCTGCCGGAACCGCCGACCACGATTACGTTTTTGTTTCTGGCATACTTTGGCTGCTTCGGGCGGCTGTCCATCGTAAGCCGCTCCGTCTGTGTCAGCAGGATATTGCCGTCAAAAACCGGGTCAATAAAAGGCGCAATGTCCTTTGCCGTCCCCCACCGTGCAGAGCCGTATTCCACGCCATGACGGAATTTTTTTGCGTTTTTCCCCTTAAAATACACCGCCGCTTTTACGGCAGCCGCCCCTGCTATCCCGGCGGCAAGGTCACGCGGGCGCATACTCGGAAAAGGATGTTCAAATGCCGCAGAAAGATTCATAAACAGTGCGGCAGACTTTTCCACAGGCGTTTCCCCAGGGCAGCGACTGTAAAGCCACGCCGCCTGATCGAACAGGTAAACTGCCACAGCATACGGAAAGTTTAAAAGCAGCAGCCGTTTCCAGTCCATGCGGCACAGCCTTTCCATTTCCCCCGCCGCCCAGGACTGCACATCTGCAAGGATTTTTCCAAAGAGGCTGTTTTCCATGCCTGCGGCAGCGCTGCGCTTCTTCCTTTTTCCCGGCGTTTCCTGCCTGTGCCTGTTTTTCTTATTTTTCCATTGATACCGGACATCCATTTTCAGTGATCCTTTAACAGCCGGATTTTACCGGCCAGCGGCAGTTCCACCGCTTTTCCGTTTATGGCATTTGCCGCCCCGAAAACTGAAAGCAGCGGAAATGCCAGCCACGCAAGCCCTGCCACCCTTAAAAGGATATAAAACTCCCAGGAAACTGACAGCAGTCCCCACGCAAGCACACGGTACGCAATACTGTATGCAATGGATAAGGCAAGCAGCGCAAGCCCCTGTCCTGCGTGCCAGCGGGCATACTTTGATCCTTTCGCCATAAGCAGCGGGACAGCCACCAGCACCCCGAAATAGGAAAACGCTGCCGCCGCCTTGTTTTCTGCAATGTCCGCGCTGTCAAACTGTGCGGTCCTGTCCGCACCCCATTTTCCAAAAATCCCCATAAAACCACATCCTTTCCATACCGGTCTGTCTGCATCCGGCACTGTTTTTGCAGCGCCGGCCTCAGCGGCTCCGTTCCTGTGCCATCTCTCTTAATTCCTCCAGCTTCCTGTCCCTTTTCGCATGTTCCCTTGCCATAGAAATCTTTTTCTTCACGGACTGCCTGTTCAGCCTGTTTTCCTTCCACCCGGTAAATTCCCTGAACGCTGCCGTCATGGCATCCACATCCGCCGCTTTGAAAAACACATAATAGCGCGGCGGGTGTACCGAACGGTCTTTTTTCAGGCAGTAGCCCACGCCGTATTTCCGGGCAAATTTTTCAAAGGCACGGATATTCTCATCGCTGATTTCAATGCTGGAAAGCTCTTTCCCCTGCTTTTTTAACTTTTTCATGCTCTGTTTCCCACAGGGGGCTGCTTTGTTCTGTTCCTTTTTTTCTTCCGCTGCCGCCTGCATCTCGCTCTCGCGCCTTTCCATCTCCATGAGCATTTTTATGACAGCCTGCTTTAAAACCTGTTCCGAAATCCGCCCGCCCCATATGCAGAGCGCAATCACCCGGTCAACTGTTTCATCCTGCACCAGCGTCTCCTCCTTTCCTGCTTTTTTTCACCCGCATCCCGGCAAGCAGCTTTTCCATGCAGAAGCCAATACACGGGCGTGCCCTGCCATACGGGCAGCCCGCGCAGCTTTCCAAGCCGTTTTCCAATCCTGTTTCCTGGAGCAGGTAAAAGCACCTGTCCAGCCCGCAGGCACCTGTCTGCGGCATCTGGAAATAACACAGGCTGCAGCTTTTCGGCTTATCTTCTGCATACCGCACAGAAACCGCCGCCTGCATCTGTTTCACTTTCCATTCCCCTCCCCCATTCCTTCTGTTGTTTCCACACCGGGCACACTGCATCCTGCCCTGTCTGCGGATTGTTTCTATTCTGTTTTTTATAATCATTGCGGGGCCTGCAGGCAGCAGAAGCCGGCCGCAAACCCCGCCATATCCTGTTTTCATCCCGAACCCGTTCCTGCCCCGGCTTTTATCCGCGGCGTTTCCTCCGGCACGGCGCGCGGAATCATGCACACTCGCTGCCGGGTATCTATTCGGCCAGGCTGTGAAATTGTCAATGTCCAGCGAAAGAACCCTGCCAGGCAGCCTGTTTTCCCTGCTCCTGACGGCTCCTTTCACTAAACGCATGCGGGAGCCTGGTAAAATTAACTAATTTAGATTTTTTTTAGAATTTTTATAATGGGATCATAAAAGAATTGCAATAAAAGAAAAAATGACAAATGGCAGACATCGATCAAAGAAAGATCCTGAAATGCCTGCATCCAGACAAAAGCAGTCCTCTGCGGCCAGGAAAAGCCTGTAAGGGCATCTGAGAAAATGCCAGCCTGCATATCCTGCCACAGCCATCCCAGCTGAAAACAGCCGCATTTCAGCATTCAGCGTTTTTTTGCATCCGCCCTTCTAATTTCCTGCATTTGATTTCAAATCCGCAGCCGTCTGCCATCCACAGCGCAAAACTGTTTTTCCTGTCATCTGCCACAATATCAGCCAGCATGTGTTCATCCATATCATTCAGCAGCTCAAACAGGATGTCCTTAAAAAAATCCAGTGTCATTCTGTATGCCTCCGTTCTTATATTTATTGTTTTCTGTTCCTGTATCTGTTTCCATTTCCTATATGTGCTTATATAGACCTCTTTATTATAACCTCTCTTTTTAAGCATGTCTATACTGAGAGTTATTTTTCAGAGAGATATTGTATAAAATCTAAGTAAGAAAGGATGAATACAGCATGAAATATTTACACATACGGCTTGAAGAACTGTTAGCAGAACGGAACCTTTCCAAGAAAAAGGTATGTTCTGCCTTGGATATCGAACGCACGAATTTTAACCGCTACTACCGGGATGAATTTCAGAGGATTGACGCAAACCTGCTTTTAAAACTGTGTGACTATTTTGACTGTGAAGTTGGGGACCTGTTTGAAATCCGTGAAAAAGAAATCTGAAAAGAACAGGCTGCCGGAAAAGAACCCTGTTCTTTTCTGGCAGCCCTGCATATCATGGGGCATGGCAGTACGCAGTTACGCACCGCGGTATAACCAGGAACTGTCCCAAAACACCTTCTTTAGTAATTGATGTGCAGTGTCTGTATCACAGCGCCTCCCCTGCCAGGCTCCCTGCACGTCACCGTGCAGACACCATGCTGTTCCTGGGGCAGCACAAAGGACTTCTCCTCTCCAAAGCCAAGCACCGTGTATTCCTCCCCCTCCGCAGGCTTTACCGACACGCGGTATTCCATCCCTTCCGCACGGTTTGATGCAATTACATACCTGCGGGACGGCTCCGGGCTTTCTTCCGAAACCGGCAGGTCCCGGAAATACAGCCCGTAGACTGCCGGAGCCATTTTGCTGAGCTTTTCTTCATAGGACGCATAAAAGCATGATTCGCTGTCCTCTTTCCTGCCTGAGACAACTTTTTGAAAAAACGGCGTAAACAAATCCGCGCCAGCGCCGTTTAGGTGCCCCACATCCCGGAAATATTTCCCATCCTGTATCGGCAGGTACTTTTCTTTTGCCAGGTTGAAATCATAAAAATCCACCCGGTATTCCTCTGCAATGCCCCGCACCTGGCTGATATAATGGTCATAGCCTTCTGTGCTGACAAGCTGCAGGTCATCAATCGGAGAGATAAAAAGCGTCGCCTGGATGCCTTTCTTTTTACAGAAGGCAAGAATCCTGCGTATGTATGCTTCACTCGTACTGCCCATCGGCCGTTCTTCCAGCACAATCGACTGCCCGAACAGGCGCTGTTCTTCCAGGAATTCCCTGGTCGAATAAAAATAGCCCTGCCCGAGATATTCGTCATATCCGTTGCCGTCCCCGTGGTCTGCATGGTGTTCATATGCCTTGTAAGGCAGCTGCTTTTTCTTTTCGATTGTATTCCTGACAAAATCCCAGTTGTCCAGGCTGGAGCGGTACCTGGCAAACGGCAGCAGAATGTCTGGATAATCCTCCCTGCCACCGATTGCGCGGATATAGGAAAGCTTGTTAAGCGACGGCCTCATATAATCCGTATTCTGCCAGTTCCTGCTGTAGTTTGCCGCATTGCAGGCAGGGTCTATGTCCCCGTTAAAATTATCCTTTACCGAACAGATATAATAAAGCTCCAGGTAAACGTGGGAAAGCCTGTTCCCACGCGCCGCTTCCCGCAGCAGGTAATAAGAGCCATTCAGGCACTGTCCCGGCGAGGACATATTAAAGTGGTATGTCCCGTCTGCGGCATCCAGCAGGGACGGATTGATATCACAGTACACATGAGAGGAGCCAAGGCACACCTGCTCAATTTTTCCTTCATCCTGATAGTAATGGTGCCATAAAATCCGGTACCACGGGTCACCGTCCGCATAAATATAATTCAGCGCACCCAGCATAAAATGGCACAGGAAAACTGCCGCAGCTATTTTGCACGCCCTTTTTGCCTTTGCCGCCCTGTTGTTTCGGCAGCCATGTTTCAATATCACAGACAGCATCCCGGCAGCTCCTGCGCCTTCCTGCTGTTCTTTCTTCTTTCGTTCCATATTCCACCAGACCGTCCCTTCATAACCTATACTGTTTTTATTCCTGTTTTACCAGGCATCGCTTTTCATAGACTGTACTACATGTATTGCATATACTAAAATCTGCCGATAAGCCAGACTTCCAGGCATTCCAGCCACAGGCTGCATGAAATACCCGGCTGCCTGTGCACATCCTTGCTGGAAATGTTATCAGAACTGAAAATAAATAAACTGCTGTGTATCATACATCGTCCCATAGCAGCCATACAGCAGAATCACGGCTGTCATGGCTAGCACGGTGCATGCCTGGAACAGCCAGCCCTGCCGCAGCACCAGCCCCGCCGCGTCCCCGCCCCTGTATTTATAACGGTCAACTGCCAGCAATACTGCTATCGCTGCAAGCATGGCATACATCGCGCCGCGCCCGACACCCAGGCCATATAAAGAGCCGTCAAACAATACCGTCCAGTTATTTACGCTGAGCATTGCCCTTACCACCTGCAAAGAGGCGGAAAAGCCGCCTGCACGGAAAAACAGCCATGCAAAAGAAACCAGCACAAACGTGCACAGCCTCTGGAACAGACGGACGCTGAAAGACGCTTCCTTCCTTCCTGCACATTTTCCCTGGAAGCTCCCAGGAAACCTCTGCCGGACAGCTTCTGCCAGCGCACCGCATCCTTTCTGCCACAGACGCGGCAGGATCTGATACAGTGCATGGAGCATCCCCCAAAAAACAAATCCCATCGACGCCCCATGCCACAGGCCGCTTACTGCGAACACAAAAAACAGGTTCAGCTCCCTGCGCACAAACCCCTTGCGGCTGCCGCCCAGCGGTATGTACAGATAATCCCGGAACCAGCTGGACAGCGAAATATGCCACCTGCGCCAGAACTCCCTGACGCTTCTGGCATGGTACGGCGACTGGAAGTTCTCCATCAGGTTAAAGCCCATAAGCAGCGCAGAGCCTCTCGCAATCGTCGAATAACCATAAAAGTCGCAGTAAATCTGGATGGCAAAAAAGAACACCGCAGCAGCTATGTAAAACCCCGGATATGCCGCCGTGTCCGTAAAGACGGTATCAACAATCACCGCTGCCCTGTCCGCCGCCACCATTTTCAAAAACAGCCCGTAAACAACCAGCAGGATTCCCCTTTTAAAGCCTGCAAAATCAAATCCGGGACATTCACTAAGCTGCACCAGCAGGTTTTTTGACCGTTCAATCGGCCCTGCAACAAGCTGCGGAAAGAATGAGACAAACAGCGCATACCGGAAAAAATTCCTTTCCGCATAAATATCCCCCCTGTACACATCAATTAAATACCCAAGCGCCTGCAGCGTATAAAAAGAAATCCCAACCGGCAGCAGGAAATCGAACCCCGCAATGCACGTTCCCGGCCTGATCCGGGCAAGAAAGGCATTCGCCCAGCCTGTGATAAAGCCGGAATATTTAAAAACCCCAAGGATTCCCAGGCAGAAGGCCAGACAAAATACCAGGCAGATTTTCGCTGCTTTTGTGGCATGGGACTTCTGTTTCTCAAACAGGGCACAGGCACCCTGCCGTGCGCACGTTTCCTTCAGGCTGCACCTGTCCCTCTGGCTGCATGACTCCAGAAGCAGGCGCGCCTTCTTCTGTTTTTCAATCACCAGCCCGCCGCCGTATGTAAGAGCGGTGCACAGGAACAGCAGCGCCGCATACCGCCTGTTCCACTGCATATAAAAGTAATAGCTTGCAGCCAGCAGCCACAGGTACCTTGCACGTTTCGGCAGCACATAGTAAATCAGGACTACAGCTGGCAGGAACAATAAATAAGAAACCGTATTAAATAACATCATCCACCCCTGAAAAGTATACTTTTTCGCGTACCTGTTTTCCCTGTGCATTTTTTACATTTATGAACAGATTACACTTGAAAAACCGGTATTTTATGGTATACTGTAACAGGATTTTCAATTTCAGCAGAAATCCGAAAAAGTATACTATTTCGGATTCACCCCCCCCCTGGACGGAAATCAGGACTTTTCAAATGCCCTTGCCTTGTCAAAAAATGTGCTTTCCGCAAGCCCGCAGGCTTTCGCTGCCTGCCTCAGCGTCAGTTTTTTATCCCGCCACTGTTTATGCACTTCATAAAAGTTATCCGGCAGCGGCACTAATGGCCTGCCAAATTTAACTCCCCTGGCTTTTGCGGCTGCGATCCCCTCTGCCTGCCTCTGGCGGATATTGGCCCGCTCATTTTCCGCAACATAGCTCAGCAGCGCAAGCACAATATCGCTGATCAGCGTCCCGATCAGATTCCTTTCCCGCCTGGTGTCAAGAATCGGCATGTCAATCACAACAATATCCGCGCCCTTTTCTTTGGTAATCCTGCGCCACTGTTCATTCAAGTCCGCATAATTCCTCCCCAGCCGGTCAATGGATTTCACAAACAGCACGCAGTCCCTGTCAAGCTTCCGCAGAAGGCGTTTATACTGCGGCCGGTCAAAATCTTTTCCAGACTGCTTATCAATATAGATCTGCTTTTCAGGCACCCCCATTTCTTTTAAGGCAATCACCTGCCTGTCCTCATGCTGTTCATAACTGCTGATACGTGCATATCCCAGCACTTTTTTATCTGCGTTTTTTTCTTCCATAATTCCCCTGCACCCCTTTCCTGCCGTTCTAATGTACCTGTTTCCTCCCGCCGCAGCACCCATATCCTGCTTTCTGCATCCCGGACAGGATGCTGGCAGGGATTTCATGCGGCCCGGCTTTTCGCGCAAATCCAGGCCAGTTTTTCCGCCGCCCATTTCCCCTGCCATAAAAATACGCGCCGTACCTGTTAAATTACGTACTGCGCGTGCCTGGCTGTCTGAAAAACCCATTTTTGCTTCCCGGAAGTGTACAGCAGATGGATTTTTATGTCAATGGCAGGGGCTGCGCCAGCTCCTGCCGTCGCTCCATTGACATAAAAATCCATCTGCTGTTTTCATCACCTAAGCAGAAAAGGCTTATACTGAACACATGGTTCAGATGTTTTACTTTCCATGCCGGCTAAAAACATCCCCGGATAATCCCCTGCCCTGCCATTTCTTCACGGAGCCGCCCGAGAATCCTCTCCCGGCGTTTCCGTATGCTTTTGCGGCTGCACCCGCACAGCCGTGCCGCATCTGTAACGGTCATTTCTTCAAAAAACAGCATGTGAAGAAGCCTGGCATCCTGTCCGGGCAGGCGTGCCAGGCTGTCCCGCAGTTTTTCCATGCAGACCGCCCTGACTGCATTTTCCTCTGGCGTATTTTCCCAGTAACCGCCGGGAACTGCAAGACAGGCGTTTTCGCCAAGCGTTTCAAGGCTGCAGACGCCATGCGCCCGTTTCTGCTCTGCCTGGTACTTTTCCCTGCGCCTTGACCGGTGCCATTCCAGATAGACCTCCCTTGTCACTTCCACAAATGTCCCGCTGCCTGTCCGCAGCACATATTTTTCCCGTTCCGAAGGCTTTTTCCCACGCATAGCCGCACCATCCTTTCATTCATGCCCGCAGAGGCTGGCGCGCATCAGGACTGCCGCCTTTGCAAGGATTTTAGAGACAGCCGGCGCTGTGATGCCAAGCTCTGCCGCAACCTGCCGTTTTGTTTTCTGTTCCAGGTAAAACAGGACTGCCGCCCTCCTCTGCCTTTCTGTCAGCACGGATAACAGGCTTTCCACCGTCTCCCTGCTGACAATCCGGTCCAGCACGCTTTCCCCGCCGGAACCCATCGCGCCCCATTCCTCTGACACGCCGCTGTATGATACCTTCCATGCATGTTCCTTAGACGCAAGGTTCCGGCTCAGGCGGTCCTCGCCTTCCAGCACAAGGCGCAGGTACCACGCCTCCCTGTCAAATTCCCTGCTGCCGATGCCGCACGGGCGGCTGCCGGAATCATAGCAGTACCCGCCGCAGTCATGGATGCGGAACACGGTTGCAGCCCCGCCCGCATAATAAACAGCATAGCCGCTCTGGTAGGCCGCAATCCCGGCATCCCCTCCCATTTCCCGCTCCGCAATCAGGCTGCCGGACTGCCGGGCTGCCCGCACGGTTGGTGTTTTCTGTCCTTTCGGCGGAATATCCGCCATGTTTTTCAGTTCCCGAAATGTCAGCATAGGTGCCGCCTTTCCACGGGCGGCCGGAAACAGACAGCATCCGCAGGGCAGAAAAGACAGCAGAAAACAGCCCCCGGCGCACCCGTTTTTTTTTCGGGGCATGGAGCCATCCCGGCTGTCTTTTCCCATCCCGCAGCCCGCCTTCCGGGCATGGGACATGGCATTTCAAAACAGGATCGCTGTCCTGCCTTATGCTGCCAGTCTATCTTATCCCGGATGCATTTTCCGCAGCAGGCGTGGTGAAACCGCACACCATGCCTGCAGAATTTTTATTCCGTCCGTTTCTTTTCCAGGGCATCCGCCAGGGCGTCCACAGTCTGTGCCACAACTGCCTGCTCCCCCTGTCCCATATGGCTGACGCGCCTTACAATATTCCTGATATGTCGGCCGTTACGGTCCGGCTGTCCCGGCTGAAAGAGCAGATCGCCCGCATCCACGCCGAGCGCCTGCGCCAGTTTCCAGAATGTTTCCACGTACATTTCCGTCAGCCCTCCCTCAGCCCGGCTGACCGTATTCAGGCTGATCCCTGCCTTTTCCGCAAGCGCCTCCTGTGACATCCCGCACGCCAGCCGCCGCTCCCTGATGCGGCTGCCAAGGCGGATCAGCTCCTGTGATTCCGCACGTTTTCCCATAATCTCCCCTCCCTCCATTCCCGGCCTGCCGGCAGCGCACTGCCCGGATCAGATTCCGCAGCCATACAGATCATGATTTGCTTCTGCACGGTAATAGCTGCTGATGGTCAGCGGCGAATTATAAAGCGCCGTCAGAAGGTATGCCTTGATGTTCCTGATTTTTCCCGTGTGCTTCTGCATGCAGAGCATGACATATTCGATGTGCGAATGCACCAGCTTCATAAAGCGGCTTTTCACAGCGGATGCGGGCTTTTCCGTCCCGGCAACCCTGACAGTCCCCCTGTCTGGAAGCATCATTGTGTCCACCATCAGCTCCACGAGCTCATCCACGTCTTCCGTTTCCTGCGGCCGGAAACACTGGTAGTCAATGTTTCCCCGTATGCATGTGCGGTAGCTGTCCATTTCCTTTTCTATCCCATCCATCCCGCTGTCTGCCGGCATACAGCCCTGGCTGCCGCATGGGGCAGATGAGCCAGACGGATAAGATGGATAGGATGGATGGGATACATAGCAGGAAGAAAAAGCAGTTTCACTGTACTCAGTATCATTACGCTTTGAATCCCGCTGCTGCGGTATGCTGTTTTTCACAATTACAGGCTCCTGTTTTTCACTGTCCTGCGGCTGCGGTTCTGGAAAAACAGGCGCACAAACGCCCTGCAGCTCCTGTTCCCGGATGCAGCCTGTATCTGTTTTTTCTCCCAGCAGCATTTCCCTCATCATGGCTTCTACTGTTTTGTCAGCAAATCCATTCCCTGTAATACCGCCTGCGGCAGCATTTCCACGCAGATCCCCACGCTGTCCAAGACTCCCGCTTTCAGATATTCCGCCAGTCTCCATATCCCACCAGTTTTCCTGATTGGCCCCGTCTTTTTCATTGCAGATGCCCGGATTTTCTTTCTGGCCATTCTCATTTTCAAGCAAACTTTCCCCGCATATCCACCAGTTTTGTTCCTGAACCGCGTCCGTTTCCGGCACAGGTTCTGCCATGCCTCCATCCACTGCTGTCTCCGGCATGGATTCTGCCATGCCTCCTGTCATAAAATTCTTTACATAGATCCGGTTCGGCCTGCCAAGCCCGATGCGTTTTTTCTCTATCAGCCCTATCCCGTCCACGGTATCCAGTTCTTTCATAAGACGCACCGCTTTCTGCGACTGGCATCCCATGACACCCATTACATCCTCAACGGTAAAAATAATGTATGCACGGCCCTGGCTGTCAAACCACTGGTTGCGTATGCTCAGGCCCATGCGGTCAAGCATCATGCCGTACAGTACCTTTGCCTCACAGGAAAGCGCCTGGAAACGTCTTTCTGTAAACAGCGCTTTAGGAATCCGGTAAAATGTGTACTGTTCCGTTTCTGCTGCTGTAAAATAATTAAAATGAATCCCTGCCATGTCAGATTTCCTCCCTTTCTGAATGAAAAAGCAGAAAGCGTGTTTTTCCCGCCTTCCGCCGCTATAACCAGAAAAAGGCAGGGGACAATCCATCCTCTGCCTTTTCCTGATTTCCGTTATCCTGTTTTCTTTCAGGCAGCAGAACACGCACTGCGCACTCTTTCTGCTGCCATAAACCAAAAAGAAGCAGCGGCCTTCCTGCCCTGCTTCTTTTCCCGCTATCCTGTTTTGTCCTGCATTTCCGTTCTATGTTCAGCACTCCATCTTTGAAGCAGCCCGTAGATTACTTCTTCAATCTGTTCACTGGAATAATCGTGCGGGAAAAAATCATCCAGTTTTTTCCTGTGCAGCTTTATGGCCGCCCGCTGTGTTTTTACCCCATTTAAAACCAGTTCCATTCCAGTTTCATCAAGCCTGCCCTCCCTGCCCAGCTGCCGGATTTTCACGGACTGGGCCAGGTTTGGAAAAACAGTATGCCTCTCCATCACTTTCAACAGCAGCTCCTGTTCCTCCGGCTGCAAATAAGACAGCTCCCCTCCGGCTATAAATGGAATGCGTTTCTCATCCACCATGTCCAGAAGCGGCTTTATCAAAGAGGTCAGGCGGATATACCTGTATACCTGTTTCTGGCTCTCCCCCATTTCCTCCGCAATCATGCTGGAAGATTTTTTGCCTTTTAACTTGTTGTCAATTTGACAACAAGTTAAATCCTGGCGTTTTCCCTGTTTTTTCACTGCATCCAGCTTCATTTTATAAGCAAATGCCTTTTCGCTCGGCAGCAGCTCATCCCTCTGGATGTTAGAATCTACCATAGCTATCGTGGCTTCTTCGTCTGAAAGCTCCCGTATAATGCATGGGATTTTTTCAATCCCAAGAATCTCACACGCCCGTTTCCTCCGGTGCCCTGCAATGATTTCGTAGCCATGCGGCTGTACCGGCCTGGCAAGCACCGGGTTTAAAACGCCAAACTCCCGGATGCTGTCCACCGTTTCCTGCATCCTGCCATCGTCCAGCACACGGAACGGGTGGCCTTTAAACGGCCTCAGTTCAGAAATCCCCACATCCCGCACATGCTCTCCCTCACTGCTGCCGTCTTCCTGTCCGATTGCGAACAGCTCATCCACATCCGGCATTTTTATCTTTGACACGCTCCCTTTTTTATCAGGCATGTGCAAGCACCCCTTCCGTCAGCAGGCTGTATGCGGCTGCAGCTTTTCCCCTGGGGTCATGTAAAAAAATGCTCTTTCCCTCCGCAGCCGTTTCCGCGGCCCTCACCGACAGCGGGATATGCGGCTCCAGCACAGGAATGCGGCTGCCGTAAGTCTCATGCACAAGCCCCACAATCTCTTTTGAAAAATTCGTCCTGGCATCCGCCATTGTCAGAAGGATTCCCTCAAAGGAAAGCCCCGGGTTCAGCTTCTTCCTCATTTTCATAATGGAAACAATCAGCTGTTCCAGCCCGCGCAGGGGCAGGTACTGTGTCTGGACAGGAATCAGGACACTGTCTGCCGCTGTCAGGGCGTTAACCGTCATCACGCCAAGCGACGGCATGGTGTCCAGGATTATAAAATCGAAACACGGCGCCACAATGGAAATATATTCTTTCAGTATGTACTCCCTTCCCATCGCATTTACCATTGCCACTTCTGTAATGGACAGGTCGATATTTCCCGGCACAAAACTGATATTTTCGCCATGTTCCATTATGGCAGACCCCGGCTCAATTTCACCGCCTGCCATCAGCGTGTTCAGAATACTGGCAAGCGTGTTTTCCAGCTTGTCCGGCTCCCTGACCCCCATACAGGCAGTCAGGCTGCCCTGTGCATCTTATACCGAAAAAATAGTTATTCCGAAGTTTCTAAGCTTTCATAGAAAATAC
>ERZ778516.2172-NODE-2172-length-13549-cov-5.763525_pt1 | contig 13549 bp, 11 predicted proteins | sample MGYA00510342_ERZ778516 | MGnify/ENA primary metagenome ERZ778516 (study PRJEB29527, sample SAMN07138961) | mouse gut metagenome | material: feces | host: mouse | place: China:Nanjing | collected 2016-01-25 ...
GGGAGGAATCGGAAGTCCCTCCGATTCCTCTTTTTAGAACCTGTATTCATAATCACAAGATTTTTCAACGCGGCAGGCCGGCAAAAGACCCGCTCAGACGGTGTCGAACGGTTGTGAATACGGGTTCTTATACCACAAAGGAAGGGGAGCTGCGTATGCTGTGCGATGCGCTCTATCTTCATATTCCATTTTGCCTGCGCAAGTGCCCCTATTGTGATTTTTACTCGGTGGGCGCCGACCCATCCTTGATGGATGCCTATACCAGGGCGGTTCTGGATGCCTTGGCGCAGGTCCCGTTCGACCTTGCACCGCTCGATACCGTCTATTTTGGCGGAGGAACCCCGTCGGTTCTGGGCGGAGAACGGCTTGTCCGCCTGCTCAATGGGGTACGCAGCCGGTTCGGCATCCGGTCGGATGCCGAGGTCACCATCGAGTGCAACCCGTGTTCCGCCCTGCCAGACACCCTTGCCCGCCTTTGGGATGCGGGTGCCAACCGTCTTTCGCTGGGGATGCAGAGCGCTGACGACCAGCAGCTTGTCCGGCTTGGACGGATGCACACCATCGCCAGCGTGCGGGATGCGGTGGATGCGGCATACCGGGTAGGATTTTCCCATCTTTCACTCGATCTGATGCTTGCCACCCCCGGACAAACATTGCCCGACATCGACCGCGCGGCCAATCTTTGTGCAGAGGTTGGTGCGGAACACGTCTCGGCTTATCTGCTCAAGATCGAACCGGATACCCCATTCGGCCGGGAGGGAGCCGCCTCCCGCTGTCCGGACGAGGATGGGCAGGCGGATGCTTATCTGCACGCAGTGGAAACACTTGAGCAGCGCGGCTATCAGCAGTATGAAATCAGCAACTTCGCGCGGGACGGGCGGATCGCCCGCCACAACTGCAAATACTGGGATTGCCGGGAATATCTCGGGATCGGCCCGTCTGCACATTCGTTTATTGGAGGGCGCAGACGGTATTTTCCGCGGGATCTGCGGGGATTCCTGGAGGCGCCGGACAAATTCGCGCTTCTGCGGGATGACGGTCCTGGCGGGGATACAGAGGAATATCTGATGCTGCGCTTGCGGCTCACGGAGGGGGTAACCTGGGATGCACTCGCCAGCCGCTTTCCCGGTTTTGATCCAACGCCCCTGCATGAAAAAGCCCGCCCCCTGCAAAAGGGCGGGTTGCTGTTCTGTGATGAGGATGGTCTGCGTCTGACGCCATCCGGATTTCTGTTATCAAATTTCGTGATCGGAGAACTGCTGTTATGAAACGGAAACTGCTTCTGCCCGCGCTGGTGGGCTGTACCGCCGCTTATGCTGCCTGTCACAGCGGGATTACTGTGCGGCAATATACGATAAAAACCTCGCGCGTTCCCAAAGGGAAAGCCCTGCGGTTGGCGGTTGTCTCCGACCTGCACAGCGAGCTGTCCCAAAAACGGCGGGAAGCACTTGCTGCCCTGCTGCAGCAGGAGCACCCCGACCTGATCGCGATGCCAGGGGATATTGTGGATGACATCCGGCCTCAATACGGCGCCGCAGACCTCCTTCAGCGGGTGCAGGGGATTGCACCGCTTTATTTTTCGCTCGGAAACCATGAGTGCCGCTCCCAGCAGCTCGCGACGGTCCCCCGCCTGCTGGGGCGGTACGGAGTGCACTGCCTGTGCAACAGCTGGGAGGAGGTGACAGTTGCCGGGGTCCCCATCTGCATCGGCGGGCTGAATGACCCCGAACATCCCTCCTACCAGTTCGCGGGAGGATGGCTGCACGATGCACAGACGGTTTTTTCCAGCCTTGAGCAGTCGGACCGATTGCGGATACTGCTCTCCCACCGTCCCGAAAAGGTCTTTGCATACCGCGCAATGCCGTTTGATCTGGTGCTGTCAGGGCATGCGCATGGCGGGCAGGTACGTGTTCCCGGCCTGCTCAATGGCCTTTATGCCCCAAATCAGGGGCTGCTTCCACCGTATGCGGGTGGGATGTATCGACATCCTACCTTTACCCATGTGGTAAGCCGCGGTGTTTCACATTATATGCTCCTGCCGCGAGTGTGCAACCGGCCGGAAGTCGTGATCATCACTGTATGCAGGGAGTAGCTATACGGAAGAGGGGACTGTTTCTCATCCCTTGCAAAAAGACTGTTTGATTAGGAGGTATCTCCACATGCAGGCGCCTCTCAGCCACGCCAGTTTGTGAGCCGCGGCGACAGCAGGCAGGGCTTCTCTTACCTGAAAAAACCTTGTGCAAAGATCATAAAACAGGTTCTGCCCCTATCGGGGAAGCTGGCCGTTGAGGCGGCCGGAGAGGTTTTTGATGAATTCCGCAGCAGCCCGGCATGGCGGCGTGCCAAGCCGGACAATATATCCAAACTCCAGCTTATTGTCACAATCCGGGATCGGAATCGAGGTGCATCCATAGCAGCCAGCCTGCCGGCCGAACTCCTGAATCCCGATTGTATAAAAGTCGGTAGCCGAGATCAGATGGAGCAGCGACGCCCGCCCATAGACGCTGGCAATCTTGGGCGAATCGTCCAGATCATAGTGTACACCGTTGATCGAAAGGTTGTAGGTAAAATCCTCATATTCCCCGATATACCGGACAAATCCATATGGCCGGAACTCCCCGAGGGTGGGGGCATGTCCCACACGGAGCAGCGGATGGTTCTGGCTTAAAACGATATGCGGACGGATCTCTGAAAGATGCCGGTATTCCAGCTTTTTTTCCTCAAAAATCCGTGGGAATGGGGAATCGGGTGTATACTCGAAGTGGAGCACCCCCAGATCGGAATATCCACTTTCCACATCAGCAATCACGTCCATCGAAGAGCCTTCGTTGAGCCGGAAAGACAGTTCCGGTTCCTGCGACCACTGGTTTAGAATGTCGATAAAAGATTCCATTGTATGGGAAAATTTGGTCATCGATACCCGAAAGGTATTTCCCGACCGTTCCTGCTTGTGGAACAATCCCTGTAGCTGGTTCATTTCGCCCAGAATTTTTTGAGAATGCTGTAAAAAATGCCTGCCTTCTTCGGTTAGCTGCACCCCTTTCTTGGTGCGGGTCAGCAGTGCGGTACCAATATCCTCCTCAAGGTCCTGAAGGATGTGGCTCAGATGCGGCTGCGAGACGTAAAGCGCCTGCGCAGCTTTATTGATGGACCCGTACTGCGCGACTACGGAAAAATACTCAAGCTGTTTCAGGTTCATGATCGTTCCCCCCATCATCATTTTACCCAAGCTTTTGATTAGGATTTCGTTTGTTTCTACAATTTTTTTATATAGTACATCAAATAAGCTCTGCATAATTTGTTTAAAACTTCTATTATCGGAATTTGAAATAAGGATATTTACAATAATTATTAGCGCATTGCACAAAATTATGGTATAATACAGACAAGATACAGCACAAACGCACAAAAGTCAAGTCAAAAAATCCAGGTAAATTCATGAAATACGACAAAGAAAGGAGTGAGCGTCTATGGTACAAACTGTGGAGGACATCAGCCTGATGCAGAAGCTCTTGGACGACTCGGTTACCTACGCAAAATCTTTTCCAAAGACCGGCGCGGTTGCCTCCTACATCCCTGAACTTGCCAAGGCTGATCCTACGCGTTATGGCGCGGCAATCGCCCTGCCGAACGGCAGAACGCTGATTTCAGGCGATACGGATGTCCCGTTTACGATGCAGAGTATCTCCAAGGTGGTTTCGCTGATCCTTGCACTTCAAACCTCTGGTTACGACGCAGTGTTCAAGCGTGTGGGGATGGAGCCGACCGGAGACGCCTTCAACTCGATCATCCGGCTGGAGACCAACACCGCCAAACCCTCCAATCCAATGATCAACGCGGGAGCAATTGTAGTAGCAAGCTGCATCCAGTGTGAACACCCGTTTGAGGCTATGCTCCAACTAACCCGAAAGTTTTGCGGCAACGACCAGATCGGACTGAACGAAGCGGTCTATCTTTCGGAAAAGAAGGAAGGCAAGCGCAACCGCGCGATGGCTTATTTTATGCAGAGCGAAGGGATTCTGCCAAGCGACGTCGATGTGGAGTACTATCTCGACCAGTATTTCCGCATGTGCTCGGTTGCAGTCACCGCGCCGGATCTCGCCCGGATGGGAATGGTGCTCGCCAACAACGGCGTCAACCCGGTAACCGGCGAACGGGTTGCAGAGGGCTGGCAGGTGCGGATCGCCAAAACGTTTATGGTCACCTGCGGGCTCTACGACAGTTCAGGGGCGTTTGCAGTCAAGGTAGGAATCCCGTCCAAGAGCGGCGTCGGCGGTGGTATCCTCTCAGCAGTAGAAAAACGTATGGGCATCGGTGTGTTCCATCCCATGCTCGACGCAAAGGGCAACAGTATCGGAGGCGTGCGTATGCTCGAGTTCCTCTCCGAGCGGATGGGACTGCATATGTTTTCTGAACCCGAGACCGTTGCTGGGTAATATCACACCCAAACCGCATTTTTCCGCAACCCCAAAGGGCTTTGGGGTTGCGTGCTGTAATAACAGCACGCGAATTCTAATGAAAATCTGATTCGGATTTATAAAAACAAGGGCTTGCTTTGAAAGGGCGGGTAACAACCCGCTGGTAAGCTTTCTGTGCTGGATGACTATGTAAACAAACTGTGCGGCGTGCTGTAGAATCGCAATTTCCAGATATAGGAGGCGCAGATCCTGAGGAGGGTCTCTCATCTCTCCTACAAAAGAATAAAGGAGAATTGATTATGTATGATGCATTTGCCGGCTTGATCGGTCAGATCAGCAACCTTATGTACAGCTATATCCTGATTATCATCCTGCTGGGCGGCGGAATCTGGTTCACCTTCCGCACGAAATTTGTCCAGTTCCGTATGTTCAAGGAATCCATCAAGGTCGTTATGGAAAAACCAGATAAGGAAGGCGGCGTTTCCTCCTTCCAGGCGCTGATGGTTTCCACCGCCTCCCGCGTAGGTACCGGCAACATCGTCGGTATCGCAACTGCGGTCTGCCTTGGCGGCTATGGTGCGGTGTTCTGGATGTGGGTCATCGCCATCCTCGGCGGAGCGTCCGCATTCATCGAGAGCACACTGGCCCAGATCTACAAAAAACGCCATCCGGATGGCAGCAGCTACGGCGGCCCGGCTTACTATATCGAAGCGGCCCTGCATAACCGTCCACTGGCCCTGCTTTTCGCAGTCAGTATGACCCTCACCTATGCCGGCGGCTTCAACATGTTGGCGTCCTACAACCTCCAGTCTACTTTCAGCGGCTACAGCTTCTACAATCCCACCGTTACCCCTTGGGTCATCGGCGGCATCCTGGCTGTTCTGGTTGGCTACTGCCTGATGGGCGGCGGCAAACGTATCGTTCATGTCACCTCTGCGGTTGTCCCGTTCATGGGTATCCTCTATATTGCGGTGGCGCTGATCGTTACCCTGCTCCACATCAACCTGCTCCCCAGCGTGCTGGTCAAAATCTTTGCCGAGGCGTTTAACTTCAGCGCGATCTTCGGCGGTTTCTCCGGCTCCTGCGTGATGTACGGCATCAAGCGCGGCCTGTTCTCGAACGAAGCGGGCGTGGGTTCGGCTCCGAACGCCGCTGCCGCCGCTGAGGTCAGCCACCCGGTCAAACAGGGCCTGGTCCAGATGCTGTCGGTCTTTATTGACACCCTGCTGCTCTGCACCTGCACCGCTCTGATGTGCCTGTGCTCCGGCGTGGAGCCTTCTGCCGATCTCGCGGGCGCTCCCTATGTGCAGGCTGCGCTTCAGAACGCACTGGGCGGCTTTGGCCCCATCTTCATCACCATCTCGATGGTCCTGTTCGCTTTCACTACCCTGCTGGGCAATTTCTACTATGTTGACAACCTGCTCATCTACATCATGAACAAGGTCCCATCCAAACAGTTTATGCTCTGCTTCCGAATTGTCGCATCCCTGGTGATCTTTGTGGGCGCGGGCCTGAGCATGGGCCTTGTCTGGGATCTGGCGGATGTTCTCATGGGCATCATGGCAATCATCAACATCCCGGTCATCTGCCTGCTGGGTACCCCTGCAATCAAAGCGCTGGTCGACTATGCAAACCAGAAAAAAGAGGGCAAAAACCCGACCTTCAAGGCATCCACTGTCGGCCTGCAGGGCAAGACCGATTACTGGAACTAAGTGTCATGCAACCGGGAATCTCTTGGCAAAGGAGAAGGGACAGTTATGTATCCTCGTGTATCTATTGATTTGGAGCATTTGAGAGAGAATGTAAAAACGGTCAAAGGGCTTTGCGATCAGCATGGCATCCAGATTACCGGCGTAACCAAGGTGTATTGCGGCGATCCCAAGATCGCGAAAGCCTATTTGGACGGCGGGCTGACCATGCTGGGAGATTCCCGGGTATCCAATCTGAAACGTCTGAACAATCTTCCCGCGGAAAAATGGCTCATCCGCCCTCCGATGCGCAGCGAAGCGGAGGACACCGCCCGGTATGCTGACGCTGCCCTCCACTCGGAGTGGGAGGTCATCCGGGCGGTGGCGGATGCCGCACACCACCAGGGACGCAGACACAAAGTAATTCTGATGGCGGACCTGGGCGACATCCGGGAGGGCTATGTGGACTATGACGAGCTGCTGGATGTAGCCGCCAGAGTCGAAAAGCTCCCGGGTGCAGAGCTGTACGGCGTAGGTGTCAACCTGACCTGTTTCTCGTTTATCCAGTCGGACAGCGAAAAGCTGGGTCTGCTGGCAGACCTTGCCCGCCGCGCGGGGGAGGCCGCTGGCCACCCATTGTCGATTGTCAGCGGGGGCAACTCTGCCACCATCGACCTGATGCTGCGGAATGGCATCCCGCAGGGGGTCAATCATCTGCGGCTGGGGGAGTCCCTTTTATTCGGCAAGGAGCGGGCCAAATACCAGTATCTGCCCGGCACCCACCGGGATGTGTTTACGCTGGAATGTGAGATCGTCGAGCTAAAGGATAAGCCTTCGCTGCCGTGGGGCGTGGTGGGTACCGACTCCTACGGCAAAAAGCCCACCTTTGTGGATCGGGGCAGCTGCCGCCGGAAAGCGGTGTGTGCATTGGGCAAGCAGGACTTCGATCTGGAAACCACCACACCGGTGGACCCGGGGATCATCCCGCTGGGCGCCAGCTCCGACCATCTGATGCTGGATGTGACCGACAGCCAGCAGGAATACAAGGTCGGGGACATCGTCCGCCTGCAGCTGGGCTACTTCTCCACCATGCGGGCGTTTACCTCGCAGTATGTGGAGAAGGTCTATCTGAACGGATAACCCACACAGGCGTTCCGCCGCAGGACGATGCCGTCTGGACTTCCCATACGGCAGACCTGTTTCAGATAAAAAACTGCAAGAGATCAAAACGGGCACCGCTGTCTGCGGTGTCTGTTTTTTGCAAACAAACGAAAGAAGATGCGCCCATCTGGACGCACCTTCTCCGGTTGACGAACCGGTTGATACGGGATCAGACCGGATGCACTTTATTTTCCTTATCGCCATGGCTGTCCACGCCGTACTTTTTATCCCTGCGGGCCTCGAAGAATTTCGGGGCAACCTGCGGGAACATTGCCATCGTCAGGACATCCTCTTCCTGCTCGTAGAATTCACGCGGGAACTCTGCGCGCAGCTTATCCAGCTCGGGCGGGATCAGGTCGGCAGGGCGGCACTCGATCGGCGCTTCATCGCCCAGGATTTTCTTGCGGAACGCAGGGTCAATCGGCGCAGGCGTACGCCCATACTCACCCTTAACCATTGCCTTGAACTCTTTGGTGACCATCTTATACCGCTCTCCGAGGATCACGTTGAACACAGCCTGTGTACCGACGATCTGAGAGGTCGGAGTGACGAGCGGCGGATAACCGGAATCCTTACGGACGTTCGGGACTTCCTTGAGCACATCCTCAAACTTATCCTCTTTGCCCGCCTGTTTCAGCTGGGAAACGAGATTGGAGAGCATACCGCCAGGAACCTGATAGGTAAGGGTATTCGCATCGACACCCATGACCTTCGGGCTGAGCAGGCCGCTGTCCAGATATTTCTGGCGGAGTTTGGCGAAATGCGCACGCACAACATCCAGTTTCTTCAGGTCAAGCCCGGTATCATACGGGGTGCCCTGGAGCGCCGCAACCATCGACTCGGTTGCTGCATGGGAAGTACCCATTGCCAGCGGGGACATCGCGGTATCAATAATGTCAACACCCGCCTCAATGCTCTTGAGCAGCGCCATCGAAGCCAGTCCGGAGGTGTAATGGGTGTGCAGGTCGATCGGAACCTTGACCGCTTTTTTCAGCTCAGTGGTCAGCTCAAATGCTGCCGCTGGAGTGATAAGCGCGGCCATATCCTTAATGCAGATCGAATCCGCGCCCGCATCCTCGAGCTGCTTGGCATAATTGACGAAATACTCGATGCTGTGCACCGGGCTAAGGGTATACGAAATCGCAGCCTGCATATGCGCCCCGGTCTTTTTGGTCGCCTTGATCGCGGTTTCAAGGTTGCGGATATCGTTGAGCGCGTCGAAAATACGGATGATGTCGATGCCGTTGTCAACCGATTTTTTGACGAAGTACTCCACTGCATCGTCCGCATAGTGGCGGTAGCCGAGCATATTCTGCCCACGGAAAAGCATCTGGAGCTTGGTGTTCGGCATATTTTTGCGGATCAGACGCAGACGCTCCCACGGGTCCTCGCTCAAAAAGCGGATGCAGGAATCAAATGTTGCACCGCCCCAGCACTCGCAGGAATAGAAGCCGACCTCATCCATCGCAGGAAGGATCGGGAGCATCTCGTCCATGCTCATGCGGGTGGCGATCAGCGACTGATGCGCGTCACGCAGGATGGTTTCGCAGATTTTCACCTTTTGTGCCATCTATATAGCCTCCCTTATGCGATCGAGATCAGCAGGTCGTTCGAGTTGACCGCGTCACCCTTTTTCACATGGACGCCAACCACAGTACCCGAAACCGGCGCAAAGATCTCGTTTTCCATCTTCATCGCCTCGAGCACGAGCAGCATGTCGTTTGCATTAACCTGATCGCCCTCTTTGACCTTGACTTCAAGGATGTTGCCGGGCATCGGGGAATTGACCTTGGTGGCATTCGCAGCGGCGGCGGGGGCGGGGGCCGGAGCTGGAGCCGGGGCGGGCGCTGCTGCCGGTGCAGGAGCCGGGGCAGCGGCAACAGGTGCCGGAGCTGGAGCTGGAGCCGGTGCGCCAGCGGCCAGTTCTTCCACTTGAACGTCGTATGCTTTGCCGTTCACAGTGATATTAAATCTTCTCATGGTAAAATCCTCCTTCAAAATCATCGGGTATCTATAAAAGAACAGGGTCGGACCAGTCTGGAATTGCGGCAAACTCTATTAAAGCGGAATGTTCCCATGCTTCTTGGGCAGGGTCGAAACCCGCTTGCCGGCCAGCATATCGAGGGCAGAGACCACTGCGGCGCGGGTTGCATCCGGATCAACCACCTCGTCAATATGGCCTTTCTCAGCAGCGGCAAGAGAGGTCGCCTCGTTCGCGATGTACTCCGCCTGCACCTGTTCGCGGGATTTTTCCGCCGTGATCTTGTCCCCGGCGAGGAATGCAACCGCAGTTTCCGGGCTGAGTGCACTGATAACTGCATCCGGCCATGCAATGGTGTAGTCGGCATTCGCACCGCGGCCCGCAAGCGCGATATAAGCGGAACCGTAAGCCTTACCGGTGATGACCGCAATCTTCGGGGTGGTCGCCTCGGCGTAAACATGCGCCAGCTTCGCAACCTCGCGCACGCCGCCGCGGAATCCGTGGCCCTCAACCGCAACCGCGAACTTCTCGCAGTTGACGAGGGTCAGCACCGGAATCTGGAATGCGTCACAGATCGAAACAAACCGCGCAATTTTAGAGCAGGCATTGGAACAGAGGTAACCGCTGTTGGACGCCGCGACGACACCCACCGTCGAGCCCGCAACGGTTGCCAGCGCAACTTTAGCTGTCTGGGCGCAGAATGCGGGCTGGAGCTCAAACAGGCTGTCTGCATCCACGATGCCGGCTGCCGTATCCAGCAGGTTGTCAGCATTCTTTTTCACTGCGCCTTCGGGAGCGGTAAACCCACAGATCGGGGCAGCGGAGAGGTTGTTGGAGGGCAGGAGCGAAACAAGCTTGCGCGCCGCTTTGATCGCCGACGATTCGTCCTCCTCCACGAGATGTACCACACCGGCCTTTGCGCACGCTTCGGCGGAGCTGGACTGGGTATCGCCCGCATTGAGGAAGAACTCGCCTTTGCCGCTCATCACGACAAAATCAGCCGAAGCCGCGACCATTGCCGCTGCGCCCGCGCACACGCCCAGAACCAGCGAAACCTGCGGTACAACACCCGAAAGGTTGTTGCCCCAGCAGAGCATCTCGCCATAAGCGGCCATCGCGTCAAGCCCTTCGGAGAGGGCCGCACCGTTCGAATCATAGATGCCGACCACCGGCGCCCCGGTTTTGTAGGCCAAGTCATAGATCTTTCTGATTTTGGAGCCGTGAGCAGCGCCCACCGCGCCAGATTTCCGGGTGCTGTCCTGAGAGAACGCATAAACAGGGCTGCCTTCGATAAGGCCATAGCCAGTGATGACCCCTGCGCCGCCGCAGCCGGTCTGGACGAGGGTTCCAACCTCGACGAAGCTGTCGGGGTCAAAGAGCGCGACCAGCCGTTCGCGCGCAGCAGTCGCCTTCAGAGCGTCTTCCCGAGCGTCGGCCAGTGACATAACCTTGTCACTCATGATTGTTTCCTCCTATCTGAATATAAAAATACCAAAAGACGTTTCCCATCCCAAATCCTGCCGCCACAGAAAGCGCGGACCGCAGGTCAAGATGTAACCATAATAAAGTATACACGCTTTTCCCGAAAATAACAAGATGGTTGGAACCTTTTACTGATACTTTTTTAACGGTTTCGCACCAATTTCTTACAAAAATATCCGGACCGGGCCTCTGCGGCAAAACTGTCCCATGGCTTTCTATGAGAAACCCGCCGGAAAAAACCAGCGGGTTCTTAAAAAACTGTGAAATCAAACCTCGAAGCCAAAAAAGCGTTTTACATTGTTATAGCAGATGTCCTCCACCATCCGGCCAAGCAGCGCGCGGTCGTCCGGGAATTCCCCCTCCTCAACCCATCTGCCGATCAGGTTGCAGAGGATGCGGCGGAAATACTCGTGGCGGGTATAGCTCAGATAGCTGCGGGAATCGGTCAGCATCCCGATGAAATTCCCGAGCAGAGAAAGGTTTGCAAGGCTGGTCAGCTGCTGTTCCATGCCGGTTTTGGTGTCGTTGAACCACCACGCTGCACCATGCTGGAGTTTGCCCGCAATGCCTTCCCCCTGGAAACAGCCGATTACAGTGTCAATCATCTCGTTGTCGCTGTTATTGAGCGAATAAAGAACCATCTTTGGGAGTTCGCCGGTTTTGTCAAGCGCATCCAGAAAACGGGCGAGCGCCGATGCATCGAGAGGATTGCCCATACAGTCAAACCCTGTATCCGCGCCGAGCTGCGCAAACCTTCTGGAATTGGTATTGCGGACCGCCCCGAAATGAAGCTGCATCACCCAGCCCCGTTTGGCGTACTGGCGGCCCAGAAAGAGGAGAAACTCGGTCTTATAGTTCCGCACATCCTCATCGGACACCGGTTTTCCAGACAACGCATCCGCAATGATCCGGTCCAGTTTCTCCCTGGGGGCAGGGCAGTAAAACGCACAGTCGGGCGCGTGGTCAGACGCGCAGCAGCCATTTTGGGCGAAATAATCGAGCCGGTTGGAGAGTGCCGCACAGAGTGAATCAAAGTCACTGACCTCTATCCCCGAAACCTCGGAAAGCTGCCGGAGATAGTCCGCGTAAAAAGGCTGTTCAATATTCATCGCCCGGTCCGGCCTCCAGGCGGGGAGAACCTTGACCTTGCAGGAGGGGTCCTCCCGAAGCTGTTTATGATAACGCAGATCGTCGATCGGATCATCTGTGGTGCAGATCAGCCTGACATTTGACTGTTCAATAATTCCGCGCACACCCATCCCTGGTTCAGCCAGTTTGCGGTTGCAGAGTTCCCAGACCTCCTCGGCGGTTTCCTTCCCGAGGCGGCCGTTATAGCCGAAATACCGCTGCAATTCGAGGTGGGACCAGTGGTAGAGGGGGTTTCCGATCGCCCGGTCAAGTGTTTCGGCCCATGCCTGAAATTTTTCGCGGTCACCCGCGCTGCCGGTGATGCTCTCTTCCGGTACCCCATTGGTGCGCATCTGCCGCCATTTGTAGTGGTCCCCGGCCAGCCACGGCTGTGCAATGTTTTCATACCGCTTGTCCTCGGCAATTTCAGCGGGGTTGATGTGGCAGTGGTAGTCGATCACCGGCATCTTTTCTGCATGGTTGTGGAACAAATCCTTAGCTGCCTCATTGGTCAGCAGGAAATCAGCGTCCATAAACGGCTTTTTCATTGTAGCAAAACCTCTCTTTCAAAGCAAACCTTTTGATACAGAATCAGTTTTCAAAAACGGGTGGTTCTGCGCCTGATGAGCTGGCCTGAAAGCAGGGTTTGATCTGGGAAGTCCTTCCCTTCGATCACCCCGAACAGGGTCGAAATCGCAGTCATACAAAGCGCCTCTACCCGGCTGTCAACCGTTGTCAGCTCCGGCTCACAACAGCGGGAAAGCAGGGAATTGTTATATCCTATGATATCCACATCCCGCGGAACCATCCGCCCATGTGCAAGTGAAGATTTGATCGCTGCAACCGCCAGCTCATCTTCTGAAGCCATCACCGCGTCAAACAGCAGATTGGATTCATAAAGCTGGTTGATCGCGGGAAGCGCCTGGTCTATCTGCCGGGGACAGCGGAAGACCAGCTGCGAGTCAAACGGGATACCCGCCTGTCCGAGCGCGAACCGGTAACCATCCAGTTTTTTCTGGCCGCTATAAGTGGATGAATCGTAGAGATAGAGGACCCTGCGCCGGCCTTTTTCGAGCAGCGCGCTGACCGCACCATAGACAGCGCCAAAATCGTCACAGAGCACACAGTAAACATTGGGCGCCTTGAGATAGCCGTTAATCAGAATCACAGGGATCTGCTGGGCAGCCTGCCCGATAAAGACCGTATCACTGGTCATAAAATGCGACCCTACGAGGATAATCGCATCGACCTTTTTGGAAATCAACATCCGGAAGCCATTCTTTTTGTCCTCCGGTTCATTGCCGGTACAGCAGAGCAGGGAGTCGTAACCCCGGCGGCGCAGCTCCCGCTCGATCGACGAAACCGCGGCGGCAAGATAGATGTCCGCAACATCCATGCACATGACGCCAACGGTCTTAATCGAACGCAGGCCAAGACCCCGGGCAAATGCATTCGGGGTATAGCCTTTCTCATTCATCACGCTCAGTACCCGGCGGCGGGTCGCATCGCTGACCCCCTTTTTTCCGTTGATAACCCGCGAAACGGTTGCGATTGAAACGCCTGACTTTTTGGAAATATCATAAATTGTCATTTTGCAAGCCTCCTGTTGTATACACACTTAAAAACAAGGAACTGTTTTTTAGAACCTGTATTCATAATCAGAGGATGCCGGATGGGCGAGGGATTTTGCT
>ERZ778516.2173-NODE-2173-length-13542-cov-13.483206_pt1 | contig 13542 bp, 10 predicted proteins | sample MGYA00510342_ERZ778516 | MGnify/ENA primary metagenome ERZ778516 (study PRJEB29527, sample SAMN07138961) | mouse gut metagenome | material: feces | host: mouse | place: China:Nanjing | collected 2016-01-25 ...
ACATCGCGGGGTGGAGCAGTGGTAGCTCGTTGGGCTCATAACCCAAAGGTCGTAGGTTCGAGTCCTGCCCCCGCCACTAAAAGCCGATTCCTTAAGAATCGGCTTTTTATTTATATATCCTTTTTTCACATGGAAGTTATCTACGAAGACAACCATATTATTGTAATCAACAAGGTGCCCGGTGAAATCGTGCAAGGCGACAAGACCGGCGACACTCCCCTCTCCGAGATCATCAAGAAATATATTAAAGAGAAATACTGCAAACCGGGCAACGTGTTCTGCGGCGTGGTGCATCGCATTGACAGACCTGTGAGTGGGCTTGTAGTATTTGCCAAAACGTCAAAGGCCCTGACACGACTAAACGACATGTTGCGCAAAGGGGAACTGCACAAGACTTATTGGGCTCTCGTGCAGGGGCATCTTGAAAAGGAGGAGGACACTCTGAAAAATTTCCTCGTAAGCGACGGCAGAATAAACAAGACCTTTATTGCGGACTGCAATGCAAAGGATGCAAAGGAATCAATACTGAAATACCGCACCATTGCCAAAGGCGACAGATATACCTTGCTGGAAATTAACCTAATAACCGGACGAAAACATCAGATTCGGGCGCAATTGTCAAATATCGGACATCCGATAAAGGGCGACCTGAAATATGGAGCCCGCAGAAGCAATCCCGACGGTGGCATATCCCTTCTCGCACGCCATATTGAATTCATCCATCCTGTATCGAAGAAGGAGATATCGCTCGACGCTCCCCTACCCTCCGAATTTCAGAAATTCATCTAAGCCATCCTCTGACAATCTTCAGGATTAACGATAATAATAATGGCAACTACATAAAATAATAAAGCCGGATCTCAAGATCCGGCTTTATTATTTTATGTAGTTTTATAAAGTATGCTATAGGAATCTTACACGAGTTCCTCTTTCATCTCCTCTTCAAGCGATACGGGAATATCTTGGTTGACATTCTTCGAACCGATAATAGCATAATAGAAGATATAGACGAGCATTGCAAATATCAGCCAGTAGCTTGATACGTAGCCCACACTACGACCGATCCAGTCCTGGATAAACGGCATGATACCACCGCCGACAACCATAGTCATGAAAAGACCGGATGCCTTGGCTGTGTATTTGCCGAGACCCTCTGTAGCAAGGTTGAAGATACCGCCCCACATCACTGATGTGCAAAGACCGCAAAGGAAAAGGAAGAGCGTCTTCATCGGCACCTCTCCGCTTGTAATGTTGAGTGCGCTGATTTCAGGCGACTGGAATGTGACCTCTTCCGGAAGGATAATGGCGATAAGCACGAGCACGATTGCCACAGCCGAAGCCGTGATAAGCTGTATGCGGGTGGAGATCTTACCACTGATGACCGAGCTAAGGAAACGTCCGATAAGCATCATGAGCCAATAAAGTGCGGCAAGTGAGCCGGCAACGGCTGCTGCACCCTCGAAGCTCTCGCGGCTGATCCATGCGTTCATCTCGCCGGGGATACCGATCTCGATACCCACATAAAAGAAGATAGCGAGGATACCGAGCTTACAGTGGCGGAATGAGAGCGGGCTGTGCTCATATTTCACATTGCTGAGGTTAGCCTGGGGCTCCTGAATCTTGACAAACGAAATGATGATGAAAGCAAGCACGAAGATCACGATACCGGTCACAACAAGCGGTGCCACAGATGCCATGGTTGTTTCTTTGGTAAGAGTACCCACAAGCACACCGACAAACATCGGGGTCAAAGTGCCGGAAAGTGAGTTGAGCGCGCCACCGGTCTGGATAAGCTGATTACCCTTGTTACCACCACCGCCGAGGAGGTTAAGCATCGGGTTAACAACCGTATTGAGCATACATACGCAGACACCGCAGACAAGCGCACCGAGAAGATAGATGAACAGGTTGAGGGTGGTGGGGTTCTCGCCTCCGATTACGATGACATTATCACCGACCACACTTGAGAGCAACTGGATAGCAAGACCAATCGCACCTACAGCCAATGCGATGAGCGCAGTCTTCTTATAGCCGTAACGGATAAGCATGTTGCCCGCAGGGATACCCATGAAGAGATAAGCGGTAAAGTTCATAAGGTTACCAGCCATACCGGCCCAAGCATATCTGAAACCCCAGATATTACCGAACGGAGCCGCCATGTTGGTCACAAAAGAGATCATCGCGAAGATAAAGAACATCGTGATGATCGCGACGATAGGTCGCTTTTGAGTTGTTTGTGCCATAAAGCAGATTTTAAGTTAAGTTAGTATTATTGTTGTTTGGTTTGTAGTTTTAAGGATAATCGCAACATCTTTAAATATTACTGAAGAGCAATCTCAATATTGGCGCATCCCGAATATTCTTGTCCCGATTCTCACGATATTAGCCCCCTCATCTACCGCGATTTGCCAATCGCCGCTCATCCCCATCGACAGCTTGTCGAATCCTCGCAGCCCGAGGGCGGAATCATCTGCCACCTGATGGAAAATCTCTGAAATACGATGGAAATCCTCGCGTATCCTATCCTCATCATCCGTATTGGACGCCATTCCCATTATTCCGCAGATATGAGTGCTGGTCAGAGTCTCAAACCGCCTTTCCCGGAAATACTCCAGCAATTCCTCCGGATAGAATCCGAATTTTGTCTCCTCCTGAGCCACGTGCACCTGAAGCAGCACATTCGTAACCACCCCTGCCTTAGCCGATTCGGAATCAATCAGCTTCAACAGACGCTCGGAATCAACGCTCTCTATCAGCGACGTCTTGCCTACAAGCATCTTCACCTTGTTGGTCTGAAGATGCCCGATGAAATGCCAGCGTATATCCGATGGTAGCACATCCACCTTCTGAAGAAGTTCCTGCACCCGACTCTCCCCGAAGCATCTCTGCCCGGCGTCATAAGCCTCCATCACGGCTGATGCCGGATGGAACTTAGACACCGCAACGAGTTCTACTCCCGACGGAATTTCAGAACGTACCTCAACTATATTTTGAGCTATTCCCATTATTATTCCCCCGGTTTTTCTGTTTTATCCGACGACAGGTCAAGCGGATACACGTCCATAAGGGGAGTCTCTGCAATCGATGCTATGTCATAGTCAGCCATAGTCCCCTTCATACCCTCCTTGAATCGGGACAAAGCTCCTTCAAGATCTGACGCCTGAGTCAATATGAATGAGGCAGACTTCTTCTCCACGCCACTCTTCTCATCGAGAGTGATGAAATTCACTTTCACCATATAATATTTGTCGGCACTGTCATCAAAGAATATCTCCGAAATCTTGGTCTTCTTAACCGCTGATATCGAAAACTCTCCGGAGATGAACGGAGTCATCTCCTCTATGATACGCGCCTCCGCCTCTGTGAAAGAGAGGGCATCCACCAAATAAGGCTCATTCACTTTCTTTACGGTGCCGTTCTCCATCATCTTGTCGTAACGCACCTTGCATTCAAACCATAATGCCATGGTAATATCTGTTTTTATACTTAAATTTTTTACCAAATCGTTTTACTGGCAAGAATTTATACCATACCAACCAGCTATTAGACCTTAAGGAAAGTCCGGAAAAAATCAAACCCAACGTAAAACTTATTGCAAAGATAATCATTTTTAATATATAAACCGTGATATGGTTCAAACTTTTTACCACCACATGGTCATTTGCGTTTCAAAATGCCACTTATGATATTATATCCTGAAGTCTCGCGAGCTGCACTTCTGGGGTTTACAGTTTATAGTTTAAGGTTTAAGATTCACGGAAATCTACAAATCTTTTCATTATGCAAAATTTAATGACAATAAACCTTAAACCATTTAATTAGAGTTATTAGATAAAAAACTTTGACTATCGGAATATGCGGCACACATTCCAATAGCCAAAGACAATTTACAGGATTCACTTAAATATTTTCAATAGTGAGATGAAGACATATTCACATCTCAAAAATCAACGTCCGAACGTCTTTTCAAGAAATTCTGTCAGATTATTGGGATCATGTCCTCCGAAAACGATCTTTCCCTGCGGATCAATTACCATCATGAAAGGAATGCTGCTTACTGCGTATGACTCGGTAGCCCCTTTCACCCTATCCTTGTCAGCCCATAGCTGCGCCCATTCCATATTTTCCTGTTCCATCGCTTTACGCCATGCCTTTTCATTTGAATCAAGCGATACGGAAGAGACCGTCAGAGCGTCGGAATATTTATTATACAACTCCTTGACATGAGGGATAGCCAAACGACACGGACCGCACCATGATGCCCAGAAGTCAACCAGAAGATACTTATCGTCTTCCATAAGTCCGGAAATACGGCATTCCTTCCCTTCCGGATCAAGAACTGCGAAATCGGTATAGTCTGCACCACGCAAATACTTACGATTATCATCAACTGCCTTTTTAAGAGAATCGTAGCGCGCCTTGTCCCACATTCCTGAAGACGCGGCAAGGATATTATCAAGTTCTGAGGCGGTATACGTGAATGGCGTTCTGAGATTTTCAATCATCAATTTGCCGGATATGCTATATTCCGGATGTCTTCCGACAAAATCCATAATAGCTGCCTTCTCCTTTTTTTGAGCCTCATCCATTGCTGTTTCAAGACGCTTCTCACCTTCCGGACTGGTATCTCGGTTTTCATCGACATACAGATTATAATGAGCCGCCTTGCTTGCAAACATATACGGGAAAAGCTCCGACTTATAATTGGCATACTCCTCCTGTGCCCTTCCTCCGGTCACTGTCACGTTTTTCTCTTTGAGAAACCCATCAGTGCCAAAATAGAAACTGGGGGGTATGCTGTCAAGATGTGCCGCACTGACCCTGATATCCGTATTCTCCACCATAAGCGATATGGCATTACCCATGCCATCCTCTTGGGCAGGCGAAATGAATATCTCACATAATGCCGGAGAGGGCACGGTGCCGGAGAGTGTAAACTTTCCGTTTTTTGCAACAGTCTGGGTATTTATATCCTGTGAGACTTTATCCTTGCTCTTCAGCTCCACAACGCAACCGTCGGGTATTCCCGGAATATCACCAATGATATTAAAGCCTGATGCCATGACCGAAAGTCCACAAGACAACAGAAAAGCTAACAATATATTCCTCATGATATCCATTAAATTATTTAAGTTTCACAAGTTTTCCAACTTGCTTCACTTAAATGGTTTAAGGTTTAATGTTTATGGTTTATGATCATTAAATTTTGTATAATGAAAAGATTCGTGGATTTTCGTGAATCTTAAACCTTAAACTATAAACTTTAAACCACTGAAGTGTAGCTTGCGAAACTTCAGTTAAATTATATTATCTTTCATTCGCCCAAGCGTGATTTTAACATATCCGACACATCATCCGGATTATTGGTGGAGCATATCACTTTCCCCATATCGTCAATAAGTACAAGCCGTGGGATTGTAGTGATAAAGAATGCCTGTGCTCCCTTACCCAACTGTTCTGATCCGGAAAGATGGAACTGACGCCACTCCATATTCTCCTTCTCCATAGCCTTACGCCACGCTTTCTCATTTTCATCAACAGAGACACTGTAGACATCAAGTCTGCCATCATACTTCTTATGCAAATCCCTGACATGAGGAATAGCCTCACGACACGGACCACACCATGACGCCCAGAAATCAATGAATGTATATTTGCCCGGATTCAACATTTGCTTAAAGTCAACGGTCTCACCCTCCGGAGTGGTTGCCGAGAACTGCGGACAATCGATTCCAAGAGCATATTTCAATGCAAAATTACGTCGCTTATTCACCGTATTCACGCGGGCTGTATCCGGACACACCTTAACCAAATCTGCCATAGAATTGATATCCGTTGCATTACGGGTAAACAGATTCTCCAATTCCCTCTGCACGACGTAGGCGGATATATTGTAGTCAGGATGCGCTGCAACAAACCTCAACTTTGCATCAAGGAGTTCCTGCTCCGTAAGTTTCTTTGCTGCATTATATTTCCTTACAGTATCAGGATTAGCATTTGTATCAAAATATTTCCGAGCAGAGAGATAAGAGACTGAATCATTCTGACGTTCCTTCTCTTCTATGGCTGATAGATACTCATTAAACTGCCGCATAATATCTGACCCTGACACCTTAAAGTCCCTCTTACCATAAATGCTGTCGAAATCACACATGCACTCCAACGTCAGCGCGGATGCATCAAGCATAACAGGAGTTGACACTCTCGTCCTGTAGGATTCATCTTTCTTGTTGTAGACTTGGAATAGCAGACTTCCCATCCTCGGCGACTTAATGTCTCCGGAAAGAGTGAACGCTCCTCCTTTCGGATTCGTCTTTGCAAGTTCCACATATTCTCCATTTGGATCCTCTACGTCCATAAGGACAACGCGGACACTGTCAGGCATACCTTTGACATTTCCTGTCAATGAAAATTTTCCTTGCGCGGAAGTCGGAAGACACATCAACATGGCCAATCCTCCCGCCAGCATAATATTCTTTATCATTGCCTTAATTTTTAATGGTTTATATTTTATTATTTTTTATCTATTTTGCATCCTTAACCCATCTTACACTCAGATAGCTGTCGGCACGCATGCAGGCTCGCTGCACTTTTCCATAATTAACCGTAATCCGGCGATAATAGGCCATTGGATAATCAAGGTCATACTTATCGGTAGTGGTGGAAGTCCAATAGTAACCTGACTCCTCCTTGCTATCAAGTTTGACCTCAACCCATCCCAAAACCTGCTTCATGAAACATGCCCCACCGAATCCGAGATTAAGCTGCGTACCGCCATCCTTATTTATAAGCGAATAAGCTACACCCTCTCCACCAAATCCTATGCGGTCGGTGTCTTTCATCCCAAGTGTCCGCTCAAGTTTCTGCCAATCTTCATCTGTCGGCACCCGCCATCCTTCGGGGGCATTTGCTATGGCATCTTCAAGTGTCACAAGATTTCCGTATTCCGGCAGGTAATTCTCAGCATAATCAGTTGCTTCATCAGTGGAAAGCACATTATTATAATCCCAACCATCATAATATGTAGCATCTGCAAGTGAACTGCCATTCTTGGCATTGGTAGTAGTCCAAAGTTGGTCGCCTATACGTACCCAGTCATACACGTTACCCTCATTATCCGTGACTGTGCCACGGTCTGATGGTTTAACATCCGGGAGGTCGTTGCCATCGCTACACGACGCAACTGAGAAAGCGGCAATCGCTATATATAGAAATTGAATGTACTTTTTCATCATTTCACTGCATTAAAGTCAATCCCAATATCTTCAATACACTTCTTAAGAGTATTGTATTTCAACATAATCTGCGGATAATCCTTCCATGTCTCCTCAAAATCCGGATCAAACAGACCGGAAAGGAAACTCTTGAAATCATTGGACTCGTTCTGAAACTCATCATAGGCGGGATCATCCATCCAATCAGGGTAATAATCCAGGAATCCAAGATTATAGATTATCTCCATATCTTGGTTGTCAATCCATTCCGGAGCTGCCTTGGATATATATTCCAGTTCGTAATACTCCTCACTGATTTCAAAGAAAGGAATCAGTTCCGACGACGTATAGTTCAACCTATCTTGAATAAGACTCTGGAGAAGACTATACCCCAGGGACTTTGCCTCATCATCATCGGCTCCTATCCAATCGGTAGCATTTATTCCGAAGCATCGCCAGCAACTGACGTAATCCGCAGGCATATACCTTCCGCTCGAAATCCGTTTTTCCAGATTCTTTACAAGCAAAACAGAATAAGGCTTCATGGAGCCTCCCTCTACATTTATATACGGGATGAAGTATCTCTTTATGAGCTCCGTCACATTGCTTTTCTCCGAGTCTTCAAGCACATCAAAAGTAGGATCATTGTCTGAACTGGAAGTGGTCATCCCCCAATTGAAATCTACTCTTTCCTCCCGCTGCACTCCATATTCATCCGTATAGGTGGCAAGCAGATCGGAAAATATAAGATAAATGCCGGTGTCATCACGGAAACTGCGCCTCAGTTGTGCTTCCTGACTATTGTCGGATGCATCAACCTCAAAATAGTTGGGCTCCGGTGCAGACGGACTCAGTGATTCTGTCCCATCGCCACAGCCTCCTGAGAAGAGCAACGCCGCAACAGAGAGTATTGAAAATATCTTATTCATACGGTTAATCATTGTTATCTGTCATTTTTTAATTATCATTAACTGAAGTTTCGCAAGCTGCACTTCAGTGGTTTAAAGTTTATAGTTTAAGGTTTAAGATTCACGAAAATCCACGAATCTTTTCATTATACAAAATTTAATAATCATAAACCATAAACATTAAACCTTAAACCATTCATCACCAGTCATCACCCCAATCATCCTCATCATCAAGATTGTCAAAGCTGGAGCCATGCACTGTAGTTGTCACAAACGCCTTGCGTGCCGGACGGTTAACATTCCCTAATGAGACCTGATAATTCCGGATTTCTCGCGGTATTGGCAGTGTGTATGCAGCATCGTTCTTTTCAAGTTTATACCAATCCGTGTGGTCATAAGAATAATTTGCCTCATACACGTAGCCATGCACTATCTCTTTGCTCCACGGATAAGGAGCACACACCGTGTAACGACGCAGGTCAAACCAACGGTGCCCCTCAAGCAGAAATTCCCTTGCGCGTTCATCTCGGATTATATCTATAAGAGCGTTTCCGGATGCTGCCACAGCTGCATCTCCACTGAAGCGCGTAGCTCTGAATCGGTTCAGATAATCGCGTGCTGTCTGATCATCCCCCTTATAGGCGGATGCCTCCGCCATTATGAGATATGCCTCCGAGGTACGAAAACAGAACACACTTCCTACTGAGCTATACGGACCCATAGCCTCATTCTGTCCGTTGACCTTACGGAACACATTATCCATACGCTTATATTGGGATTTCCCGATATACCTCTCTTTTCTGTAGTCATTGGAGGCATAAAGAGCCACCATATCATCTGATATAAACAGACCGGGCTCATAATATCTGGCATCCATAAACTGATATGCCACCAGATAATCTCCCATTGAGAAAAGGACCTCGGGCGAAGAGGAATCAAGACATGTCTCCCCTACATTCTTAGCCCCTATGTTCATCAGATCATCGTTATACTCGAGAACTTGCTTGGCCTTAGCTATTGCATTCTCCCAGTCCTGCATATAGAGATAGACCCTGCTCTGGAGAAGGTGTACTGTGTGGACATCCGCTCTGTAGAGAGATTTGCGGGTCGTGCCTTCAAGACATTTCTCAGCATTCTCCAAATCGGAAAGGATTGCACGATATGTGGATTCAAGCGATGAACGGTCAAACTCCACATCCTCTATCACTTCGCTGAACTTCAATGGCATACCCATCTTTGAAGATGCCGTCGCAGGGTCGTATGGTTCACAATACAAGTTCGCCAGCATGAAATAATATATCGCCCTCAGAAAATATGCCTCCCCCTTCACTCTGCTCTTCTCTACCTTATCAGTGGCATCGGGCTCAGGCTGCTCGTCAATAAGCGATATGACCATATTGCAGACATTGATACGAGAATACGGGGTATTGAAATATTTATCATCTCCACCCATATATTTAAACTCCCTGTCCATACCGGTGTCCTGCTGCCAGGTGTAAAACGGAAAGTCTGTCTCTCTTGACATCCAATAATTAGTATCCTTTCCACTCCTGACCTCATCACCCATGAAATGCAGTATGTCGAAATCATCATCTCTGTCACTCTGCGTACTGTAATTCTCTACATAATATCTGCCGGAATGAAGATATGCCGAGCCCAACAGCACCTCGTCAAGATCTTCCCATGAATTGACTTTAGAAAGATCCTGTGAATACTCCTTTAGAAAGGAATCACATGAGGATATGCCCACGGTCAACAGTACCGCTGCAAAGCCACATAATATATCTTTTATCTGTTTCATGATTTTTATTTGTTAGAATGTGATGCCCAGACCGAAAGAGAATCCCGGACGGTCTGATAGCTGTATTGTTGTGAATCCGCCTTGTGTCGGTGTCTGACCTTTAAGTTTCTTGTCGCAGATGGTGAACAGATTCGAACCCGTCACTGTCAGTTCAAGACGCTTGCAACCCCATGGTTTCAACAATGAGATGGGGAAATCATAGGAAAGGCTCAATGTATTCAGCTTTAGATAATCTGCACTCACCACCCGGATATCAGAATAATCATACATGTCCCACGCATTGTCAGCAAATCCGTAGACACCATCTGTATTTGATGACCAATGATCCTGATATTTGAAATAATTCGGATGCAGCTGACCTATGATGGCGGGGATATTTGTATGCAACTCATCACCCGGCTTTATCCAACGCTCAAGATAATCTCGACTGAGATTGTTCTCTGACTTTATCAGACCCTGCTGGGCATAGACTCCGTTGCTTTCCGTGCCGGATCCATACATACCGAAAAGACGTGTCTTGGCACCCAAGCTGTATACGAAGTTGGCATTAAGTCGAAGGTTTTTCCACCTTACCATCGTTGACAGATTACCGGATGCTATCGGCTCACGTGATCCGGAAGCGGTCAGCACGCTCGTAAACGTATCATATTTGCTCAATCCCTTGAGATCTTCCGTGTGATCTGACCAGTCGTCAAACATCGGACCGCCGTCAACCGGGCTAAGTCCCAGAAACTTATAGGAATAGAATGTGCCTACCGACTGGTTCTTCACAATAGCATTGCCGTTAAGAAAATCATTCAGCTCGTAAGTCTCTCCTGCCGGAAGGGTCTTGATCTTGTTGATATAGCGTGAGAAACTTGTAGATACCGTCCAGTTCCAATCGCGGCTGTTGAGTATTCTCCCCGTGATTCCAACCGAATAACCCGTATTGTCTATATTGCCTCCGTTAACCACATAACTCTCATAACCGTTGATTGTGGAAATGGTCTTAGTCATAAAGGCATCCTTGGTATGTTTCCAGTAAAAAGAAGCCTCAAACTGTATGGCACGGTCAAGAAATCCCCACTCGAAGCCGAGGTTATAGCTGTTGGTCTTTTCCCAACGGAGATCCGGATTTGGGTTGCGCTCCACCGTCGACATATACTCGTTGTAGAAATCATTATACGATCCCTTGCGTATTATCATGACCGGCGACTGGTCGGAAAGCATGTTGCCTTGAAAACCGTAGCTACCCTTGATGGAGAAATAATCAAGCCATGTAAACTGACGGAAGAAATCAAGCTGTGCCGCATCAAATGATGCCGAGACTGACCATATCGGAAGGAGCTTATCATTGGCGCAATCTCCGAAACTGTTAGAGCCGTCCACTCTTGCATTTGCATTCAAGAAGATAAGGCGTCGCCAATCATAGCTGGCTGTGATATATGCAGAAAGCACATTCGACTTGCTGTCGGTAATGGAGGGTACATTGTCTGCAAGCCACGACGCATAATTGGTATATTTCGTAAGATCAATACCTTGTGCGAAACTCATACCCCTGTCAGGGAAATAGCCTCGTGTAGTATTGGAATAACCTTTGTAGCCATCGGATGATGCCTCTATACCCACACCTCCACTGAAGCTATGGACTTCGTTGAAATAATGGCTCCAGTCCAATTGGAAACGTGCAGTCCAACTGCGCAGATTGGTATTGGTCACCGAAAGTTCTCCGCCTTGTGGCATTGCACTATATTCATCGGGTGTCTCTCCATACTCACAACCTCTCAACTTGGCAGCATAATACGTATTAGCTCCCCATAAGGAATTAATACCCGTGTTTGAAGCGGTGTAGGAGAATATGGCGTTTGCCGAGAGCCAGTCTGTAAATTTAAATCGGAAATTGGCATTGAATGTCAATTGCTGACTGTTCTGATCCACCCCACTGTTCTCAAGCTCGTTGAGTATATTGAAATTTCTGCCTAATCCTTGATGTTCCCTTTGTTTATAAAAATAGTATGTTCCATCATCATTATAGGCAGGTATGACTCGGCTTGCCCTATATGCATACTGCATCGGTGCGATAGATGATGGTAGTAGCTACGATCGCTGACTGATCCGTTTAGACCAAAACTCGCGGTAATCCATTTGGTGAAATTCACGTCAAGATTCACCATGGCATTATAACGTTTGTTTTTGTTCCCCTTTACAATATCGTCATCATCGGTGAACCCAAACGAAGCGTAATAAGAAGCCTTTGAACCTCCTCCGCTTACAGTCAGGGTGTGCTGTTGAGAGAAACTGTCATGTGTAAGGAGATCAAACCAGTCGGTATTGACCGTCTCAAACCATGCCAACTGAGTGTTAAACTGTTCCTGGCTGATCCTACCACCATAAAGCTCATCCATAAGATATTCATATCCTACAAGCGTATTCGAAGAATTATAGACGTAATGATCTGCAAACAGTTGTTTTGACAATGCGATACGCTCCTTTGAATTGAGCACATCGACTGAATGATCCGTGTAGCGCGGTCGTGCTTTCCAAGTGAAAGAATTGGTGTAGCGTATCTGTGGCGCTCCCTCTTTACCTCTCTTAGTGGTGATCACAATCACACCGTTGGCTGCTTTAGTACCGTAAAGGGCGGTTGCTGACGCATCTTTAAGCACGTCAAGACGCTCAATATCCTGTGGATTCAATCCGGAAATAGCATTACCTATTCGATTGATATAGTCCGGGTCATTGAGTTCATCGGGAGATATCGGCACGGGGTCTTTGACGACAATACCGTCAACCACCCACAACGGCTCTCGATTGCCGATTATGGAGGAGGTGCCTCGGATTCGTATCTTTGGAGTGGTGCCGGATTCTCCTGAAGTGGAGACATACATAAGGTCCGGCACCTGACCTTCAAGCATCTTGTCTATACTCATGGCATCCGGACGGAGTATGTCTTCTGCTTTGATGGAAGTGATGGCACTTGTCGAAGCCCGTTTATCCACAATCTTGTAACCGGTGACCACCACGTCATCAAGCATATCAACATTGTCATGCATGACTATCTTCATCGGTTTCCCATCCCAAATAGCTTCCTGCCGGGTATAGCCTACATAAGAAAAAATCAATGCCACTTTCTTGTCACCTTTTGCCGGCAGAGTAAATTTGCCGTCCAAATCGGTCATCGTTCCATTCTTAGGACTTTTCTTCTCATAAACAGCGACTCCTACCAATGGCTCCCCCTGCTGGTCAAACACCTGTCCGGTGATATGATCTGAACGTCCGGTGACACCTTCAACCTGTGCCAAAAGATCCGAACCGCTTATGAATGTCATAATCATAAGCAACATGAAGAGGAATCGCTTATTCCAATCCATTTTCAGTCTGTAATTATTCATAAATTATAATATAAGGTTAGCATTATTTTTCATCTGTGATTTTGCAAAATTAATATATTTTTTTATTTTACAAACAAATTATAACAATTTATATAATTAAAAATTTAATTGTAAACTTTACACTTTATATTCTTTTATAATCAAAAAGCACAATTATAATTGCATTTTGCTACAGATTTATTTAATAATTCAAATTTTAGTAGATGACAAAAATTAAATTTATGCTGTTAAACACTTAATTTTTAGTC
>ERZ778516.2174-NODE-2174-length-13542-cov-3.312227_pt1 | contig 13542 bp, 7 predicted proteins | sample MGYA00510342_ERZ778516 | MGnify/ENA primary metagenome ERZ778516 (study PRJEB29527, sample SAMN07138961) | mouse gut metagenome | material: feces | host: mouse | place: China:Nanjing | collected 2016-01-25 ...
TTGGTGTGGTGGGGATGGCTTCCATCAGCATGAAGGACGGTCTGGTCAAACTCTTAAAGAGGGACAATTTGACGCACGGCGTGGGCGTTGCCATTAAGGACAACAAGATAATTATCGATCTGCATATCATTGTTTCCTACGGTGTTAGCATTTCTGCGGTAGCCGAGAACCTTATCAGCAATGTGAAATATAAAATTGAGGAATTTGCCGGGCTTGAGGTCACGAAGATCAATATCTTTGTGGAAGGTGTCCGCGTAATAGATTAATTGAGGAAGGAGGGGCAAAACAGGTGAATCTGAATACGGTAGATGCATCGCTGTTGCAGAAAATGTTTCTTGCAGGGGCAAAAAGTATCGAGGCAAAGAAGGAATACATTAATGAGTTAAATGTTTTCCCGGTGCCGGACGGCGACACTGGAACAAATATGACACTGACGATCATGTCGGCCGCAAAGGAGGTTACGGCGATACAAGACCTTGATATGAAGTCGCTTGCAAAAGCGATCTCCTCCGGTTCCCTGCGCGGTGCAAGGGGCAATTCGGGCGTGATCTTATCGCAGCTTTTCCGCGGTTTTACAAAGGTTGTGAAGGAGCATGAAACAGTCGATGTACCGGTTATGGCGGCGGCATTCCAGAAGGCGGTGGAAACTGCGTACAAAGCAGTTATGAAACCCAAGGAGGGAACTATCCTTACGGTGGCAAAGGGCGCGGCGGAGCGCGCGGCTTCCCTGGCTGGCGAAACGGAAGATCTCGTTTATTTCGGGGCGGAAGTGATAAAGCGCATGGAGGAAGTGCTTGCCTATACGCCGGAGCTTTTGCCGGTGTTAAAGGAGGCTGGGGTTGTTGATTCCGGCGGCAGCGGGCTTGTCGAGATAGTAAAAGGCGCTTATGACGCGATGCTCGGGAAGGAAGCCTCTTACGGGGAGGAAATCGTGGAGGTCGAAAATTCTGTGCAGCCGGTTTCAGGGGAGGAGCCTTTAGTATCCGCCGTTGACATGGCAAAAGGGACGGTGGACAGCGGGAATATTTCTACTTCGGAGATTAAATTCGGGTATTGCACGGAGTTTATCATAATGCTTGAGAAGGAGTACACGGATAAGACGGAGGATGAGTTTAAGGCTTTCCTTGAGTCGATCGGGGACTCCATTGTGGTCGTATCGGACGATGATATCGTAAAGGTTCACGTACATACGAATGACCCGGGACTTGCGATACAGCGGGCATTGACGTATGGTTCCCTTACGAGGATGAAGATTGACAATATGCGCGAGGAGCATAACGAGAAGGTGATTCTTGAGGCGGAAGCGAAAGCGAAGGAAGCAGGTGGCACCTTAAAGGCGGCTGCGGCTACGGAACCTGCAAAGGTAAAGCCGAGGGAGCCGCGCAAGCCGGTGGGATTTGTGGCGGTGTCGATCGGGGACGGCATCAACGAGATTTTTAGGGGGCTTGGGGTTGACTACCTGATCGAGGGTGGGCAGACGATGAACCCGAGCACGGAAGATATGTTAAATGCGGTGGAGCAAGTCAATGCGGATACCATCTTTATCCTCCCGAATAACAGCAATATTATCCTGGCGGCAAACCAGGCGAAGGCGCTTACGGAGGATAAAAAGATAATCGTGGTTCCGTCAAAGACTGTGCCGCAGGGTATCGCGGCGATGATTAATTATGTGTATGACAAATCGGCAGAAGAGAACGAGCAGTTTATGACCGAGGGGATGCATGCTGTGCGCTCTGGTCAGGTGACCTATGCGGTGCGTGACACCAGCATCGACGGCAAGGAAATCCACCAAGGCGATATTATGGGGCTTGACGACAAGACGATCCTTGCGGTCGGCAGGGATATCGCTGAGACGACAATCGAGCTAATCGATGCGATGGTGGATGAGAATTCAGAACTGATCAGCCTCTACTATGGAAAGGAAACGGCGAGGGAAGATGCGAAAGCCGTTGCGGCGCGCATTGAGAAGCTCTACCCGGATGTGGATGTTGAGGTTCACGAGGGCGGGCAGCCAATCTATTATTATGTGTTGTCGGTGGAATAAAACAGTGGGGCGGACAGTCTAATGCCGCCCGTAGCCGGAGAGGGGCTGCTGCATGCGGGGCGTTCGTGCGGCGGCTTTTTTTCGTGCGGGACGCATGCAAAATGGAGAGAACAGGGGGGAAATATCATGCAGCAGGGCGATCCGGTAAATTGCATCAGGGGAATTGGGGAGAAGACGGCGAAAACATTTGCCAGGCTTAATATTTTAACGGTGCGTGACCTTCTGCACCATTACCCGAGGGACTATGAAGTTTTTGCACTTCCCACACCGATTGCAAGGCTGAAGGAAGGCGGGGTGGCGGCGATTGAAGCGGGGATTACGGCATATGCGGAAGTAAGCCGCCAGAAGGGGCTTGTAGTCGTTTCCTGCAATGTGCAGGACGCGAGCGGTATGATCCGCCTGACCTGGTTTAACCAGGCGTATCTTAAAAATGTTTTAAAAAGGGGGACACACTATATATTCAGGGGGAGGGTGGTGCGCAAGGGAAGCACATTGGTGATGGATCAGCCCAAAATCTACAAGAAGGATGAGTACCGTATGCGCCTCAATGTGTTGCAGCCGGTCTATCCCCTGACCGCCGGGCTGTCAAACCATGCGATGCAAAAAGCGGTTGACCAGGCGCTTTGTCTGGCAGAGTTCCCGGCGGATTACCTGCCGAGAAGGATTGCGAAAGAGAACAAATTGATTTCGCAAAAAGCCGCTTTTTTTGAAATCCATTTTCCGAAATCCCGCGAAACAATGCTTGATGCAAGGAAGCGCATTGTCTTTGACGAGTTCTTTACTTTTGCGGTGCGCCTGCGCCAGCGCAAGGAGAACAGGCATCTGGAGGAAAACCACTACAAGCTGGCGGAAACAAACGAGTGCCGGACGTTTTTAGAAAGACTTCCCTATCAGCTTACCAGGGGGCAGGAGGATGCGCTTGCCGAGATAAGGCAGGACGTGGCGGGAGAGTATGTGATGAACCGGTTAATCCAGGGGGATGTCGGTTCCGGCAAGACCGTGCTTGCGGAGTATGCACTTTTGCTTGCTGCGACAAACGGCTGCCAGGGCTGTATTATGGCACCGACGGAGGTGCTGGCAAGACAGCATTACGAAGTGATGCAGGCAGCATTTAAACCGCTTGGGGTAAAAGTCCTTCTGTTAGCGGGCTCGATGACACCCAAGCAGAAAAAGGAAGCTTACGGGCGCATTGCGGCGCATGAGGTGGATGTTATTGTTGGGACACATTCCTTAATCCAGGAGAAGGTGGTCTATAACAGGCTTGCGCTGGTTGTGACGGATGAGCAGCACCGCTTTGGTGTAAAGCAGAGGGAGAACCTTGCGGGGAAAGGGGAGTATGTCCATGTGCTGGTTATGAGCGCAACACCGATTCCGCGTACCCTTGCTATTGTTCTCTACGGGGACTTGGATGTTTCTTTGGTAAGGGAACTTCCTGCGGAGCGGCTGCCAATTAAAAACTGTGTGGTGGATACCACCTACAGACCAACCGCTTTCCGCTTTATTGCCAAACAGGTCAGTGAGGGCAGGCAGGCTTATGTGATCTGCCCGATGGTCGAGGAGAGCGAGGAAGTGGAGGCGGAGAATGTCACGGAGTATACCGCGAGGCTTAGGGGGGAACTGCCGGGGAGTGTGGTGGTGGAATCCCTGCACGGGAAGATGAAGCCGGCGGATAAAAACGAGCGCATGGAGCGCTTTGCCGCGGGGGAAATCAAGGTGCTTGTATCGACGACAGTGGTTGAGGTTGGGGTCAATGTTCCGAACGCTTCCGTTATGATGATCGAGGATGCGGAGCGTTTCGGACTGGCGCAATTGCACCAGCTTCGCGGGCGTGTTGGCCGCGGGGCGCACCAGTCCTACTGTATTTTTGTAAGCGGCTCCCAGGATGAGAAGGCGAAGGAGCGTCTGTCCGTTATGAACCGCTCAAACGACGGGTTTTATATTGCGGGGGAGGACTTAAAACTCCGGGGACCGGGGGATGTTTTCGGCGTGCGTCAGAGTGGCGAGTTGCAGTTTGAGCTTGGGGATATCTATCAGGATGCGGAAGTCCTCGCCGCCGCGGATATGGCAGCAAAAAGCCTGACCGAGGAGGAATATGGACAGGTTCTTGCAATTTTGGAGCAGACGGAGCCGGTGCGTAAATCTGTATAAAAATAGAAAAAGTCTTTCATTAAACCGGAAGTTGTGATAGAATGGGGAGAAAGAGTTTGCCGTTTCGGATGGACAGGAGGAAGAGCGATGAGGGCTTATCCAAATGAAAAACTTTATACGATTGCACAGGAAAATTACAATATTTTACAGAAATATTGTGAAGTGTTGGAGCAGGAAGGCTACTGGGAACATCCTCAAATGATACTGAACCGGCAGATAGGGGACTTCCTGGCGCTTTACATCCAGGCGATGTTAATCCAGGTGGCGGATTATATAGAGGCGCAGGATGTGGAAACTCTGCGCATGATTATCGGCGTGACGGGAAGCAACCCCTTTGAGCTTGATGAGGGAACGGGGATTACCGAGGAGATCGCTGTTGAGGCAAAGAAACTTGTGCATGCGCCGCCGGTTCTTTTGCAGCTTTGCAGTCTGCGCGATGTGGAGCATCACAGCAGTATGGCGGGTCTGTTTTTTGATGCCGTCCTGAATATTATATTTGCCACGGCGTATTTAAACAGCAGGGGGGATGCCACAATCACGCGCTATGTGCGCGAATATTACGGGCGCATCCAGTTTTTTGTGCAGAATGCAAATAGCTGTGGCGCGTGCGTGGACGAACAGTATATTTTCCACAAGATCTGTGTGGGGGATTTGGAGGGTAACACCGCACTGTTAAAGGAAGCCGGCGAAGATTTTGCAGGCTATAAAAAGGAAGCCTTCCTATTAAAAGATAAGTCTGACGAGAAGGGGAAACCGGCAGCATCCACTGTGGGGACAGTTTTGGATGCGCCCGGCGGCGGTGTGGAAGACCCGACCGATTCCGCGGAGGGATATGGTTATTCGGAGGATGAGGAAATAGAGGAGGAAGAGGAATACCTCCAGGAAGAATATGAGGAGCCGGATGAATTTGTCTGTGCCCAGGAAGTGGGATATGCGGGGATTACGGGTGTGGAACCTTGGGTGGAGGAAGCATACACCCCACCTGTAACCGTTTTAAACGCCGCGGATTTACTGCGGAAGGATTCATCATCCTGCTATGGAATGAAAGGGGAGTCCGCGCCGGATACTGTTGAAGATTCCATAGATTTAGAAGAACAGGAAGATAAAGAGGATGCTTTGGAAATTATAGAAGCTGCCCCTTCCTTATCGGGGGAAGCACTACAGTGTGAGGAGCAGAAGGAGCAGAAGGCGGCACAACAACAGGAGCTTATTGAGATGGATAAAGAGGCTGCCACGCGCGCGGCACTTGCCTCCTTTAAGGCAAAGCGCATGGAAAAGCTGATGAACAGGCTGGACGAGCTGGTCGGGCTTCACAGTGTGAAGGAGGAAGTACGCTCCCTAGTCAATCTGATCCGCGTGCGCAAGATGCGCGAGGAGTACCATCTGCCAGGGATGCCAATGTCTTACCATATGGTTTTTACGGGAAGCCCCGGCACGGGAAAAACAACGGTGGCGAGGCTGATCGGCGAGATATACCGGGAACTCGGGATTTTGAGCAAGGGCATGATGATCGAGACGGACCGCGCGGGGCTTGTGGCGGGCTATGTAGGTCAGACTGCAATAAAGGTGAAGGAGGTTGTGGACCGGGCGCGCGGGGGCATCCTTTTTATCGATGAGGCATACACACTCTCAAGTGCTGCGGGGGGAAATGACTTTGGCACCGAGGCAATTGACATGCTGGTGAAGCTGATGGAAGATTACCGCGAGGACCTTGTTATTATTGTCGCAGGTTACACCCAGGAAATGGAAACATTTTTAAAGTCAAATACCGGTTTGATTTCACGGTTTAACAAGTTTATCGATTTCCCGGATTACGGGGACGGGGAACTTGTGGATATCCTAAACGGCATGGCAAAGCGTGCGGGCTTCTCGCTGGAAGATGAGGTTATGGAAGCCGTGAGGGGCTACCTTTTGCGGCTGACGGGGGAGCAGAGGGGAGATTTCGGCAATGCGAGGGGAATCCGCAACCTTTTTGAGAAGATGGTGGCGGCGCAGGCAAACCGCGTTGTAGGATATGGGCAGCCGACAAAAGAACAGCTCTCTTCAATCACGTTTGAAGACTGCAAATTTTTTGCGTAAGAGGAGGAAAATATGTTAGGGATTTTATATCTGACCATCGCAATTTTCTGGGGGAGTGCCGTGTGCCAATGCATTTTTCCCGATATGGCGGAATGGACAGAAAAGAGTTTTTCGGGCAGGAAAATAAAGGTGTGCAGCCTGTTTTTGATTGTCCCGGCATGGATTTATACCGGGCTTATCCCGATGACCTGGCTGGTCTATATCCTTTCCTATGCGATGCGCCTGTCAAAAAATGGTATGTTCTACGCAAACATTGTGGTGATGGCGCTGTTTTTTGTCAGCGGGGTTGTCATGTATATTGTGCGCAAGGTGCAGGGGGAGTTGAGGCTTCCCGGATTAAGGGCTATGGCATTCTCAAAAGGGGAGGTTTTTTTCCTTGTTTTCGTGCTCTATCTCAGCCTGCGTCTTTTCTTTACAACATTTCGGATTGAGGGCGACACACTCTATGTCGGGCTTTCCGTTTTCAGTGACTTTTCGCCGCATCTTGGAATGATCCGCTCCTTTTCAGGGGGGACGAATTTTCCGACTTCCTACTCGCATTTTGCGGGCGAGGATATCAAATACCATTTTATGTTCCAGTTTCTGGTCGGCAATCTGGAGTTTTTGGGAATGCGGCTTGATTTCGCATTTAATATCCCTAGTCTGCTCGGGATGGTAAGCACTTTTCTGCTGCTCTATGTATTTGCAGTAAAGCTCACGGGAAAGCGCCCCGTTGGCTATCTAGCGGGGATTTTTTTCGCGTTCCGCTCCTCCTTTGGTGTATTCCGCTATCTTGCGGAGCGTCCGAGGGGAAAGGGAGTGTGGGAGGCATTTACCGAGCACTCGGAATTTATCGGCTACACGCCGAATGAGGACTGGGGGCTTTGGAACCTAAATGTCTACTGCAACCAGAGGCATCTGGCTTTTTCCCTTGGCGTTTTGCTTCTGGTGCTGATCCTTTTTACCCCGTATCTGTATGCGATGGGAAAGCGTATGCGCCTTGAGTGGGGGCGTGTAAAAAAGGCTCGCGCTGGGCAGGAAAAAAGAAGTTTGCTGCTGCGCAGGGAGAAAACCTACGGGGAACAAAAGGAAAGTGTGGTGGAGGATGAAAACGATGGTGTGGAAGGTGGGGAGGATGCGGACGACCATCTGATGACTAAGATGGCGCTTGCTGCGGCAGCAAAGAAAGATGCAGTCCTTGGGGGAAAGAAATTGGTGACAGAGGCGGATGATACGCCCGAAATTCCGCTGCGCGTGGGATTCTTTTTGCGCAGGAATCTTTTTGCGGCGAAGGGATGGGAGATCGAGAATCCTCTTATGGCTGTTTTTGCAGGAATTCTGCTGGGGGCACTTGCCTTTTTTAACGGCGCGGTGACAATTGCGGCGCTTTTGGTACTCTTTATTATGGCAGCCGTTTCCGACCACCGTTTGGATTTTTTAGTGACAGCCCTGATTGCGGGGGCACTTGCGATATTGCAGAGCGCGGCATTTATTGACGGGAATGCGGTGACAACCTCGTTTTATTATGGGTTTATCGCGGAGAACCGCACGGTATTTGGTGTGATTGACTATATTTTCCGCCTGACAGGACCAGTTCTGTTTGTGGTGATGGCGGCATTTATCCTGGTGGATGCGGAAAAGCGCATTATGACAGCGGCATTTGCCGCACCGTTCCTTTTTGCCTTCCATATATCGCTGACAACGGATGTCACGGTAAATCATAAATATATTATGATTTCGCTGATGCTGTTTGGAATCCTCAGTGCATGTGTAATTGTAAAACTCTGGGAACAGAGGAAATTCCTTGTGCGGGCGGCTGCCGTCGGGATGGTGGTGATGCTTTGCGCAACAGGTTTTTTTGAGTATCTTGTGGTGTTAAACCGCAACCAGAAGCAGAACAATCTCGCGTTTAATACGCATGATTCGGTGACTGCCTGGATACGGGAAAATGCGACGGCGCAGGATATCTTCCTCACTTCAAATTACGCGCTTAACAATGTTGTATTAGGCGGTGCGATGCTCTACAATGGCTGGCAGTATTTCGGGTGGTCTGCAGGCTATGACACCGCATACCGCGACGAACAGGTAAGGTGCATGTACGAGGCGGAGAACACAGAGGAACTGGCATGGCTTTTGCAGGAAAATAATATCCGCTATATTATTGTGGATCACGATAACCGGATGAGCGCGGATTACGAGGTGCGGGAGGATGTGATCTCATCCGCTTACGAGGCGGTATTTTCGCAGGATGAGGGCGACTGGAAGTTTACAATCTATGATGTAAAGAAGCCTTTGGCGCAGAGGTAGATTAATTGCATGCGAAGTATTGTCGCAGATTTAAAACCGGAAGTAGAAAGGAGAAGTTTATGTATTATCCATATGTTGTGGTGGGAGCCGGTCTTGCCGGTCTTACGGTGGCGGAGAGGATTGCCGCCGGAAAGGGCGAGAAGGTTCTGGTGGTGGAAAAGCGCCCGCACATCGGGGGAAATGTCTATGATTCCTACAATGAGGATGGGATTTTAGTCCATAATTATGGTCCCCATATTTTCCATACGAATGATAAGGAAGTCTATGAGTATCTGGGGGGCTTCACAAAATGGAATGATTTCTGGCACCGCGTCTTAACCCAGGTGGACGGGAACCTGATCCCGATGCCGATCACACTCGAAACAGTGAACCGCCTGTACAATATGGATATGACACCGGAAGAGATGGAAAAATTCATTGCCGGGCGTGCTGTACCTATCAAGGAGATTCGAACCAGCCGTGACGTGGCGCTATCCAAGGTGGGTGATGAAATATATTCGAAATTTTTCGAAAACTATACAAAAAAACAGTGGGGAATTGATCCGGCAGAACTTGATACTTCCGTGATTTCCCGCATCCCGCTGCGCTACAACCGCGATACGCGCTATTTTACGGATAAATATCAGGGAATGCCGCGCTATGGGTACACGAAGATGTGCCAGGCGATGATACAGAACAAAAATATTAAGGTGCTGCTCAACACGGATTTTAAGGAAGTGCGGGATGAAATTTCATATGGGAAACTGATTTATACGGGACCGGTGGACGAGTATTATCACTATAGGCACGGGGGGCTGCGTTACCGCAGTTTAAGTTTTGTAATGGAAACTTTTGACCGGGAATCCTACCAGGATGCGCCGGTGGTCAATTACCCGAATGATTACGACTATACGCGCATTACGGAGTTTAAGAAGCTGACCGGGCAGGAGCACAGAAAGACTACTATTATGAAGGAATTTCCGAGGGAGGGGGGCGAGCCTTACTACCCGTTCCCGACGGCGGATGCCAGGGCACAGTTTTCGCTTTACCAAAAGGAGATGGAAGCGGAAAAGAATGTGTATTTCCTTGGCAGGCTCGCGGAGTACCGCTATTTTAATATGGATGCGGTGGTGAGAAATGCACTTGATCTTTACCGCAATAAACTGGCATAAGCGCCGTTTTGCGGCAGAATGAGAGGAATTATGGATAAATTATATATTGTGGTTCCAGCCTACAACGAGGAGGAGAATATCGAGACGGTTGTTGGGGACTGGTATCCGGTAGTTGAAAAGGTTGGCGGGGAGAGCAGACTTGTTATTATAGATGATGGAAGCAAGGATACCACCTACCAGAAAATGCAGGAACTTGCCAAAACCAGACCGATGTTTCTGCCCGTGTCCAAACAGAATGAAGGGCATGGTGCGACCGTGCTTTACGGTTACCAGTACGCATTAAAAGAGGGGGCGGACTATGTGTTCCAGACCGATTCGGACGGGCAGACACTCCCTGGGGAATTCTGGAAATTCTGGGAGAGGCGGGCGGATTACGCGATGGTTATCGGGCACCGCAAGGGCAGGCAGGACGGGGCTTCCCGCGTCTTCGTCACAAAGGTCTTAAAACTTGTATGCCGCATCTGTTTTAATGTCACGGTGACGGATGCAAATACGCCGTTCCGCCTGATGCAGGCGGAGCCACTGGCAGAAAATATCAAGCTGGTGCCGGAGAAATTCAATCTTTCAAATGTGATACTCTCGGTGATTTACGCCAAGAAAAAACAGAATGTCCTGTATCTGCCGATTACATTCAGACCGAGGCAGGGCGGTGTGAACTCCATCAATTTAAAAAAGATTTTTAAGATCGGGAAGAAAGCTTTCCATGATTTCAGGACGATCAACCGCTGCCTGAAGGATGTGGAAGTTAAGAAGGAAAGCAGGTGAAAGCAGGTTATGCAAAAGTCAACAAAAAAAGTTATGAAAAAACGGTTGGATACGATCTTTGATTTTGTACTCCCACTCCTCCTGTTTTGCGGGGCTGCCGGAATCGGGACATCACTTCTAAAAGATGATTTTTCCCGCGTCGCAATCTGGTGGCTCGTGTTTTTGGTGCTCGGAGTGGTTGCCTATCCGGTGGCAGGACTGATTTTCGGGCGTTTCCACGACGGCGGTTTTATTTTTTCAAAGGCGATCGGGCTTTCCGGGGCGGGCATACTTATGTGGTTTTTGTCCTCGCTCAAAATAATGAAATTTACAAGGACAAACGCGCTGATCTCCGTTGGGATACTGCTTTTGATTAATGTGGTGATCCTTGTTATAGTGGCGAGGAAACAGAGCAATTCACCGAAAAGTTTTCTTGCGCAGGCGTGTGGTTACCGCATCACGGAAAAGAAGATTGTTGCGGCGCTTAAATCCGAGGTGGTCTTTTTTATTTTCTTTATGTTCTGGTGCTATCTGCGCGGTTTTAAGCCGGAGGCATACGGGACGGAGAAATTTATGGACTACGGTTTTATGGCAGTGATGAACCGCTCAGACTACATGCCGCCGGAGGATCTGTGGTTTTCCGGGGAGAGCATCAATTACTATTATGTTGGTCAGTACCTCGCAACTTTTATGACGAAACTTTCCGGAGTCGGCGTGGAGTACGGCTATAATCTGATGATGATGATGCTCGCCGCCTGCGGTTTTGTAATGCCATATTCCCTGATAAATAATGTGGCGCGCTCCTTCTTAAAAGACCGCAAACTTTCCGTGCGCACGGGAAGAGTTATGGAATCGGAGAGTGCATCTAAGGTTTTCCTGTTAATCCGCGTCCTGCCTTCCGTTACCGGGACGCTCGCAGGGCTTGCAACTTCGTTTGCGGGAAACATGCACTATTTTCTGTTCCGCTTCCTTATCCCGAAGCTTCAGCGCTTAGCCGGGGTGCCGGAAGACCAGGTCGAAACTTTCTGGTTCCCGAATTCCACGCGCTATATCGGTTATAACCCGGAAACGGCGGACAAGACCATACACGAATTCCCGACTTACTCCTTTGTGCTCGGTGACCTGCACGCGCATGTAATCAATATTATGTTTGTGCTCACTGTGCTCGCCATGTTGTTCGCATGGCTGCAATACCGCAAGGAGCGCATGGATACACTGCGCATGGGGACGACAATGCAGAAAGCTTCGATAAGGAACGAGGCGTTACACCCGGTTATTTTGCTGCTCGGCTTTTTTATCGGTATGTTCCACATGACCAATTTCTGGGATTTTCCGATTTATTTTGTTGTGGCGGGGGCGGTGATCCTTTTTTCAAACGCGGTTATTTATCAGTTTTCCTTTGACACTGTAAAGCTTACAGCGCTGCAGGCAGTTATTGTGCTTGCGGTGGCGAAACTGGTGGCACTGCCGTTTACCCTGAATTTTGACCAGATTTCAACCACGATAAGGTTAAATTATTACCGCACGCCCGTGCACCAGCTAATTGTGCTCTGGGGTCTTCCGGTGCTTTTGCTGATTATATTTATCTGTGACCGCTATTCGGTGTTTGTGCGCCTGGGTTTGCTGACTGGCTTTTCATACGACGGGAACGGCAACCGGATAGAACCTAAGCTGCGCGATGAGGATAAGGAGCGCCTGACCGAACATGAGAAGGAAACACTTGTGGAATTTATCCCGGTAAAAAATAAACTCTACCAGTTTATCGAGAACCTTACGATTTCAGACCTTTTTATTATTACCATAGGGCTGTGTGCGATGGGGTTGGTATTGATCCCGGAACTGGTGTATGTCAGGGATATTTACGAGGGGGATTTCAAGCGCTCAAACACCATGTTTAAGCTTACATTCCAGGCTTATATTATGTTTGCACTCTGCATGGCATATATTCTGATGAAGCTGCTTGCCTTTGCAAGAACCTATTTCCAGCGTGTGGCTGGCATTGTGCTGGGATTTTGTTTTTTGACTACGCTGGGATATTTTGGAAGCGCAGTGGACGGATGGTTTGGGGATGTTAAGGATGCTTCCCGCTACCGGGGGCTTGATGCAACGGCGTTTATGCAGAAGGAATCGGTGGCGGATGCGGCTGTGGTTGCCTGGCTGAAGGAAAATGTTGAGGGGACACCGGTTGTGCTTGAAGCCTGGGGACCTAGTTATTCATTTTACCAGAGGATTTCGGCTATGACAGGTCTTCCTACGGTAATGGGATGGCAGACCCATGAGTGGCTGTGGCGCAGCGAGGCATCCGGCGCTTTTCCGGCTGTGGTAAATATGCGCCGCAGGGATGTGATTGAGATTTACTTTTCCACTGATGAGGCGCGCGTGCGCGAACTGATAGAGAAGTATGATATTGAATATATCTACATTGGCGCAAGTGAGCGCAGGGCGCTCAGCGACAACACGATACGGGGAGTTTATGATGCCCTTGTGAATGATGAGTATTCCCTGTACGATGAGGTGAATGAAGAATTGCTTGCGGGACTCGGGGAAATCGTGTTTACCTCGGGCACCGGGGAGGGGGCTTCCTACCTGATACACCTGTCGCGCTGACAAAGAATGCGGCAAACTGGCGGTTTTATACAGTCCTTATCATTTCTGCAAAGCTTTTAGCATAGAATAGGCAGGAGAGAAATAATGTGCATTGGGGCAAAGCCTTCTAGGTGTTTTTTTGGCTGTGGGCTTAAATGTGCGGATTGGGGGAGATGTGGCAGGTTCCAGGAATATGGGGGGACAGGGCATGATGTGCATGGGAGTGAGGGTTTTTCATGCTGCCTGTTTTGCCGGGAAGGTGAGGGTGCTTGTGGGGAGCCGCGAGCTTTTTTGCGGGCTTGATTACGGGCAGGTATCCGACTGCGGGAAAGTGGGGGCGGGCTTCCGGAATATCAGCGTTATTTCCGAGGATACAGGCGAGGAACTGATGTGTGAAACCATGCCGTTTTTTGGTGGGAGAAGGGTTACGCTAGCACTTTTAAATACCATGGGCTGTATGATTTTAGTACCGATGGAGGATTGCATCTGCGGGGAAGTGAAAGG
>ERZ778516.2178-NODE-2178-length-13529-cov-11.626317_pt1 | contig 13529 bp, 13 predicted proteins | sample MGYA00510342_ERZ778516 | MGnify/ENA primary metagenome ERZ778516 (study PRJEB29527, sample SAMN07138961) | mouse gut metagenome | material: feces | host: mouse | place: China:Nanjing | collected 2016-01-25 ...
CTGGATTGGGAACAGGTGGTGCAGAAGTATTTCAGGCGGAGGAAACTGACAAAGGAAATGGCGGATGCCTTTGTGGAAAAAATATACTTTCATCCGGACGGAAATCTGGAAATCCACCTGAAATACGATGATTTTATGGAGCAGTTGACAGAAATAGCAGAGGAAAGGATGTGTGGGACGGATGCAGGAAGTGCTGGCGCTTTACATGAGGCTGTCGGATGAAGATGACAATATGCCGAAGGGTGCAGAGAGCAACAGCATCTCACACCAGAGGCAGCTTATGATGGAATATGTTTCGGGACGCCCTGACCTGCAGGGGTACCGGATAGCGGAGTTTGTGGACGACGGGTATTCCGGGGCTGACTTTACCCGTCCCAATTTCCAAAAAATGATGGATATGGTAAAGGCAGGAAGTATCGGTGTAATCATCACTAAAGATTACAGCAGGCTTGGGCGTGATTATCTGGAAGTGGGCAACTATATGGAGTGTATCTTCCCGCTGATGCAGGTGCGGTATATTTCCGTGAATGACGGGTACGACAGCAGGGAGTCCTTCGGCAGCACCGGGGGAATGGATGTGGTGTTAAAGAACATTGTCAATGCCATGTACTGCCGGGATGCCTCAAGGAAAGTCCGTTCGGCAAAGAAGATACTGGCGCAGCAGGGGAAATACATTGCCGCATTTGCCCCGTTCGGCTACCGGAAGTCAGCGGCGGACAAGCATGTGCTGGAACCCGATCCGGATGCAGCGCCGGTGGTCAGGCTGATTTTCCGCATGGCGGCAGAAGGGAAGAAGTACACGGAAATCAGCGAGTACCTGAACCGGAACCATTACGATTCCATTTTGGAATATTACGAAAAAAATAACATCAGACGTTCCAATGTGAGGGATATTGGCGAGAGGCTGTGGTCACCGCCCACAGTGATGGAGATACTTTTCAATGAGGTCTATATCGGGAAAGTCATCAATAACAAGACTGCCGACAACCTTGACACCGGCCACAAAGTGGTGCAGAGGGAGTCTGCGGACTGGATTGTGGTGGAGAACTGCCATGAACCTCTGGTATCGGAAGAACTTTACCGGAGTGCGCATAAAGCAATAGGCAGGAGACCGTACAGGGCAAGGAAGAAGAATGGAGCATGGAGACGCGGTCTGGTTGTCTGTGCAGAATGCGGGAAGGCAATGGTTAAACATTCTGATGACAACTATTATCGGTGCCGGGTACACAAATACAATGTGAAACGCCCGGAACTGGAACAGAATGTGCTTGAATGTGTAAGGGCTATGGCACTGGCAGGTTTGCAGGATTTAGAGATGAAGAAAAAGCAGGCAGCCTGCAAGGATACCCTGTCAGACGAAATTTCCTTGCTGGAAAAAGCCGTTGAAAAATATAACAGAGAGAAATTCACGGTATATGATGAATATACCAAAGGTAAAGTATTAAGGGAAGTTATGGCGGAAAGAAATGCTGCGATAAAGCAGCAGATAGAGGAAACGAAAAAACTGATAGACGAAAAGATGGAAGAAGCCGCCAGGCAGGAGTTTTGTCTGGATGAACAGGATGCGGAAACACTGGACGCATTAAGCGTACTGGATGAATTTGAACCAGATAAAATCCGGCAGCTTGTCAGCCAGGTGCTGGTGCACAGCGAGACGGAGATAGAGATTGTCTGGAATGTAGATGATTTTATATCACAAGTGTAATATGCCTGATATGCAGGTTAGTATTTTAGCATTCATCGGGGATGCCAGCGGTGGCATTTCCGATGAAAAAATAAAATTTTTTTTGTTCCCTACTTGACACTAGCAGAGGCGCACCATTTTAAAAATATGTCCATTTTTTCTAAAATCAACAATGTATCCGGCATTTCCAGTTCAGGCTCAAAAAAGGCAATGGACATGTTTTTAAAGTGCCAGTATTTAAATGAAATTAACCCAGGCAGGGGGATTGTTTTTGCCACAGGCACGCCGGTAAGCAATACCATGTGTGAACTTTATGTAATGCAGCTTTATCTCCAGAAACAGGCACTGGAAAACAGGGGCATCCGCCATTTTGATTCATGGGCGGCAAATTTTGGGGAAACCACAACATCACTGGAACTTTCAGTAGAGGGAAGCGGTTTCCGCTTTAAAAGCCGTTTTAATAAATTTACAAACCTGCCAGAACTTATGACAATATTCCGTGAAGTTGCTGATGTACAGACACCAGATATGTTAAAGCTTCCCGTGCCTGGAACCAGGGGCGGGAAACCCATTATTGTAGAAAGCGGGCCAGACTGGTATGTAAAGACTGTGATGGAGGATTTTGTAAAAAGGGCAGAAGCAATAAGGACAGGCAATGTAGACCCTTCTGTTGACAATTTCCTTAAAATTACAGGCGAAGCAAGGCTGCTTGGAACGGATGCAAGGCTTTTAGATTCCTCTGCACCAGATAATCCGGATGGAAAACTCCATAAAGTGGTGGAAAATGTGGCAGAAGAATATTTTAAGGGAAATGAAAACGGAAAAACAGGATGCCAGTTAGTCTTTTCGGATATTGGCACGCCCAAAGCATCATGGAGCAGTGACTGGGAAGAAAAAGTAAAGCAGGGCATGAAATTTGATGTCTATAATTTTATCAAAACAGAGTTAGTAAAACTTGGGATACCATCTGTGGAAATTGCTTATATACATGACGCCAAGACAGATGCGCAGAGGGAAACGCTTTTCAAAGAGGTGAGGACAGGAAAAAAGAAAATACTGATAGGCTCTACGGACCAGTGCGGCACAGGCGTTAATGTACAGACGCACCTGACAGCAATGCACCATGTAGACTGCCCCTGGAAACCTTCCTGCATAGAACAGCGGGAAGGCAGGGGAAAACGCCAGGGGAATGAAAACAAGGAAATTGCTATTTACAGATATGTAACAAAAAGTACCTTTGATGCCTATTCATGGTCGCTTGTGGAAAATAAGCAGAGGTTTATTTCCCAGGTAATGACAAGCAGGGCTGTATCACGTACCTGTGCTGATATTGACGAATCTGTGCTTTCTTACGCTGAAATCAAGGCAGTGGCAACAGGAAACCCTCTGATACGTGAGAAAATGCAGTTAGAAAACGATGTCCAGCGTTTAAAAATGCTAAAAAGCAGCTATGACAGCCAGCGTTATACCCTGCAGGACAATTTTATGGTGAAATATCCCAGATTAATAGCAGCTACAAAAGCAAAGCTTGCCTGTGTGAAAGAAGACTCAAGGGCAATGGAAGCGGTGATTCTTACAGAACCGAACTTTGCTGTCCAGATAGGAAAGATACGTTTTACAGAACGCACAGACGGCGGGACTGCTATGCTGGAAGCAATAAGCAGATGTAAAAACGGGGAAACAAGCCATATCGGGGAATACAAAGGTTTTGAAGTGCTTATAGAGAAAAATTATATTGGGCTTCATAACATAGTGCTCCGTGGACAGGCGGATTATAAAGCAGAATTGTCCACAAGCCCTGTTGGAAACATGGTAAAGCTTGAGAACCTGTTCCACAATATCCCACAAGGAATACCAGAGCTTGAAAAACGTGCAGGACAGTACCAGAGGGATATGGAGCAGTCACAGGCAGAATATGAAAAGCCTTTTATGCAGGAAGCAGAATTTAAAGAAAAGACAGCAAGGCTTGATAAGTTAAATATACAGCTGGGATTGGAAGATGGCCGGACAGAAAATGCTGTCAAAGGAAATGAATCAAGTATGGTAGCGGAAGCTGGAAGTTACCACAAAAAGACAGATATAAACAGCAGGTAAACGGACAGAAGAAAACAGGTTTAATTTTAATTTAACCGTATGGCAGGGATAAATTTATAGCAGTCCCTGCCATTTTTTTGATTATGGGAACAGACCAGCACAGCATGTAATCTGTTGTTTAGAGCTTGTTTAATAGCATGGCAGTAATTATTATGACAAAGTCGGAATTTTTATATGGTGGGATTGTCGTTTAATCCTGCTTTTTTTATTTTCTGGTTTTTACAACAGATTTTTAAGGAGGAATTTATCATGGGTATATATCGTTGGCGTATATTTTTTAACGCAAATTGTATTTAAGCATAATAAACTATACATTTATTTATATATTGATATAAAATAAGCCTTGTCTCATTTTTACAACTAATAATAGTGTAAAACTAATGTAAAATCATATAGTGCAAAAAATGAGACAAATTTAGAAATGAGGATTATTATGCCAAAACCAGTATCTTTAAATGGAAATAAAAATCTTATAGGCATGCGTCTTATTGAATTAAGAAAACAGCATGGGCTTTCACAAAGGGCACTTGCGCAAAAACTCCAGCTTGCAGGTTATGACATGGACAGGAATGTAATCACAAGGATTGAAACTAATAAAAGGTATGTTACGGATATTGAATTAAAAGCACTGGCATATATATTTGATGTAAGTTATGATTATCTGATTGATGGTAAAGAATGATTTTTATTATTTTTTGGTTTGCATTAAAGAAGATTGTATGGTTTGAAAGGGTATTTGAATATTTAATTTATGTGTTAATCTGCTTTGCCTGCAAGCAGGTATTATCTGTTTACACACTTACAAACCAGCCTCATAGCTGCTGCCGTAGCTTTTCAGTGGGAGTTTGGACTTCCGCTGAAACAAACCAGCCCCGATAAAACAACCTGCCACTTTATGTTTCCGTAAATATAGAAACGTGCATTTTAAGAGGCTGGCTTGATGGGGTTAAATGTATAAGTAGTATCAACAAAATTTTATTCAAAATTGCTTAAATGCTTTTCTTAAATTTCCGAAAGCCAGCTAAGGTAAGTTTTCATGCATTTTCTGGTTTTGGGAATATAATATAATTAGAAGTATTCTATTTGACAAGTTACCTAAAATTGATTTTAAGTAACAGCTATCAAAACAAATTTCTTTATTTTTTAATACTATATGTAGCTGTAAAGGTTATTTTATAACATTTTCCCATAACCATTTATTATATAGCAGATTTTAGGACAAGGATTATTATGAAGGATTTTATATAATAATCTGAATATTATGAGTCAAGCGGATATTCGCAATCCGCTTTGCCTGTAAGCAGGCATTGGATGCTTGTCTACTTGCAAAACAACTTCATAGCTGCATCACAGCTTTTCAGTGGGAGCTTGTACTTCTACTGAAACAAATAAGTCCCTACCCATCGCTTAAGAAGCGTGTATTTTAAAGGGCTTACTTAATAAGATTAAAATAATTTTTTAGCTTCAGAATTGTTAAAATATACTTATTATTGACAGAAACAGGAATAATTCTTAAAAGAAAATCTTTGTTTTTTCCGACATATATCAACTATACAGTTTTTCTTTATGATGTTAATGGCTAAGAAAATATGTAAAGCAAACTTTATAGTGAAACTATTATAGAGGAAAAGCTTGTATTTTTGAAAGATTTAGGATAATAAATCTTTTGATATGTTTGTGGACTGGAATGTGAAATCCGGGAACAATAAAAGAATTTTATTAAAAGGAATTAGAAGCAGCATAAGACAGGATTGAAACACAGAAAACTTATAAAACTTATATCAGGACGGTGTCCAGACTAATAGAATATTAACTAAGATTATACCAGATGGTACATCAGGATGGAAGGAAGTTTATGTGTATATGCTGGATGAGGCGGCAATGCAGACTGCAAAAAAAGCATTCAGGAGAGCATTATATAAACATTAAAGGAACAGTCTAATGTGTGTTATGCCAGCATATACAAAAACATAAAAGGCACATCATTGAAAAAATAATTGTGAAGTGCCAGCAATTAACTGGTATTAACCTTTATAATTATTATTTATCGCAAATCCAAGTAAACATACAGACTATTCTGTCCCATCAATCAAATAGGCATAACTTACATTAAAGACAGAAGCGATGGCTTTTAGCTCAATATCAGTAACATATCTTTTGTTAGTTTCAATCCTTGTAATTACATTTTTATCTATATCATAACCTGCAAGCTGGAGCTTTTGTGCAAGTGCTCTTTGTGAAAGACCATGCTGTCTCCTTAACCCAATAAGACGCAGGGATATAAGATTTTTACTGCCATTTAAAGATGTTGGTTTTGGCATAATAACCCTCTTTTCTAAATTTGTCTCATTTTTTGCACTATATGTATTGATTTTACTTCGGTTTTGTATTATCATTGGTTGTAAAAGTGAGACAAATCAGGTTTTTGGAGAAATATATGTACAAATAAATATTTATTATTACTGATAATAAGAGATACCAGAAGGTTATGGACTATAATATTGTTGTACTATATAAAATCCAGGATACTGTGGTGTTGTATGCTGGAAAATGTAATTTTTTAAAACTATGATAACCAGCAAATAACCCTATAATAATTTATGCTGTAGCTGGATGTATATTAAAAATGGGAGGAAATGGTTTATGGACAAACTTTCGGATGAAATTGTAATGAACAGGACAAGTGAGGCATTAGAGGAGGAACTGGAAAAAGCCGGATACAGGGAAAAACTGAAAGAAATTACAGGAATTACTAAAATATGGCGCAAAGGGATGTCCAAAGAAACATTGAAGCTATATGATAAAGTAGAGGATAAGGTTATACAATATATATCTTTGTATACAGAAACTGCATACAAACTTGGTGTAAAGGACGGGATAAAGATTGGTGTGGAACAAAAGGCAGACGGGGACAAAACAATATTATCAATGGAAGATATGGTACATATAATATATATTTATGATGCAGTAAAAAAGTTAAATTGTATTATGCTGGGAGAAGAAGAGGTATATGACAAAGAAGAAAGTGTTCTTGGAACTTTATGGCGTATTTGTGATTTAGCTTATAATGGAGCTTCGTGTAAGTTTGGACTGCTTGGGGAAGATGAAGCAGATGAAAGGATATCTTATATCCTTGATAAGCCCGGATGTACACCAGAAGCCAGGGCGGCAATGTTATTATGTATAACAAAAAAGGGATGATTGCCTGGTATAATACATAACAGTTGTTTATTATGTATTATATGGCAGAGTCCATGTATATACATACCGGATTGCTGCTTTTCTGGTAATCTTTATATTAAGCCCTGTGGAGAGTAAAAATAAAAAACCGGATAATAAAGAGAAAAAATATTACAGGAAAACCAGCCATTGTATTATAATAATACAATCCTGTTTTCTGGTTTTATTGTATTTTATAGGTATATACAGATATTTTTGTACAGGATATGCAGGCATAATTCTTGTGGCATTATTTTTAGTTTCAGGCAAAATAAATACAAAGTATTACACTTAACTGTAAAATTGTTACAGTTTGCCTGCAATTATAGTATTTTCTGGTATAATGCAGTACCAGAAAGGATACTGTGATGGATAAAAGGGAAAATTTATATGGAATTATAGCAGGAAATATCAGACAAGAGAGAAAACGTCTCCATATATCACAGGGACAGCTTGCAGAAAAAGCAGATGTTTCAGTAGATACAATTAAGAGTGTGGAAAATGGGAGGCGGGCAATGAGTCTTGATACATACTTAAATATTGTACAGGCATTAGGTGCAGCACCGTTCTCACTTATGAAACAGAGGCATACAAAAGATTATGCAGAACGTTTTTTATTTCTGGTAGAAAGACGCAGCCAGTGGGAAATAGAATTTGTACTTCATATGGTAGAACAAATTTTAGAAGGGCATGACAGTTATCTTGAGGGATAGCAGTTGTGTTTTTTTAGTTAAAGAAATTAAGAGAAAAATAGCTGGCATTTTTATTATGAATTTGATTAAAAATTTTTTTAATTTTGTGTACTTGGCATTTATGTACTTTTTGCTTCTTTGTAACAGTTTCAGTCTTCAATAAAATGCCAAAGGTTTTTGATATGCTTTTTGTTAAAAATATGAGTTTTATGGTGTCATTTTGCACGTTTTTATGCAAAATGTATACATAACAGTGCTGAAAACACTGTTATGTTATTATAAAGCCATAAGGTTGAATAGTAACGCTTCTTTCATAAATGAATCTTGGTTTACTTATAAATTATTTTATTTAATAGTATATTTGTAATTTATTATGATATAATAAGTTTTTTGCCAGGTATTACGTATAAAGAACATATATTTGGACTTGAGTTATATTAAGTAACAGGAAGCAAGTTTTTAATGTCAGGATATAGGAATTTTATGCCGAAATATAAAAATGTAATAATATATAAATTAAAGTTTTTTGGAAGGGTGGTATAATGTTAGAGGTTGCGGTTTGTGATGATGAGAAATATTTTTTGGAACAAGAAAAGGAGTGGATTACAAAATATATGAAAGGTGCAGGGTATAAGTTTAAAATCGATACTTTTGCATCAGGAACCAGTTTTATGGAAATTGGTGATAAAGTTAAACAATATGACATTATATTTTTAGATATCAATATGAGGGAGTTGAATGGTGTTGAAACAGCTAAGAAAATAAGGGAATATACCCAGAATGTATATATTGTTTTTGTGACTGCATTTATTACTTATTCATTGGAGGGATATAAGGTAGATGCCGTAAGGTATATTTTGAAAGATAACCAATTATTGGAAAAGGCAATTATAGAATGCCTTGATACAATTATTAATAAAATGCATTATGTAGAAAATAAGTATACCTTTGAATTCCGTGAGGGACGAAAAACACTTCTTATAGATGATATTGTATTTATTGAAAGTAATTTGCATAAATTATATTTTCACTTATCAAAAAAGCCAGGCCAGTATACTATGTATGGCCGGTTAGACCATATAGATGAATTATTGAAAAATTCTAATTTTTGCAGGATACATAAAAGTTATCTGGTTAACTTAAAGTTTGTAAACAAAATTGAGCGGTATGTAGCAACATTGTCAGATGGGACTAAAGTCAACATTTCACAACCTAAATATAATGCTGTCAGGGAGGAATTTATATGCTTCAGGGGAGAGATATAGATGTTATTATATGTTTATGGGGTCATTTATACAATATTGTATGTAATGTTTTGTAAAATGTTTATAGAAAGTTTTACAAAAAAGCGTGTTTTGGGCAAAATATACAGATTTTTAATATTAAATGGTTTTATAATTATAGAATATTTGCAGTCAACATTATTTGCAAATATTATGTTATTAAAAGTACTAGGTATCATTTTATGTGGAACATTTTTTATGTGGCTTTATTTTGAGCAAAAGATAATTAAAATTTTTATATTGGTATTATTGTACGAGGGGCTTTGTATTACAACAGATTATATTTCTTTGTCTATGGTTGGACACTTTTTTATCCACGTACAGAGGGAACAGTTGTTGTCTCCTGTTATGAATCTGCTTATGGGATGCTTAAGCCAAATATTACTTTTTTTCATTATTTTAGGGATTGGGAGGTATTTTGCAAATAATAGTGCTGGTATGTTGACAGAACTGGAATGGATAAGGTTTACAATTTTTCCTGTTTTTACCATGGGTTCTATAATGGCCATGCTGGCGGATTTTGATACTACAGTGAGTACCAGGCAGAAGGATGTGTTATTGTACATAGCATTTGGAATGTTAATTATAAATGTTCTGGTATTTTATTTAATTCATGATATTTTAGAACGTGAAAAACAAATCAGAGAAGACAGGCTGTTCCGTGAACGGGTAAAAAATGAAACCAGAATGTACCATCAGATTTCGGCAAATTATGATATGCAATGTAAAAGAGAACATGAATATAAAAATCAAATAATGGTGATATCTGCACTGGTTCAAAAACGCAAGTTAGATGATTTAGACAGGTATTTGAATAAAGCTTGTGATGAAATCAGACATAAGACAGACTGTATTGATACAAATAATGTGATTGTGAATGCAATATTGAATACAAAATACCAAGAAGCAAAACAAAAGGATGTTGTTTTTGTATTAAAGGTAAACGACTTATCAAATTTACCAATATCAGATGAAGATGTTGTGGTTATTTTATCTAATCTTTTGAACAATGCATTGGAGGCTTGTGAAAAATGTAATGATAAAATACTAAAAATAAAGTTCATAAAAGAAAATGGACAAATTGTGATTTCCGTAGTTAACTCGTTTGATGGTAATATTCTGATGGTTAATGGAAATTACTGCTCCAGTAAAGATGACCTGTCACTACATGGTATGGGAATCAAGAATGTGAAAGAGGTGGTTGGTAAATATGGAGGAACATGTGTTATCAGACATGATAATTATATGTTTCATTTCATTGTTTTTATTTAATTAGGAATTTTGACAATCTAGTTTTATCCATATTAAAAAATAGATGCCTTATGAGAGGTATCTATCTTTTTAAATTCTGCAAAGAAATTTTAAATTCTGCAAAGAATGTAATAATTATAATTTATTTACCGAAAAAAATAGTGTAAAAATTAAACTTTTTTAGATTTATAAATATCAGGAGAGAAAATGATATATAATTTAGCCAATATATTAGTTAAAAAAATGTTAGTATATAATTTAATTAAAAATGATGTTCAAGAATATTATAAATATTCCATTCAAATACATATAGAACGTTTTATAGGATTTTCTTTGCTTTTATTTATATCGGTATTTTGCGGACTGATGTATGAAACAGTTTTCTTTTATATATTTTTTTCATATATCAGAAGATATTCAGGGGGATTTCATGCAAACAGTTTTGGTGGTTGTATATTTTGTTCTGTGACGATATATTTAGTTTATATAAAAATACTATATCCAATTCTCTTACAAGATATATTGTTAAATATGTGTATGTTAGTTTTTAGTTTATTTATAGTTTTGATTTTTGGTGCAGCTAATCATCCTAATATGCATTGGAATATGGAAGAATATGCTATGAGCAGGAATATTGCAAGGGTTGTGGCAATTATAGAAGTGAATTGTATAGTATTGTTATTTGTTTTAGGTGTATCTTATAGTTATATCCTGTTTATGAGTTTTGGATTAACTTTAAGTGCAATAATGCTGTTATTAGCAAAAATAATAAGACAGGAGGTGAGTTAAGATGAAGAAAGAAGCTGAAAAGAAATTGCTTGAAATGGTGAAAAAGGTAGTAGATTTGGAGATTTATAGCCATAAGTACAGAGGAGGTCCTCCTTATTGCCCAGCAATTTTTCATCAGCCTAAAAGACCTGATGAGAATGTAAAACAGAAGATGTAATAGTTAATAATTCTTTTTGTTATTTATTGAATTAGTGGTTATTAAGAATGGAGGTTTAATTATGAAAAAGTTAGTTAAGAGAATTTTAGGAGCAATAGTAATAGCTTCAATAATGTTTTCTGTTATGCCAGGAATTAATGTAAGTGCTATAACAGGATACCACCCAAGTTCTATGATTTCACCATGCCCTTATTGCAAAGTGAGAAATATTAGTTATGGTGTGATGCGGGATTTTAGTGGTACATCCCAGACATTTCATGAAGGAAAATATTGTGAAGTGTGCAAGAGAACAGTTCCATCTGGTGAATCACATTATTGTTATACTGTACAGGACAGATTTTCATTTATGTGTGATAAATGCCATAGTGACTATTATGTTCTTTCAGACCCAATTCTTGCTGAGCATACGATAAAAAGGAAATAAAAAATTTTATTATTATGTATTCTATATTTCTTGGGGTAAATATTCTGGTCTTGTAATGCAGGAAGTAAATTCTGTCTGGTAATTGAGGACTTGCCCCAAGGAATTTATTTGAAAACAGTTTGATTAACACGTAGTGAATTAAGTTGGAGGTAAAAATATGGACATAATTAATTCCAATTCTTTTAGATATGAAAATGTTGGTTTTGATACTTGCTCTATTTCTTTAAAAAAACAGATAGAAACAGGGAATGAATCACTTTCAGACGAGAATGATATAAGTGATGTAGATTGTTTTCAGGAATTATGTAAGAAGTTTCCTAATGCTTCATTTGCTGTAAAGGATATTTCTCTTGAATGTACAGACCAGGAGTGGCTGCCAGAAAGATTTTTAGATAATTCCAAGTTACAAAATTTTAGTAATTTAGAAACAGTTAGTATTGCTTTTGATAAAAGAATTTTTGAAAAAGCTGCAAATGACACCAGATTTATGGAGTATTTGACAGAGTTTACAGAGAATTTAAATAACCGATGGGGTTATTATAAAGAAGGCTGTTTAAACGATGGAATGAAATATATGCATTCAGATGTGTTTTTGAAACCTGATGGAACGATAGGTTATACTATTACAGAATATAAAGAACCATACCGTCTGTTTGATTTATACTTTGAGAATGAAAATAATTTGTCTGGATTACAGGATGACAATATTGCAAAACACATTCTTGAGGAATATGAAAAACAGAAACTGGAAGGACTTTTTGATATGATGGATAAAATCCATGAAAATTCTAAAAAGCTAAATGAGCAAATAAAGCATGACAAACGTAATGAGAAATTAAAGATAGAAGAATATGAAAAGACTTTTATATTTGGTGTTTAAAAAGTCTATGATATTATTTTAAAGTGCTTTTTTGTTGTTTTAGAAAAAGCTTCTTCATAATTTTTGAAAATAATAGTTTTTATGGACGTTGTGTTAGTATGTTGCATATTTTATGCATAGATTTAGGGAGGAAGATTTAAATGTTAAGAGAAGAAAGGGTAACTACGAACCAGAGGAATAGTATTGTGTCACAAATTATGAAGAAGGAAGTTAAATGTTATGAGACAGACAGCAAAAAGATTTCAGAAAAATTTGGTAATTCTGCCGACTGCCTGGAAATAAGTGCAGAAGGGAACAAACAGTATATGAATACCCAGATATATGGCAATACAGAGAGGATTCCATTTTACGATATTGAAGAAATGGGAAAAGAGGCATGGGAGGCGGCAACAGGAGTAAAGGTTCTGTATTATCTGGAAAGTAGCAATATAGCAGGGACAGAAGCCAATGTTTTTCAAAGGTATCAACATAAGCAGTATAAAGTTTTTAGCAATTTTTTAGAGGATAATAATGCATATGAACATATGAATCCGGGATTAAGTGGAAAGTATGGTTCAATGCTTAAAGATATCACCAAGGCAATGGATGAATATGGTGATGGCGGATATAATGGAATATCAAGAAAGTCAATGCTGTTGTCTCAGAATATGATTGCACAGTTAGAGTTTTTTAATACAAATTATGTGCCATATTATTTGCAGAGTGATTTTCAGAAGTTGATTGAGGAATGCAATTATTTTAACCAGAGCAGCAGGGAGAAGATGTTTGTTGACCGTATGCCTGATGATATTGTGCTAAAAGGATTAGAGGACGGTTTGGTTAATAAAGAAAAAAGTGTGGTAGTTAGAAACTATTTGGAATACAGCAGGCAGGAAAAGGATGAAATTTGTGAGTTATTTTCAAATTTAAAGGGAAAAAGGAATCTTTCAGATATTTATGTTACGTTACAAAATATAGAAAAGTGGTATTGCAGATATGACGCCAACGCAGATGCAAAAAATATATTTTCTATTATGAAAACATCATGGAAAAAACTTATTTAATCAATACATTATT
>ERZ778516.2179-NODE-2179-length-13529-cov-8.496660_pt1 | contig 13529 bp, 12 predicted proteins | sample MGYA00510342_ERZ778516 | MGnify/ENA primary metagenome ERZ778516 (study PRJEB29527, sample SAMN07138961) | mouse gut metagenome | material: feces | host: mouse | place: China:Nanjing | collected 2016-01-25 ...
AAAGAAATTGGTAGAAAATATGCTTTTTTGTATTTTAACACAGGTTGTTGTTAAAATACAACGAATTTTTTTGTGTTTTTTCAAACACGCTCTAACATAAAGTGCGTTTATGTGTTAATATAAGTAGAAACGAATGGCATTACTTTGTTAAATTTTTACAGAAACGGACGCTGGGAGAGGGGATAGTCACGCCTTCTGGCTGTCCTTTGTAAATGTTACGAAAGCACGGAGGTATCTTATGGAATATAGAAAAGCGGAAAAAAGGATTTGGAACAAATTTATCATTTTGTGAGGGTACTGAAAAACTACTGGCGCTAAGGGAAAAATAATACAAGCTGTGCGGATAAGGCGGGTGATAAATATGCTGTCAATCGCGGTATGTGACGATGAAATAATAGAATGCTGCAACATGGCGGGGAAATTGAAAAATATTTTGGAGGAGATGAAAATACCATATAAGATCCGCCAGTTTCAAAGCGGCAGGGAACTGCTGCTGGCATTGGAAAGCTTTGATATTGTGTTTTTGGATATTATGATGCAGGGGCTGGATGGAATGAAAACAGCACAGATTTTCCGCAGGAAGGTGCCTGATAAAATTTTGATCTTTGTATCTGTCAGTACGAAATATGTGTTCGATGCCTATGATGTGGAGGCGTTTCAGTATCTGCTCAAGCCGGTAGATGACAGGAAGCTGAAAAGGGTGCTGCAAAAAGCCGTGCGGAAAACCGAGAGCCGTTCGCAGGAGTTTATGGTTGTCAGCAGGGAAAGACAGAAACAGAAGGTGTTTTTGGATGATATTTACTATTTTGAGATCAAAGGCAGGATCGTTGATGTCCATTGGATGGAGGGGATTTTTACCTATTATGGACGGATTGGGGAGCTGGAAGATAAGCTGCGGGACAAAGGGTTTTTCAGATGCCATAAAAGTTATCTGATTAATCTGAAATACGTGGATGCATATACCAGACAGGAAGTGATTTTGGAAAATGGGGAGCATATCGCTATCGCAAAAAGAAGATATGAAAAATTCTGCCAGGAAGTGCTGAAAGTGATGCGGGAAAATGGAGGCGTTTTATGAAACAGCTTTTAAACGGTGCCGGCTATCTGGCATATTTATGGGCGGCAGGTCAATTTTGCAAAAAGCATCTGGCGGCTTCAAAGAAAAAGGACTGGCTGTTTGTGATGCTTTCTATGAGCGTTTATCTGGTGTTAAACAGGATAGCCACATTGTATCCTGACGGGTACGTTCTTGTTGTGACAGTGAACCATCTGCTGTTTACAGGGCTGGTACTGCTGTTTTTTCAGGAGGGATGGGAGAAAAAAATACTGGCTGCTGCTATGTTAATGACCGTTATGGCAGTAGGTGTTAACTTTTTTGAAGCTTTTTTATCCTGTTTTGCATTGTTTTTTAAGTATACCGTGAAGATGGTGTCAGAGCCGTTTCTTTGCGAGTGGGAAGGCGGGGTCGTCAGAGGCGTCAGCCAATGTCTGGCAGCAGGCAGTGTATACTGGTTATCGAAGCATGTGCAAACGCTTTTCTGCGGCAGGCGGGGAAAGTGGTATGCGCTATTAGCTGTCCCTTTGTTTATCATTCTGACAGTCATGGATGTGGCGGCATGGGGTGCGGGCTGCGGCATTATGGTCAGGAGCGGGGGCAGTATGGGATTGTATTATGACCAGATGTTCAGCCATGCTGGGTTTCTGCTTTTGTCACTTTTGCTTTCGTTTGCGGCGGGAGTCTATGTGTTTGGGATGAACCGTATTTATTTAGAGCAGGAAAAAAGCGGCCGGTACCGTTTGCAGAATACCGTCTATCAAATGATAACGGAGCAGTACCAGCAGTCGGAACGGTTGCGGCATGATATGAAAAACCATATCGTTGCTTTGTCTGCACTGTTTCAGAACAAGGAATGGGAGAAGATGGGAGACTACCTGAAAAAGATGGCGGACAGCGGTATGGATGCCGGCGGGGATCTGACAGGAAATAAGGCAGTGGACGCGCTCTTGTACCAAAAGCGGAAACGGGCGGAAGAAACAGATATTGATTGGGAATGTGATGTGCAGATGCCAAAAGGATGCATCAGTGAATTTGACTTGTGCGTATTGTTTGGAAACCTATTGGACAATGCGCTGGAAGCGTGCCAGAGGATGCAGTGCAGGGAATACCGTTTTATCCATATTCAGGCAAAGACCGTGAAGAAATGCTTTCTGCTGGAAGTAAAAAACAGCATGAACCAGGCAGAAACATATACAGACGGATTTACCATAAAAGAAAATCCGTGGGAACATGGAATCGGTATGATGAATATTGGCGATGTGGTACATGGATATGATGGGGTGATTCAGTTGCAAGCTGAAAACGGTATTTTTGCAATATCCATACTAATGCCGCTTCCTGACGCCGCATATGACAGCAAAACGGCTGTTTGAAACAAAATCCTTATCGTATGTATTTGTGCTTCCGAAAGAAAATATAAGGCATTTATGCTTAAAAAATGATGATCAGGAGGTAGTGCTATGCATACGAAGACAATGGAAGGACTTGTAGGGGCAAGGACAAATATGAATCTGCTGAATACGCCTATGCGTGTTTTTAAGGATGCAAGACGCAGAGGCGATACGGCAACAATGGAACGTGCAATCGGATATGTCAGCGATTTTTCCAACCAGGCGCAGGAATATCAGGCAGAAGCTGACAAGGGAATGGAAGAGGACGCAAGACAGGCAAGAGAAAAAGCAAAATTGCAGCAGGAGGAGGCAGTTTTAAAACGTAAAGAAGAACGTAAAAAGATGGAAGAGAAGCTTAAAGAAGAAAGCAATGCGGATACGCAAACAAATGCAGATACGGATATGATACAGATCAGTGAAGAAGGAAAGGGAATGTTAGAGGACAGTGCAGAGCCTTGCCATACCAGCCCGGAAAAGCAGCCTGTCACTTATACAAAAACAGCAGAAGTGGTTGCTGCACAGCCGGATATCAGCATTTCTGTTTCTGTTTAAGAAAAATGGATCAGGATGCCGCCTGGGGAAAAAGAATTGATTTTTAAACGCCGCGATGTGAAAAAGCAGGAAATTACGGTTCAGTCCGAACGGTTTCCTGCTTTTTTGTTTTCATACATTTATAAATAAAATGTAATTGTATAATTGACACCTGGTTTTAGAAGTAGTATGCTGATTGTAGGAACATAAAAATAGGAAGGAACATATGGAATTATGAAAACACCGCAGAAAGCACTGGAACCATTAGGAATTAAAAAACTGTCGAAAACGGAAATGCAGTTTATGGAAATGATCTGGGAGCACCCGGACGGAATCAAAAGTGAGGATATCTATGCAAGGTTTGACCAGGCATTAGGAACAAAATCTACCATTCTTCACAGAATTGCAAAAAAAGGGCTGGTAACGGCAGCCCGCAGCGGCAAGCATCATATTTATATCCCGAAAATAACGAAGGAAGAATATCAGAGGGCATTTTTCAGGGAACATTTAGAGCGTGAATTTGGGATCACATCTTTTGAAGGGCTGGCTGCGGCATTCTGCGGCAGGACGAAGCTGCGGCAGAAGGAAAAGGAACGAATCGGACAGTTATTGGAGGAGTTAAACAAGGATGAAGCAGAGTGATCATATTTTATATTTGATAAATCTGATACTTGTACTGCTGCCATCTGTATCGGCAGCCGGCAGCGCAATTTTTTTACTGTCAAAGCTGCTGACAGACCGATTGTGCAAGCGGTATCAGGTGTACATCCTGTATGTATTGATGCGGGCGGAGATTTTGTTTTTTCTCGCTCCGCAGGTACTGCTTGCCGCAGGCGCAGCATACAGCAGGACAAAGCCGAAATGGGGCATTTTAGAGCCAATCGGGTTATGGACGATTATCGGGCACCAGAGTGATTCCGGCATTTTAATGATCTGGAATCCCAGGCTGACGCTTGTTAGGTGTATTATATTCTGGATCTGGCTGGCAGGATGTCTGTTTGTTTTTCTGCGGCGTTTTCTGCGGGAGTATCTTGCGGTGAAAAAAATCCGTGCCGTATCTACAGAGTGGGAGGATGAGGACATCCGAAAAAGATGCGCCGCCTTTGAACAGGAGCTTGGTATCCGTAAAAAAATAAAAATCTACAGGTGCAGCGTCATTGCTTCGCCGTTTTCGTCAGGCTTGCTGCATCCCTGCATTTATTTCCCCTCGGATCTGTCGTGCGGGGAAGAAGCAGACATGATGCTAAAGCACGAGCTGATTCACTGTAAGAGGAGAGATGTAGTTTATCGCTTTTTTATGATGCTGATCTGTGGAATCCATTGGTTTAATCCTGTGATTTCTTTTTTTCAAAAGGATTTTGCCCATTACAGTGAGCTGGCGTGTGATGAAAAGGTGCTGGAGTCTGCTGGTTCAGAAAAACGTTATAAGTATGCGAAGCTGCTGCTTGCGATGTTCGAAGACGAAAGAGGGAATGAAACAATGAACTATGCTGCTGGATTTACCGGAAGGAATGAAAAAGAAGCGGAAAGGAGAATGATTCATATTATGAAAGGGACAGGAAAATTGACTAAGAAAGCCACGGTCACCGCAGCTATCTTTTTTGCGGTATATAGCCCGGCAGTTACTTATGCCGCATTGCAGGGGGTTTACTCAGTGGATAGCTGTATTGCAATGAAAGCAGAGGATGCACTTGGCGGGGAAGAGGAGATGGTTCTTGATTTTACGGAATATACCGATTTCCAGGAGCTTAGCGAAGAAGATATTCTGGACTTTGACAGGCTTAGACTGGTTGGGAGGAAGGCAACGAATATAGATGTTACGATATCAGGCAGCGGGGATCAGAATCTTTTATCAGTCTCTCTGAATAAAGGGGATCGTGTAAGGGCTGCGTTCTCCTCAGAAAACGAAAAAGATGTTTTTAAAGTGGGGCTGAAAGATGAAAACGGTTTGTGCCGATACAGTTATTCTCAAGACGGCTTTTTAATGTACACGTTTGACATAACAGAGAAGGCAGAATATCTGTTGTTTGTCAAAGGAATCAAAGCAGCCGACGGGAAACAGATCAAAATTTATGGTGATGTTTTTATTGATTAAGAGTTACATGATGGAATATATAATTATGTTTATGCAAAAAATGTAATTATATTATTGACAGTTTTTGGTATTAGTAGTAAAGTAATGATACAGCAGCCCATAAACTTGCAAACGGAACTTTGCTGGTAAGATGTGCGCACATCACTGCTGTGTGCCAATCTCATTTTTTGAGGAAATCTGAGCGGAACTTTCATGAAATAAATGTGTTCAGGATCCTGTAAAAGTAATGGTTTTGGTTATGTAACGTAAGATATTTAGATCGAGAAAGGAGTTACATCTATGAAAAAGAAAATGGCAGCATTTGCGCTGGTTTTCGCTGTGGCTGCAAGTAGCACGGGCATTTTGGCATCGGCTGCTGCAAGCGATATGCACACAATGCAGGAGGAATCTTTCGAGATAATGTCCGAAGAGGAATTGGCGCATATCAAGGACGATCTGATCGAAGAGCCTGTGGTGGTAAGCGATGAAAAAGAGGATTTTTCAGTCAATATCGAGGATTTGGCAAGTGATACGGTAGATGAGGGTAAGATTACGACTTTTCCGCTTGAAAGTATAGAGCGGGCTATTATGAGCATTGATGATTTTGGTATTGCCCCAGGCACGATGGCGCAGGCAGACAGAAACTTTTACCTTGAGGCTGGTGAAACGGTGACCATTAATTGTTCCTATACTCCATTTAATGCAAGCGTTGATTTTGGGCTGATTACACCAGACGGGAATTTTCGCCATGCAAACAGGACGAATGGGAGCATCAGCAAGGAAATTAAGATCTATAGCCGCGGCTCATATCGTCTGGCAATCCGCAATAATTCTGGCAGGACGGTCTACGTATCTGGATATGTAAACTATTAATTTACGGATATCAGAAACAATCTCCCGTTTTACTGTAAAACGGGAGGTTTGAAAACGTTTGAGGAAGGAAGTATGTATGAAAATAGAAAGTCAATTAGGCTGGATGCATTGCAGCCTGGCAGATCCTTCGAAAAGTTACGTAATCGGCGGTTCGGAGGAAGCAAATGAAGAATTAAGAAAGAAATATCTTGGCGATGGTTATAAACTGGTGCCGGATGGTGCAAAGTCTTTTGAAGAGCTTGGCGTAAAAGGGTTTTCAGAAATAGTAATTACAAGCGAGAATTATAATGACATTATGAAAGTAAAGGGAATGCCTGCTTCGTGTTTAAGCGGTGATTATGGCAGGAAGGTCATGAAAGATGTAGAAAATCTGATGCGTTCTTATTATTCAGGGGAGATATCCGCTGAGGATGTGCAGCGGAAGATTAAAAATATTTGCATGGATATGCGTGTGGAAATGGTTCAGCAAAGATATACGAATGGTTACAACGCAAAGGATAACCAGCAGATCTTAGAAGAAATATATGGATTATTTCAAAAGCAAAATGTAAATGCTGCTTATGCTGCCAATGAAAAGGAAGGCGCTGAGATAGCAGCCGCACATGGCGGTGCAAAAGAGGATAACTGGATGTATTATAATTCAGATTATTACTACAAACAAGAAGATATGAGAAACAATATCAGGCAGGCAATTCAGGAAATGGCAGAAAAATGGGAAACAGACAGCATTGATTTTGATAAAGTAGAGAAAAATCCATCTTACGCGCTTGCAGGGGGAATGGACTATCATAAAGTATGGCAGCATCATGCATTCCAGGGGCGTGTCATTAGCCTGACGGACATAGATTCCATACCGCCAAAGAACTTTACATTTTTTTATCAGGATAAAAAAGTGCCGGGATGGGATGATACGAACAGGCAGGAATACCAGAAGGGATATGTGGAAATTTCGTACAATCAGAAGAAATGGGCAGCAGATGTACCGTATGATTTATATAGTGATACGATCATCGGATTTTATCATATGAAGGATTTTATGAATCAGTATTTAAAGGGAGATATGGAGCAGGAGTGCAAAGACTTTTTAAGTAAATTTGATATATTTTCAGAAATATGGGCTTCCACCAAAGGGGACAGCATGTGGGATAACTGCATCTAATTTGCTGGGAGTTGGTAAGTATATTACCGCACAGATCAATTTTAGATTACAGGAGGTCTATGTTATGAAAATCGATTTCTCTTATAGTTACCATAACCTTATCGGAAGGCAGCAAAAATCTACAGGCAAAACTGGTTTTTCGGATCTTTTAAGCAAAAAGGCACATTCATCTCAAAACAGAGATTTTGTAGATTTGTTACAGACAAAATTTGAAAGTCCTTATCTTAATTACTGCAATTATTCCGCAGATCTGTCCGATATCAACCTGGAAACAGAAAACTATAAAATTTCTCAAGATGAGCAGTCAGGATACATTTCAATCTATGATAAAAAAGCGGGAACGGGAGTGGTTATGCGTTCTGTACAGGATTTGGCTGTGCAAAAAGACATAGCTACTGGAACGAAAGTTTTAATCCGGGATTTTGGTAGCGGATTTTATTGTGTAGTGCGGGTTACAGACGAACTGGAAGGGGCATTAAAAAAAGCACTCCAAACAGATGTGCTGCGGGAAAAAGAGCTGACAGGATTCAAGGTGCATACAGATCAAAAGACAGGCATCCATTATATTACGGCGAATGGCTACGAAGGCAGAGGCGGAATATTACTGCTGGATGATCAGGGATGTGAGAAGCTGGTGTCGATGGCGGAGGAATATATGTCGCAGTATCCGCAGCTAATAAAGTCGATGGATGAGGCAATTATGTTTGCCGCATTTGAAATAAGCGGGGTTGCGAAACGTACACCAAATGGAATTTTAAAACTTGGCCCCAACAGCTTGTCTTTTTATGACAAAAATGGAAAAGATGGATGGCAGATACTTTTTGATGAATTGGATTATGAGCTTTACCGTAAAGAATGGGATAAGGGAAAGAATACGGATGAGATAGAAAGTAAAGGATATTGGGAGTCGATATGATTCTTCCATACTTGATCCAGCGTACCCGGCTGCTTGCCTATATGGGAACGCTGGTTTTTTGTGACGGTTGATATGTCAAATTGTTGTTGATAATTGCACATACTTATGTTATATTAATTTGTATGTTGCGGACAATCAACATGTATCATTTGAAAAAGTAACAAGAACAAGGTATTGGAGGAAGCATCAATGAAGGATTCAAAAAAGATGACATGGTATACGCTGGCGTTTATTGCGTTTTCAGGTGTATGGGGCTTTGGAAACGTATTAAACGGCTTTGTATATTTTAATGGCATCCAGGTAATTTTTAGCTGGGTTTTAATGTTTGCACTGTATTTTGTGCCGTATACGCTGATGGTCGGGGAGCTTGGCTCTGCGTTTAAGACGTCAGGCGGCGGTGTCAGCTCGTGGATTCACAACACGATGGGGCCGAAGCTTGCATACTATGCGGGATGGACATACTGGGCATGTCACATTACTTATATCGCAAGCAAAGGCAGCGGCGGGTTAAAGGCGCTTAGCTGGGCAGTATTCCGCAACGCGGAAACCTATGATACGTTTCCGACGATTGGCGTGCAGCTTGCGACACTGGCTGTATTTTTGTTTTTCTGCTGGGTAGCAAGCCGCGGGCTGAATCCGCTGAAAAAGCTTGCATCCATTGCGGGAACGAGCATGTTTGTAATGTCTATTTTGTATATTTTGCTGATGTTTGCGGCTCCGGCGATCAATCCAAACGGCGGATATGTCGCGATGGATTTTAGCATGAAAAATCTGATCCCGCAGTTTAATGTCGGATATTTTACATCGCTGTCAATTCTTGTATTTGCGGTCGGCGGATGTGAAAAGATCTCGCCGTATGTAAATAAAGTAAAAGACCCTGCAAAGGGATTTCCAAAAGGCATGATTATGCTGGCGGTTATGGTTGTCGTATGCGCGATTTTGGGTACCATCGCGATGGGAATGATGTTTGATCCGGCTGTGATTAACAGCAGCAGCGATTCGTTCAATTCCTATGTGTCCAACGGTTCTTATTGGGCGTTCCAGAAGCTGGGCGCTTATTATGGGATGGGAGACTTTCTGCTTGTGCTGTACGCGCTCTGCAATATGATCGGGCAGTTTGCCGTACTCGTAGTCAGCATTGACGCGCCGCTTCGTATGCTGCTGGATAATGAGGATGCGAAGGAATTTGTTCCAAGCGCATTGCTTAAGAGAAATGACCAGGGCGCTTATGTAAATGGGATTAAGCTGATTATCGCGCTGTCAGGAAGCATTATTCTTGTCCAGTCGTTTGTACCGGGAGCGGCAGCAGTTTTGGCACAGCTAAACAAGCTGAACTCGGTATGTATGCCGCTGCGTTATTTATGGGTATTTGTTGCTTATCTGGCGCTTCGGAAGGCTTATGATACGATACCGGCAGAGTATCGTTTTGTGAAAAACCAGGCAGTGGCAAAATTTTTCGGAGCATGGTGTTTTGTGCTGACCGCGGCATGTTGTATATTGGGTATGTATTCGACCGATGTGTTTACGATGGCGCTCAATATTATTACTCCGGTGATCCTGACCGCATTAGGCATGATTATGCCGTACCTTGCAAAAAGAGAGCGGGAGCGAAGATAATCCTCTCTTAAAATAAAAGTAGGGAGTGTAGACATGTTTAAGAAAATATCGAAAGAAATGACAGGATTTTTAAAGGAATGCCCGACTGCGTTCCATGCAGTGGCAAGAATCGAAAGAGAGCTTGAAAAGAGCGGATATACAAGGCTGAAAGAGCCGGAAGAATGGCAGATGAAGCCAGGCGGGAAATACTATGTAACGAGAAACGATTCCAGCATCATCGCGTTTCGGATTGGAGCAAAGCTTTCGGACTACTGCTTTCACATTACGGCGTCCCACAGTGACCATCCGACATTTAAAATCAAGGAAAATGCACAGATTGAGGTAAAGGGCAAGTATACGCAGCTAAATACCGAAGGGTATGGCGGAATGATCTGCTCCACCTGGTTTGACCGTCCGCTTTCCGTGGCAGGCAGGGTAATTGTAAAGGAAAAGGATCATTTTATTACAAAGCTGATTAATATGGATCGTGACCTGGTGCTGATCCCGAGCGTGGCAATTCATATGAACCGGGCAGTCAACGACGGATATGCGTTTAACAAGCAGGTGGATATGCTGCCGTTATTTGGCGGAGCGGGAATTAAAAAAGGTGATTTTAAAAAGCTGGCTGCAAAGGCGGCGGATGTGCCGGAAGAATCTGTCTACGGCAGCGACTTGTATCTTTACAACCGGCAGGAGCCGTCTGTATGGGGCGCACAGGAGGAATTTATCTCTTCCCCGCATCTGGACGACCTGCAATGCGCCTATGCCACCTTAAAAGGCTTTCTGGAAGGGCAGCATGAGAAAAACGTCAACGTATACGCCTGCTTTGACAATGAAGAAGTAGGCTCCGGCACAAAGCAGGGAGCAGGCTCTACCTTTTTATACGATGTTTTAAGGCGCATTAACAGATGCCTGGAACGCCCGGAGGAGGATTATTACCGCGCTGTGGCAGGCAGCTTTATGCTGAGCGCGGACAACGCACATGCCGTACATCCAAACCATCCAGAAAAAACAGATGCCGAAAACTGTGTCTATATGAATGAGGGAATCGTTATCAAATCCCACGCAGGACAAAAGTACACGAGCGATGCGGTAAGCATAGCGCTGTTTCGGGATCTTTGCGAAAAAGCAGGCGTTCCAGTACAGTATTTTGCAAACCGTTCCGACGAGGCGGGCGGAAGCACGCTTGGAAATATTTCCGCCGGAAAGGTTTCCTTAAATGCGGTAGATATCGGGCTGCCGCAGCTTGCAATGCATTCTGCCTATGAGACGGCTGGGATCAGGGATACCTGCTATCTGACAAAGGCAGCCAAGCAGTTTTACTCCACACATTTTTATGAAAAAAACGGGGCAGTTTATAAATGCTGATATTGCTTGAACAAATCACGGTATAGTCTTTGGGACTATACCGTTTTTATTTTTACGCGCGATAATGATTCATCAGGGGTACCAGGTGGCAAGATTTCTGTTCTTAATTTCTCCCAGCCTTGTGTACAAGCTTCATTTTTATGATGAAATTGTGTATGGAATCAAAGCAGGAAATTGACAAAAGAGCTGCAATTTGACAATACCGCAGAAATTGGATATCATAGACTATAGAAATGAAAGAAGTATATGGTAATACTGGAAGGTGATAGCAATGCTGCGCGCAGCGATCTGCGATGATGAGCAGGAGTTTGTTTTACAGTTATGCAGTCTGCTGGAACGATATTCTGCGGAAACGGGCGAGGAAATAAAAGTAAGCGTTTATCATGACGGGTTGGAGCTGATTGAACAGTACGATCCGGCGACTGACTTGATTTTTCTGGATATTCAGATGGAGCATATAAATGGTTTTCAGGCGGCGGAACAGATTCGAAAAAAGGATGAAAATGTCGGGATTATTTTTTTGACATCGTTTGGGCAGTATGCGCTGGATGGGTATCGGTACCATGCTGTAAATTATATTGTAAAGCCGATGAAATATATCAGGCTGAAAGTGGAGCTGAATCGTTTTCGGGAGAGGTATCAGAGGAAAAATCCTTATATTGTCGTACGAAATGACCAGGGGTCTTATAAAGTAGAACTGGATACGCTTCATTATGCGGAAACGTATAAGCGAAACCTGCTTTTGCATACGGATGAGACAGAAATCGTGTGTTATAAAAATATGAAAGAACTGGAAGCCGAGCTGGAAGATTATGGTTTTTTTCGGTGCCATACCGGATTTCTCGTCAATCTGGCGTTTGTAAAGCGGGTGGAGAAGCTAGAGGCGTGGCTGACGACGGGAGAGGCAGTCTATATCAGCAAGCCGAAGAAGAAAGAATTTATGAAGGCTCTTGCCGGATACTGGGGGAAAACGCTGTGAGCATGGATGTACGCATGGTGATGCTGGATGTTTTATGCACGTTCTGGGAAGGTGCAATGATCGCCTGGCTGCTCCATCTGTTCGCCAAAAAGAAAATTTCTCTGAAAATGGATCTGGTAATTGTGTGTATTTTTGTGCTTGCCGCAGAGAGTATGACTTTTACAGGCATGAATGTAGTTGTAAAGCTGATTCTGACGATGTCAAGCAATGTCGCGGGCGCCAAATTGTGCTGTAAAAGCAGCGTTCGTGTGTCAGAAATATTGCTTGCCCATGCTGTGGTGACGTTTGCGATCGCTTCGATGGAAATGTGTGTCAGTACGGTTTGCGAGCTGATCGAGATCGAACATAAGTATCATGGGATACCTTATATTTTTCATGTTGGTTACTGGTATTTGGTGATGCATCTTTTGGCAAATATAGTTGTTGTGCTGTTAAAGAAGTTTTTGCTAAAAATACATGCAAGTATGTCTGCGAGAGAAAAGCTTGTGCTGTTTCTCAGTTTGTTTAGCATCAGCTTGCTGCTGTGCGGACTTATGGCTTATCCGACAAAAAACCAGGTCTTTAATAAAATAGGAGTGATAGCTGGAATTGCCGTTTTGACAGTTGCTTTCTTTTCGTTAGTGCTCTATTTTAATGAAAGTATACAGGCAAGATTAAGAAGACAGCAGGAAAAGCATGAATGGATGCAGATGCAGGCACAGTGTCAGTACTATCAGGAGCGGCTGGAACAGGAACAGCGGGTACGGCAGATGTACCATGATATGAAAAACCACCTGCTGGTTTTGCAGTCGCAGATTGCGAAGCTGTCTGACGCGCAGGAAGGAGAAAAGGAAAAGACAGCGCAGATGATTGCTTCTTTGCAGTCGCAGATTTTCGATTATGAGAATTTTGAAAAGACCGGAAATGCTTTTTTGGATGTGATTGTTCGGGATAAAATGCGCGCGGCAAAAGACAAGGAGATCGACGTGCAGATTGATGTGGATATTTCCAAAGCAGTGGATTTAGACGGGCTGGATATCAGTACGATTTTTGGCAATGCGCTTGATAATGCGCTGGAAGCGTGCGAAAAGGTGGAAAAGGAGGAGCGCTTTCTTACCTTTCGCTCGGGAGTCAGAAACGGTTATCAGGTCTTTCAGATTGAAAATGCTGCGGCGGAGGAAGGTGCAGATGGAAAAACGTCGAAAGAGGATACGTACCTGCATGGATTTGGACTGCAAAATATCAAACGTGCGGTTGAAAAATATGAGGGAGCGTGCCAGTATCAGTGCCAGGATGGGGTGTTTTCGCTTCATATTTTGCTGCCGCTTAAGGATCGTTGTTTCAGTGAAAAATAGCCCTCCTGAGAACAAAAGAAAGGAGGGCGATGCAATGATGACATATACTGAATTTTATCAGTTTTGTATACTTATTGTGTCCCTTGTAAATTTGTTTTATCAAATTTACAAGGATAAAAGAAAATAGCCGCCACTACTACCAATAGTGACGGCTTGCCTCTGTAAAAACGGAGGTAAAGCTACATCATTTGGGGTAGAGTGTCGCCCAGCAAACTAAAGTTCCTATCTCCCGCACAAAAACATCGAATTAA
>ERZ778516.2185-NODE-2185-length-13511-cov-7.756466_pt1 | contig 13511 bp, 28 predicted proteins | sample MGYA00510342_ERZ778516 | MGnify/ENA primary metagenome ERZ778516 (study PRJEB29527, sample SAMN07138961) | mouse gut metagenome | material: feces | host: mouse | place: China:Nanjing | collected 2016-01-25 ...
TCTAAATTCATTTCAACTGTTCCGTTCTGGACAATATTTACTTTTCAATGTTCAGCCAACCGCTGGGCTTTGGTCAGCAGGCTCATGATTCCGAGAGCCTATAAAGTAATATGTACAAACAATAATAACATATCAAACAAATAAAGTGTACACAAATCTGAAGTCTACATTTAAATTTCTTGTAGACTTCTTGTAGACTTAAAACATATTTTTACATATATTAGTGATTTTAGTATATAAAAAGAGGACTCTCAATTATTTATCAAGAGTCCTCAAATCCTTATAAATCAAGGATATTCTTAGAACTTACCTTCCTTCGCTGCTTCCTCGATCATAACAGTGATCAGCGTATTTTCGGGAACTGTCGCCTTTTTTGTTACCTCTATGTTTCCTACTCAACAAATTTTATAGTCATTCAGCACTAATTACAACGTTTCTATGCCATTTATCAGCTTTCTGAACCATCATATACATAACCGGTTTCTTCCCAAAATTTTCTTGGTGATATGTAATAATCATATTGAGTACTTCCTTCTTTCTTGAATGCAACACCAAATTTCAGTATCCCCAATATAATACCTTGACGTATAAACTGCTGATCCTTTTTCATAACCCTGGCAGCTACCTGAACCGGAACATTCTCACCCGTAAACTCTGGTACTTCTAAATAAATCTTACCGTTACTCATCTATACCTTCCTTTCTGCTTTCGCCCTCGATAATGCATCAAGAATGTCACAGGCTTTCTTTTCTCCTATGCACTTTACTGTAAGAAGCGCCTGCTTGATTTCTTCATCTGACAACCCTTCTGTTTCCTTCTTTCCAGCCTCGAAACCTCTTGTAAACACAGTTTCACAGAATGATCTCATCTGTCCGTGATCCATCTTCTTGACCTTATCATATGTTTTTCTGTTTAGTTCATACACCTTCACTTTATTTCCTCCAATTCTACTCCTGATTCTAATACACTATACCCGTTTTCGGTATAATTCATGGGTTCCATCAAGCACCCGCTTCTCTTCTTCTGATACCGAAAATCCATACATCGCCAAGAAATCAACAATCGCATTGACCTTACTGGCATTCTCCTGATGATACTCCACATTATAATTATACATTTCACATTTCTTGATACTTGTCATGTGAGCGATAGCCAGATGCAGAGGGCTTAGATTTTTCTCCCAATCCAAAAACTCTTTATATTTATCTGGCTCTTCATGCTCTAGCTCATATAAACTCTTCCCGGAATAGAACTTAACCAAATCAGACCTGTAGTAATCTACATTTCCCTTTATAGCCGCCATAGTTAAAGCCTTATAAAGCTCGACGTTCTCTTTCAGTGGAGTTATCTCTTTTGTGATAATTCCCATAATAAAACAGTCAATTTCCGCATACAGAGCTTTGTGTTTCTGCTTCAGCTCCTTTTTTGCTTTGGATTTTTCTTGCTCCTTGATCTCGTATTCAGACAGCTCTCTATTTTGCTTTTTAGCCGGAACAATAACTGCTATTTCGCTATTCCAAAACACTACCCACAAGGCGCCCTCTTTAAATTTCTTCAACGACTTCGGTATATCTTTATCCAGCTGCCATGATTGAAGGATGTCCCACTTACCACTGTACCGCTCATGCTCAGCACCATCTGGCGCCTTCTTGATTCCTGCCTTTTTAAACAGTTCATCAAACAGTTTTTTATTCTTAGCTCTTGTTTCTTCCGTGACTGCCTGCTTTGCTTTCCATACCAAATCTCTTGAATCAGTCGCTGCCTTTAGTACTTTATCTCTGGTTCTGACATCCGCAATCTTCTCCAGTTCGTACAAATCCTTCAATGTTAATTGAAAATTCTCATCCTTCTCTTTCTTCTGCAGTTCTTTCTGGTTCAGTTTGGCAATGTTCAAACGATGACGTATTGTTGTTCTGCTAAAACCTGTTTTTTCAGCAATCTGTTCTTCTGTTTCTCCTAAATCAAGCATCATTTGAAATCCATTTGCCTGCTCCCAGATGGTAAGATCATTCCGCTGCATATTTTCTTCAAGCATAGTGTAAATCTGTTCTTTTTCACTTAATCCTTCAATAATTCTGCACGGAAGTTCTTTAATACCTGCAATTTTCGCAGCAGCATGTCTTCTATGTCCAATGATTGCAGTATACTCTCCGCTTTTTCCATCTATAGGAATAACCGTGAGGTTCTGCATAACCCCATTCTTTTTAATGGACTCCACCAATTCTGTCAAATCTCCCAAATCCTTCCTGGGATTTTCTGGGTGCGGGTGAATATGCTCCACACCAATATTTATAATATCACTCATCTTAACTGCTCCTCTCCATTATAGACTTCTCCATCCAATTCATAAATTGTATCGCCAGTCACTCCATTCTTTTCATTAAGATATTCGCAGTATGCAAGACACTCCTCTCTAGTGCTGAATAAAAGCTCTCTCTGATCCTTTTTCTCCAGCACATCGTAATTTGTGCCAGACTGTACTATATTTCTTTCCGCATACACACTACTGGCATATTCCAGCTTATAATATCTATCATCTTCTCTTCCGCATTTACAATACCATGCAGCTATTCCTTCATCTCTCCCTGCCAATTCATACCGCACCATTCTTTCTGGAACCATAACCTTCATCTTACTCTTTTGGCACCGACACTCATCCGTAACTGTCTTTCCTGACGGAAGAACCACATCTATTTCTCGCCATTCATTACACATATTACACTTTGGTCCATACAAGTATTTCCAATCCGGTCTCCAAAAAAACGTCTTGAACCGCTCCATCAGTTCATCTATCTTCATGTGCTTCGCCTTGTCCTCTGCCTCAAGCATAGCCCGGTCACATTCCCTTTTCTTTTGTTCGTAATCCCTTTTTATCTGCTCAAAGTGATCTCGAATGCCTTGAAGAGTCTTATTCTCCTTTTTAATCCTTTCCATTTCTTCCATGAACTCATTCTTTATGGATTTTGAGAGACTTTCTTTGAGATTCTCAACCTGTTCTTCGAACTCTGATGGTTCATCATAAAAATCTTCGTCATACCACATAACTTATCCTCCCTCCCTAATCCTGCGCCTTATCTGCTATGCAGGCAATATTATTTTCAATTTTCTTATAGGTATCGTTCGCCATCAGAACCTGCAGAACTGCATTGGACAGCATTGTTTTTGTACTTTCATCAAATGCCGCCTTAACATCACGGTTTACCTGCTGACGTACCTCATCAATCTGCTTGTCCAAATAAATTTTAACTTCATTGTCGATGCCAAGATGATTCTGGATATACTCTTCAAACGAATACTCCTGTGTCTCTGCCTTATACTTCCCATATCTGTCTTTCTTGAAATTTTCAGCAATACGAAATCTGCTATTCTCGATGCAGTCTTTCGTACAGCGTTTAGCATACTGATATAACGTAAGCTCTTCTTTGGGCTCATCATCCCAAACAGATGATCCGCCAACACAGATCTTATCATTGTTCAAGAAATCCAGCACAATATCTTTAATAATGTCACCCGTTGCACACTGAACCTTTTTCTTTATATCATCCAAAACTTCCTTCTTGATCTCTTTCACAATCTCACCGTAAAGACTTTTCTTAACCTCAGCCGCCACAGCTCTCATAATCCCTGCAGCAAAATTCTCTGTATTGAACTCAATTCTCAAGCTCTCTTTCCCTATTACAACATCTGTATTCTCCATACCGTCTTGTTCCTCCATTTCTTCCACTGTAGGCTCATAGTCATCTTCATAATAATCATATCCCATATTTTAGCGTACCTCCTAATCAGCCACCAACGTATCCGTAGTATGTGACTTCTTTAATTGTACATTGTCAACAATGTTCTGCAATTCCATAGCAGTTAGTCCGACAAAGCTATCCATATCAAACATTTCTTTTGTAATGCCTTTCTTTGCAAGCTGATCCTGATAAAACTTCATATTATCCTGATAATCTGGCTCATACATGCTATATACCTTCTTTCTATTTTGCTTCATTTCTCAATTATTAACTGCATATTCAGCAGGGCGTTAGACAATTTATATCCATAAATAAACCCTTGCATTTCTGCCTCAATTGCTACTCCGTAAAGCACATCTTCCAGCTTATTACTCTCTTTGGTTGTTAACTGCAATGCTTTTAAAACTTCATAGAACTTATGGTATTTTTTCGTAAGCTCCACAATTTCCCGACCTTCTACTGCCGGTCCTGTAACAAACTGATTAAAGAGATTACAATATTTTTCATACTCAATTTTTTGTTTCCCTTCCAAAAGAAATCCATCGCTAGTCTCCTTGATATATGATGCGATTTTCTCTGCTTCATCACATTTATTAACTAACTCTTTATGCATTCCATACTCTCCTTTCTAAGTAATTTCAATAATGGATGCCAAGGTCGTGCACCATGCAAACGACTCAAGATTCTTTTCAAATCCACATCTGTTTTGTCTACCTGACAATAATCCGTATATTTGCTACGATTTTTTTCATTAACAAACCTATCATGAAAACCGTCCGTAAACCTGAAACAACCTGGCTTTTCTGTATCCTTACAAAATGCTACATATTGTTTATTTCCATGAATGAAGTAACCTACTATCTTCAACTATCATCCCTCCTCGTATAATGTTTTTGACCATATTTTCATCGTATCTCTATCTCCAATTACTTTTTTCTCAATATAACCTCATATCCAAGAGCTTCAACCATCCGATAAAAACTGTCATACCTCATATTGGTTTTTCCACGGTTCAGCATTTGACTGACATTCTGCCTTACGCATCCCATTCTTTCAGCAAGCACTTTCTGATTTACATCCTCTTTTTCCATAATATTCTGGATAATTTCCGCTGCATTCTTCCCACTGAAACCGACTTCAATTTGACTGGGTGCTTCTCTCACTTCCTATAAACCTCCTTTGCTTTTCTCTTTATTTCTTCCTCACATAACTCTTTGCTCTCAAAGAACTCATTTTTTGAAAGAACGTTAATTTGATGCCATCCAGCTCTCATACAAACATAACTTTTTCCCTTATCCTCCAGAATTTCATATGGAACCGCAATCTTTTCTGGTTCATTATTCCAATCATTACTTCTTGGATTATTACATATCCTATACATTCTTTTTAGAATGCGATATGTCCGCCCATTACACCTTATTATTCTCATACTCTCTATCCCTCCTACCGATGACAATCTACATTTTCTTGAGCGTACACAAGACTTTTACACCTTTGGAATACAGCTCGTCGAACCATTGCCAGATCTCAATACGATCTGTTCCTTCTGGAAATCCAAGAAACTCTTCCAAAATTTCATCGTTATCATTTACAGGAACACAACCGAATATCTCCCATAACTTTTCTAGCTCCGCATCATTAAAATTGCATCTTTTATCCACATCCATAAGCGCTTCTGAACAATAGCATAGTGGACAATACTCGATTCCTGGCTCATTTTCACTTTCAAAACCAACCTCCTCTTCTGTCCCAATCCATTTTCCACATGCATTGCATCTTACAATCTGCATCTTAATCACCACCTTTCTATAATTCACTTAGAACCTTTTTATCTCGTCACATGGAATTCCTGCCATGTGACGAGTTTTTCAACTATTTTCTGAAATCTACAATCGGATGATTTTTCTTTCATTCCTATCATAGAAATACAATGAATAGGAGAGAATTTCTTCTGCATTGACTTGTGTATCATTAATTTCTTTGATCATATTCTTAATCTCAGTGCTTTCATCCGCATGCGCTGTCGGAAGAATTAAAACTTCATGTATTGAAGATGGAATAATGTACAAGCTGCTTCCCGCTGCATCTGCAAAATCGCTTATCAAATTCGGATACAGCATACAGGCCGCCCCATCGACTCTCCGCTGATTACTGAGAACATACATCGGGAAACTGTCAGAAAACGCTTCTTCATTGTCCTTATCACACTCTTCTGGATTCTCCGCTGTTGCGATCTCACACAGCACTTTAGACATGTTCTTGATCTCATACTTCTGAATCCGTTGCGTATTTTCCTTTGCCGCCTGATACAGTAGCTCAGTCGAAACTCCCCATAAATTCATATGAATGTTATGTATCAGAATTGATGCACTCCCAATGTCATCACTTTCAACCATACACTGAAAAACAATAGACAAATCATGAAACTCTATATGTGGGACGTCCTCAAGCAGCTCTTTATTTTTTTCTGTGTTGATCAGCTTATAGACCACGCTGTCCCTCACACGCTCATAATCCAGAAAATACCGCATATCAACACTCTGATTGACTTTATTTCTCTGATAGGTATCCATTACATCATTCACGACATCAAGAAGTGCTGCCCTGCCTTCTATATAAGCTTCATAATAGCTATTGAGGTATATGGTTGGCGAAACATTACTGCTGTCCTGCATCACAGTGAGCCCCCTCAGTACAACACCATTGTTTTTCTTGACATCCTTAATCTGCACTTTACAGCTGCGTCCTGCCATTTCCTGTACTTCATCTCTTACTAACATTGTAAATTTGTCAAATTCCATTAATCTTGTCTCCTTTTCATGTAATAATTTATTAAATTTCAAAAAAAATAACAAAATCCGAAGCACCACTTCCTTTCCAGTAATGTCCCGCTTACATTTACATACAACTAACCTAAAACTGCATTAACAGGAATCTCAAAAAAGTAATCCTCCTCCGATTTATCTGAGTAATATACACAGTCTAAATCATTCCATGTATAACGCTTATTTTTGTAATAAAATGATTTTGCTACCATTTCTTCAAGGCTGTCTGAGTAGATATAATACAGCGCATTCATACCGATTCCTCCTTCTTAATAATGCCTTCTTTTAAGAAACTGAAAAAATCCTTTCCAATTATTATATGGTCAACAATTGGAATACCAATTAATTTTCCTGCATCCTCAAGATGCTCGGTGATTATGATATCGTCCCTGCTTGGAGCCGAATCTTTAGAAGGGTGGTTATGAACCAGTACAATGCTGGCAGCTCCGCACAGCAACGCTTTCTGAAATATCTCCCTCTCACATATCATCGTTTGACTTATCGACCCATGCGACACTTCAAATACACCAATCAGGTTCATTCTTGTCGTAAAGCACAGTTCATACAAATATTCTTCTGACCGCATATTTGATTTAAATATATCATTCATCATTTTAACTATTATCTCGGGAGTATTAAGGTTAACCGCTTTATAATTCACTGCACTTTCCTTAAACATCGCTGGATAATAATTATCATTTAGCAGGGTATTGTATATTGTCACCCTCATGCCCTTTTCGCCTCCTCCACAAACTTTTCTGCTTCCTCCATGCTTTCAAACCAATCATTGTAGATATCTTTCCGCTTCAGGCTTTTAAAACTATTTTCTGGTTTGCTGACAGCCTCTATCGTTTTTGTAATAGCTGCTGCAACATTTCCCTTATCGCTGAATGAAGTTGTCACACAATAATAAAGTTTCATTCCACTGGGTGTTAGTTCATAGAGATCTATCTCCTCATCAGAGAGGAGAGAACTGTATTCTATATATCCCCAAGCTTCCCTGCCTATTTCTTCGCAGAAAATCTTTGTGTCAAAATTTTCAATCTTTTCAATATCCATATTTCTTGGCAAACCGCCCGGCATAACCGGGCGCTGTACACTATAATATCTCATACCTGCTCTTCCTCCTGTGTATCTTTCTTTTTCCTCTTAGATGGTGTTTTTTTCTCATTGGTGGATGCTTTTCTGGTTCTCTTCGTCTTTTCCTTTTCTTTATCCTCGCTTACAGGTTCAGTCAACATTTCTTCTGCCTTTTTCGTAGGAATTGCCTCCTCTGTCGTTTCTGCAGGAGTTACTGCCCCAACCTCTTCCGATCGAATCTGAGCCTCCTGCACTGGCAGTCTCTCCTGCAGTTTGTAACGCTTGCGGATAGATGTTATCATCAGCATCATTTCCTCATAAACCAGATTTTTTTCTTCGTCCGTCAATTCACCCTCTAAATCTGCTCTTGTCAGAGCTGTAAACTCACCTGTTTTCTGCCAATTAGCCGCATTCTCTAAAAATGCGTCTATCACTTTCTTTGCTTTATCATGCTTTACATCCCATTTCATAGTGTTTTTCCTCCTTGTGCTTTCCGCATATTCTTTTACTATTTCCTTGCCTTCCTCAATCGCCTTCGGAATATCAATGCCGATCTGCCGATAGAAATCTGGATGAACGATACACTCATAGGCTCTCGTCATTTTACTTCTCTGCTCCTGCGTCACTCCGATGTAAAAATTCTTCGCTATATGCAACGCCTTTTTCCAGTCCTGTTCCCGAACTGCCTCTCTTACGATGTCTGATTTCTTAATCATTCATTATCACCAAAAACTGTTCAAAATCAAAAATTCCAATGTTCTTAATAAATTTCTTCGTTGTTTTTATACCTTTCCCCCACTGCTTTCCGCATACATACTGGCGAAGATAATAACCGCCGATCAGCTCAACTACTTCCCAAACTTTATTTGGATTCCACTTATCTTTATAAAACATTCTTTTCGTATCATTTTTCATCACTTTTTACTCCGTTTCTCCACTGCTATAACAACCAGCAGAATCATACCGTTTACCAATACTACTACCAAATTTATAATTTCCATACCATCTTGTATGCCAATTATAAAATTGAAGAATAATAGTATTTGCAAAAATTTCCGATTTTTTTTCATTGCTTTTCACCTTCTTATATGGTAGACTTAACAGCTAGGGAGCGGTGTTTCTGCCCCCGCTGTTAAGGAACTGTTCTCAGCTACTCAGATATCCAACTCAGAACCGCCGTGACGATTGCCAGAAGCATTGTCACTATGGTTGCTATGATCGCGGCTAAACTTTCATAGATTTGGAATTTGATTTGACGCTGTTCGAGCAGTTCTTTTTCTTTCCGCCTTTTCTTCTTTCCTTTTCTCAAATGGCTGTCCCCCTTTCTGTTGGATTTAATCAAGCATATGTTTTGTTTGATTATGTATATATTATACTTCGCATTTGCGAGTTTGTCAATAGTTTTACTTCTCAAATTTTAATTTTATTTTAAATAATATCTCAAATTCGAATTGCAATATTAATATGTAATAAAAAATATATTCAGAACATATTGTATTTCTCGTATTACTATGGAAAAAGTCCGAGAAACCGCATAAAATCACTATTCTTTGTAAGATTTCTTACATGATTTCTCGTTAGATTTATAGTAGTTTTCTTTACTAGAGATAAGAGATAAAGAGATTAAAGATATATATAATATGATCAGTTTTTGAAAGCTGACTGTTTTCCTTATCATTATAAATATGTAATTCGCATTTTCGTGTGGATAATGTGGATAAGAGAACCCCAGCTATTACAGCTGAGGTTCTACTGCTATTTATACAATCTATTAACAGAAGTTTGTACAGCATTATAATCATACCCAGCAGTCTCCAGTTTTTTTCTACGTTCTGAACCGTTACCCCACTTGCCAGCGATAACTTCCTGCGCCACCATTTCTATAGATTTTGAGCCTAAAACAGATGAGGTTATACCCGATTTATCCAGAGTTGCCCTGTAGCTATTACCGTTATCCAATCCACAGACAGTATGGCTACCTGCTTTAACGTAAATTGCACCTCTGACACAATATGCAGCGCTTTCCAGATATACTCTTTCTGTAATGATCTTATATCCCGCTTTTTTCAACGCCGCTTTCATGCTTGATGTCGTCCATCCGTTGCTTCCATATGTTACGCCCACTGCGCCGGAAACAACCGCAGCCACATTTTGCAGACTGGAACAATCACAGTTGCATTTCCCTACTTTTGATAGATCATAATTTGCCGCTTTTGCCAGCATGTTCAGCGTGTTTCTGTCTCCCTGCCCGTAACCGATATTGTCATTTTTGCAGACAGCTTCCACTGCCTGTGCGTGTTTCTCCCGCACGGTTGCTTCCGGGTGTATAGCCATGTAGTCCCACGGCTTTGCATACCATTCACGCACACACACTTCTTTTCCTGTCTGATCTCCCTTTGCGCCGTTGACTGTTCCTTGTTCTGATATGCTTGCATGTCCAATCCTTACTGTTTTAGCCGTTCCTTCCTGAACTGGTTGTTCTGTTCCTGCGACAACGTTATCATACTGTGTGAGGTCGTATTTTTTGATTATAGACATAATGGTATTGATATATGTAGGGCTGGTAGCATACCCGCCATTTTTGATTGCTGTTATACAGTTTTTGGGGTCAATTTGGTTTAAGCAGTTCCTGTATCTGCTACAGGCTGCCAGCATGTCATAATAATCTTCTATGGCATGCTCAATGCTGTCATAGGCGCGGAACATATCTGTTATATTAACATAGGTCTTTCCATCGTAGCATTCCTTCGTCTGGGTGGAGTATGCCTTGTCCTTCCACGCTGTACCAAAATGTACCCTGCTTTTTCCTACCTTGATTCCCAGAATAGCATTTGCTCGCATCATTTTGGGACTCGTACCATAGGCGCTTTCGCAGCAACATTGTGCAATACAAACAGAAGGCAGGGACCATTTATCCCTGCCTTCTGCTTTCGCCTGCGCGATCGGCGCTACCTTCTTAATAAACTCATCGACCTGTTTCTTTGTTGCCATGGTCAGTTCCCTCCTTCATTTTCATTGCTTTTACTGCAGCTTCTATCAATATTTCAAGCTGATCATCAGATATCGAAATATTTTTGGTAGTCAGAATATTTCGCAGCATGTCAATAACAATTGCTTTTCGCTCAGCACCAGTCCTAGCGGAATATACCTGCTGTGCCATCAGAACTGCGGCATTTACCCACTTCGAAATCTCATCGAGTCGATCCTGTCCGATTTTTCCCCGTATCCACGGAACAAAATAACAGGTTACAATAAATACAGCCAGTAATACGGCCAGTCTCAATACTTCAAATAAAATATCATTCATAAGTTTCATCCTCCGTTTCATTTTGCGTTTCAAGCAGCCTTGTCTTTTCTGATTCCTTTGTTTCAAAAAATGATTTGGCGCAATAAACAAGAAAAACCCCAATAATTTCAGTGACAATAAGCCCTCCCATTGTTTCTGCAATATCCTGTTTCCCTAGCAAGGCTAACAGAAATGGGAACTGCATGTCCAGCAATGCCACTGTTATAATGCGGTTCAACATCTTTTTTGTATATGTATTCTGTCTGCTGTTTTTCGGTTTCATCTGGCACCACCCTCAATAAATTGCCTCAACACCCTGTTCTGTAAGAAAATCCTTTTGTTCGTGCTTGATTTTCTCTGCATATGCAAGAGCCTGGTGCATATCTCCATTACAGTGCGCATCGGGAATACGCTGTACAGCTCTCGCAGTTGCTTCACCAAGGGCTATTGCAGCATTGACTCCCTTCAGAACAATAATCTCATTCTGCTTCCGTGCATCATCCTTTTTATCCTGTTCCTTCTGGCGCCGCTCTATTTTCTTCTCCAGCATCCAGAAACAAAAACCTGTAATAGCTGATGGGATACCGATTGCAAAGATCAATGTAAAATCCATTCTGATTATCCTCACTTTCTTAATTCTATTTCTCAGTATCATGAACCTGAATCTTTTTGTTCACATCCAAGTTCTTTTTGAAGTTCCTCCTTATCATCATCTGAAAGCCTTGGATAATCTTCAAGTATCTCTTCTAGGCTCTCTTTCTTTTCTAAACGCTTGCCGATTACCCGTAGCATTACATTTTTTACAGCATTACTCATCAGTTCTCACCTCCTCCATATAACAATTCCGCAATGACCTCATCCTGTTCTGCCTGAGATTTATCTGTGGCTGCCTGAGACTCCTGTAACTCTGCAATCTGCTGCTCCATTTGCGTAGGTATCCGCATGGATACAGCCACATATCCCTCTGCATCTTTTGTGACCGACGCATAGACTACATTAGGATATTCTCCATATACGTCTCCTTCTTCTGATTTAACAGCCAAGTCAGTTACATTTTTAAACGTTAATTCTGCTTCATCAACGGTCATTTCTTGCACGACAAAAGAGATGGTATTCAATCCCGTACATAAGTTTTGTACGGCGTAATCAATACCACCAGTAGTAATGATTTCATTTAACATTTGTTTAAATCCTCCTATTCTTTAAGCGATAGTATGGGACAGGAGGGGGACTAGGGCAATATATAGCAATTTAGCAAATAAAGTTGGGTGCATGTTAAGAACAGAAACTTTAACATGCAGTGCTGGTGTTGTAAGAAATTATACTTTTCCCAATTTGGAAGAACATATTTTTGGCATTCCAATCATATCAGGATGCTCAGTAAGTTATGCAGGAATTACAGTTGGCAGAAATATTGAAGAAAGTGGCTCAATAGCGGTATGTTCACCAATTGACCAGGATGTAATGGTCACTTTAGTTATGCTGGTATAAATTACACAATATGTGCCATAGCATTTACTATAATCCTAGAACCGACATCGAATGATTCTAAATATGCATTAAACACAGTGGCGGAGAATAAACCATCTCTAATTCCAATATCGCCATTTGCATTTATAATTAAAATTTGATAGCGTTGGTTTTCTCTTATTTGTGGTAATCCATGCACTATTGTACGCCATCCAGTAGTATCACTTGTAACAGTAGCATCAATGGAAATTCTAAGAATTTTGCCATATGTGACAATATCCGTAAACCTTGGTGATATATCAGATGCGCTAATTGTGCATGATACTCTATCTGTTAATTTGCTATATATTGCCCTAATCCCCCTCTTATACCTCATACTATCAATTCTAATTACTTCCCAATTACGCGCTCATCAGGCGCTGATGGGAATGTTTCACATTATCCTTGCTGATTGTGCAGTAAATCATAGTAGTATCCAACTTTGTATGCCCCAATAACTCTCTCACCTCCTCCAATGGCATACCCTTTTTCAAAACATTTGTTGCCATAGTCCTCCTAAATCGGTGTGGATCCCTTGGCATTAAGCCAACCGAAAAAGCTGCTGAACACAAGTCTGATATTGTCCAAATATGCATTCGACACATCATTATCCTTCTTATATTTCGCCAAGTACACGAACAAGTCATTCTCTGTAATCTTGTCAACTGCCATATTCAAAGTCTGTAGCAGCCTTGTTAAGTGCAGCTTATACAAGTTAATTGTCCGCTCTGATTTGCCTTCTGTCTTTTTCCGGGCAAGAAATAACTGTAAGTAATGTACATAGCTTTGATCTAAGTCCATAAGTTCTGTACACCGCTTTTCAAGCTCATACTCCTGTAGCGCCATATACAGCACTGTTTTCAGTTCCCTGCACTGCTCTTGAGTTATAACCCCAATCATAACTGCCAGTACTTGTGTAATAAATTCATCTTTCATACTAAAAAATCCTCCTGTTTTTACATTTATGGTAGCACACGAGGACACAATCAGCATAAAAAATGTGCTAACTGGTCAGATATATAGCAATATACAATCCGCAAATGATGAGTTATCTCAAAAATCTACCAGTATTAT